>Ga0126373_10000707_pt1 | contig 22520 bp, 19 predicted proteins | sample PanSoiMetPlot_11_FD_92545 | JGI IMG/M metagenome (GOLD analysis project Ga0126373, IMG submission 92545) | Tropical forest soil microbial communities from Panama - MetaG Plot_11 | ecosystem: Environmental > Terrestrial > Soil > Tropical forest > Bulk soil | place: Panama | collected 2016-02-17 | reverse complement strand
AGGAACTTCCACTTTGCTGGGAGGGCGTTGGCTACCCTTTGTTGCTTTTCTAGCCGCGTCTCAACAAAGGAGGGGCTCACCCATTTTGGGGCGGGAATTCCTTCCTAACTTGGCAAGGCGGGGCCTTGTTTCCATTGGAGCGTAGAATGACACTCCACCTCTTGCGATCGTTCGTGTTACTCATGGCGCTCGCGCCCCTCGCGTATTATTTGATTGCGACTTACTGCGGCTGGTCTTACTTTCGCGTCTCGCGGAAGTCCCTCCAAGTCGACGCCGAATGCAAACGACCCGTAAGCATCCTCAAGCCCGTTTGTGGCGTGGATCGTGGAGCTTATGAAAACTTCGCAAGTTTCTGTCGTTTGGATTATCCCGAATACGAAATTCTATTCGGTGTGAAAGATGAGAAGGATCCGGTAATTCCTGTCGTTGAGGAATTGCAGCGGACCTTTCCGAGCCGCGCGATCCGTTTGCTCGTGGGAGCACCCTTGCTGGGAACAAGCCCGAAGATGAATCTCCTTTGTCGCCTGGTGCGTGAAGCCCGATACGACTTGGTGGTCATCAATGACAGCGACGTACGTGTGGAACCAGACTATCTGCGAAATGCTACGGCGCCGTTCCAAGATCCAAACGTCGGCTTAGTCACTGCTCTTTTTCGAGGTATCACGGAAGGGGATTTTGCAAGCGACCTGGATGCAGTGGGAGTTCCCAGCGATTGTTCTGCAAGCGCCCTCGTAGCTGAAAGGTTCCGTGGAATGGATTTTGCCCTTGGGTGGACGATGGCCACGACTAAACAGCGCCTTGAGGAAATCGGCGGCTTTGAGGCCATGGCCGACCATCATTCGGACGATTTTACGCTGGGCAACAAGATCGCCGGGAACGGTTACCGAATCGCCCTCATGCGCAAGCCGATTTGGATGGTTTTTCCCAGGGAAGCGTTGAGCCAATTCTTAAGGCACGAACTGCGTTGGTCTATCATGCTGCGAAACATCCGGCCGTTGGGCTACCTGGGGCTGGCAATGACATTCGGACTGCCGTGGGCAGTGCTCGCGGCGGCGGCTTCGCATTCGTCCGCTCGGGCGGTTGCCTACATCTTGGCCTATCTCGTTCTAAGGTTGACGATGGCTTGGACCATCGGTGTGTGGGGGCTAGGCGACCCGGTCATCCGCAAAAAGATTTGGCTGGTCCCGATAAGAGACGCCGTAAACTTTTTGGTTTGGATAGCGGGTTTCTTTTTTAGAAAGGTTCAGTGGCGAGGAAAAGAATACCGAGTGAAGGGAAGCCATCTGATTCCTTTAACCGGCAAAGGAATCGCGAACGCCAGCTTAAGTGAAACAACCTCTGCGACTCTGGTCTCCGCCAGAAGATAATTACTCGGTTTTTGGGAACGACGACCATTAGAGAGTTGTAACCTTCGAAAGTCAGCCACGGTGCGCCCGCGGATCAAGAAAGAAGCGAGCAAACGCGTCAGGCGTTCAGAACAAATCCGCTAGCGCGGATCACATCAACGGCCTCGCTGCGGCTCTCGGCGTCTACCTGCTTTAGAATTCGATGAATGTGATTCCTGACGGTAAACTCAGACAGATTAAGGCGCGACGCGATTTCTTTATTCGTGAGGCCTTGGGCAACGAGAGAAACCAACTGCTGCTGGCGCAGCGTTAGTTCGGGCCTCGAAGCCGGCCCTGACGCCGGCAGCTCCCTGGCCGCTTGAGCTACCAAGCGAAATAGCGCGCAGCAGAGCTGAGGCGGGCAAACAGCTTCGCCGCGAAACACAGCGCGAACGGCATTCAGCACATCCGAAGCGGATGCATCTTTTAGCAAGTAGCCTGTCACTCCAGCTCGAACACTGCTCAAAAATTGTTCTTCGTCGGAATCCATCCCAATCATGACAACTTTGAAACCGAGCTGTCCCACCCGATCCAGCGTAAAGCTCGCTGGAAGCCAATACTCATTGAACGAGGCGATGACTAGGACGTCACACTTCGAATCTAAAATGTCGCAAAGCGTTAATGCAGTCTCCCCGCTTTGCCCTACAACCAGAAAATCGGAACGCTTGCGGAAAAGACGCACCAGAGCTTCCCGGAGTAGGCGATTCTCTGCAAGCAAAAATACTCGGACGGGCTCACTGGGGACAGTTCCGGTCATAACAACCCTTGGGATCTCGAATCATTTGTGGCTTTGGGAATGAGGTTGAAATCAGTGACTGCTCTGATTGCACCTAAAACTAAGCCACGTGTTTCTGTGTTTTCAAATTCCCGATCGGGAACCATTCTTCCGAGAACACTAAATGGTCTTAATGCAAGCGACCCGATTGTAACGATGCCCTGTACATCCGTCAAGTTGTCTCGGAACTTTTTCCAAGTACAAAAAGTTTTGTCTCCTATGATTATAGGTCTGGATTTGGCTTCAACCGTCACCTTTTGCCGACAGTATGGCGGGAAAGTTTTGCGTAGAACAAAATTGGTGTTACCAAGATTTGATTAGGCTCGAAATGACTAACTCCATGAAAACAAAACAGATGGGCCGTTTTTGATTCTAACGCTTTTTTGCGGGCTCGCCCCAACCTTCGCCTTGCAGGGAGTGTGCCATGGAAAAGTCCATCGGGGTCCTCGTGGCGAATCGCCCGCGCCTCATGCGCGAAACCATACTCACGACGTTGCCGATCAGCCAGACATCGAAATTGTCGGCGAAGTCGCGGAAGAGTCGGAGATTTTCGACAACGTCAAGCGAACGCTGCCGGACTTCGTGGTCACTGCTCTCGACTGTCCCGGCGAACGCCCGCTTATCTGTGACGCCCTGCTTCGCGAGCATCCGGAAGTGCGAGTCATCGCCGTGGCTCAAGCGGACAATTACGTCGTGTACTACTGGGCATCTCTGGATACAGCTAAGCGAACGGAAGATCTGCACCTTCCCGAGGTCCTGCGACATTTTCAGCACAATTCCGGCCAGAATAACGTTATGATAGGCCCGCTTAGAGACGGACTGACAGGGGTGATTCTTTTGAACTCAGCGAAAATTATCCGAATGAGTGTGGGGTTTTTCGCGGCAGTGGTCTTATTTCTCGTAACCGTGGTTTCAGTCTTTGAGCGCGGGCATTTACTCGCCCTGGCTCAGGGGCAATCCGTGGATCGTCCATGGATGGACAAAGCCCTTTCACCCGACCGCCGCGCGGACCTGGTGCTTCAGGAGCTGACGCTCGACGAAAAGATTTCATTGCTTCATGGCAATGGCATGCCGGGGTGGCCGAGAGAGGTGCCTGGGGCCAATCCATATCTTGGAAACGGCGGCGCAGGTTTTGTTCTGGGCGTGCCGCGGCTGGGCATTCCAATTATTCAGATGAGCGATGCAGCGTATGGCGTCCGCGCCGGCGCAGAGAACGGGCGATATTCCACGGCGTTGCCGTCAAATGTTGCCTCCGCGGCAAGCTGGGACGCGCAGGCGGCGTGCGCGTACGGAGGGCTGATCGGACGCGAACTTCGCGCGCAAGGCTACAACATGACGCTCGGCGGCGGCGTAAACATTACACGCGAGCCGCGCAACGGGCGAACTTTTGAATACATGGGCGAAGACCCGATTCTGGCCGGAACCCTTGTAGGTAACCGCATCAAATGCGAGCAGGGGCAGCATGTGATTGGCGACATAAAGCATTATGCCTTGAACGATCAGGAAAGCGGACGCAACGAAGTCAACGCGATTATCAGCAAGCGCGCCATGCGAGAGAGCGATTTGCTGGCTTTCCAGATCGGGATCGAAGTTGGCGATCCTGCCGCTGTGATGTGCTCTTACAATGCGGTTAACGGCGACTACGCGTGCGAGAACAAATATTTGCTCACAGACGTGCTCAAAAAGGACTGGAATTTCAAAGGCTTCGTCGTTTCGGATTGGGGCGGGACGCACAGCACGGAAAAAGCATCCGCGGCGGGGCTGGATAACGAAGAACCATTAGATGATTTTTTGGGACCTAAACTTAAGGAGGCGGTGCAGGCGGGGAGGGTTTCAAAAGCTGAGCTCGACGACCACGCGCATCGCGTTCTGCGTTCGGAATTTGCCAGCGGCATTGTGGATAACCCCGTAAAGAAGAGCGTTGTGGACGTCGAGGGCGGATTGGAAATTTCAAGGCATATGGCCGAGCAGAGCGTCGTTTTATTGAAAAACGAGCAGGGGATCCTGCCACTCGATCACGCGAAGTTGCGTTCGATTGCGGTCATCGGGCCAAATGCAAATACGAGCATGATTTCCGGGGGCGGCTCGGCCCAGGTGGATCCTCCTGGGCGCGGCGCCCCGTACTGGAAAGAGCATGTCTGGTTCCCAACGTCGCCGATGAAAGCAATTGCTGCGAAAGCTCCGGGCGCGACAGTAGAGTTCGACTCCGGCTCGGACCCGGCGTCCGCCGCAGCGCTGGCTAGGAAATCCGATGTCGCCGTTGTCTTTGTGTATCAGTGGACAAGCGAGGATTTCGACTTGCCGAGCCTGTCCCTGCCAGACAATCAAGACGCGATCATTCAGCAGGTGGCTGCAGCCAATCCGCGGACGATTGTGGTTCTCGAAACCGGAAGCGCAGTCACCATGCCTTGGCTTAATCAAGTTAGCGGCGTCTTGGAAGCTTGGTACGCAGGCAGCAAGGGTGCGGACGCGGTGGCGAACATTCTTTTCGGTGACGTGAATCCCAGTGCGAAACTGCCCATGACTTTTCCGCGCAGCGAAGCTGATTTGCCGCACGCGAAGTTGCTAACACCTCCCGCGGGCAGGCGCACTGACGAGTCCAAGCCGTCGTTTGAAGTGCATTACGATGAAGGGCTCAAAGTCGGCTACAAATGGTACGACGCTGAAAATAAACCTGTGCTCTTTCCGTTTGGCTATGGGCTCTCGTACACAACGTTCAGCTATTCCGGGCTGAAAGTAACCACTGGAAGCGAGACGACCGTCAGCTTCACCGTGAAAAATACGGGCAACCGGGCTGGAGCGGAAATCGCCGAAGTCTACGCCGCGTTGCCTGCAGGCGCGGGAGAACCGCCGAAACGCCTGGTTGGCTGGGACAAGGTGCATCTGAACTCCGGAGAGAGTAAGGAAATAAGCGTGCCCGTTAAAGCTCTCTATCTGTCCGTTTACGACGAGAGCTCCGATAGCTGGAAGCTGGCCCCGGGGAGCTACACGTTCATGGCGGGCGGCTCGTCGCAAAAACTGCCGCTCGTGGAAAAGGTCAACTTGAAATAGCTCTTCGAAAAAGGAAGGAGGACGCGCCAGCTTTCATGCTCTGTGGGGTCGCGCGAAATGAAGTCTCTCGGGATTATTCGAACGCGCCGGGAATCATGCATAGGGCCGCGCCACCGGCGATACCGGATTCCGCTCCGTAGCGCGCTGGAACGATAGGGATTTCCAGGCAACGCTTGTTCATGCACCAGGCAGGCAAACCTTTGCGAATCTCGCCGAAGAAGGGGTTTAGCATTGCCGCCACACCGCCCCCGAAAATGATGACGTCAGGCTCCAACAAGTCCACGAGGTTGCCGAGCCAGATCGTCAGCAGTTCGACGGTTTCGAGCAAAATCTCTTTCGCCAGCGAATCGCCGGCATCGTAAGCGCGTCCGACAATCTCGCTGGTGACGGCATCGAGCTTGCCGCCCGCCAATTCGAGCATTACTGACTTGCGACCGGCTTCCTCCGCGAGCCGCGCGCGAACTTTTTTTGCAATGGAAGTGCCGGAAGCCAGAGCTTCGATGCATCCTTTCTTCCCGCATCCGCAAAGTGGCCCATGGTAATCGATGACCATGTGCCCTGCTTCGTCTGCCGCGCCTGTGCGGCCATGATAGATGTGCCCGTCGAAAAGAATTCCCGCACCGATGCCTGTGCCAATACAAGTGTAAAAAACGTTTCGGTAACCGCGGCCCGCTCCCCAAAGCGTTTCGGCAAGACCGGCGGACTTGGCGTCATTTTCGAGCTTCACGGTGCCGCTGTAACGGCGCGCAATTTCGGCAGCGAGGGGATAGTTGCGCCAGCAAGTCACGTTCGGTGGATTTAGGACGACACCGGTGTGAGGATCGAGCGGTCCGGGAGCACAAATTCCAATCCGATGCGAACTGTTGCTTGTTTCCGGGGCGAGCTTCAGTAGATCATCAATCGCGCCCACGACCGCCGCGAGTCCCTCTTCGGGAGTGCCCCGGGAGTTCATCGGCACGCGTGTGTGCTGGTGAATTTCGCCGTGCGCATCGACAAATCCCGCGGCAACTTTCGTGCCGCCTACGTCGACGCCAATGGCCCAGCCGCCCAGTTCATTTGGGATCATTGTTACTCCCAGAAAATCAACCCGCTAAACCTTCTCGTAGCCGCTCGCTGTTCGGTCTCGCGCCGCTTACGGCAAAGAACAAGATATAAAGGTAGCAAAAGGCAGCGGCAATCAAGGCGTAGTGAATTCCCTGTCCCCAACTGGTTTCGCCTTGAATCATTCCTGGATAGTAGCGATGGTTAATCAAGTCGCCGGCCTTTCCAACCAGCCAAGGAATGACTGCGCCGCCCACGATGGCCATGTTCAAAATGCCCGAGCCGTCGCCGGTTAGAGGTCCCAACTCGTCGATTCCCATGGTGAAGATGCAAGGGAACATGATCGAGTTGAAGAACCCAACTGAGAGAATCGACCACATCGCCACCGGGCCGTTCGTTAAGACTGACGTTGTCACCAAAAGCGCGGCCATGATCGCAGCGAATGCCAATAGCTTTGAGGGTTTGATCTTTTGAAGAAGTCCGGACCCAATGAAGCGGCCGAACATGGCTCCCATCCAGTAAACCGAAATGTATTTCGCCGCCTCTCCCAAGGCCGCCCTGTATCGTTCCGCGGCGTCAGGAATCGCGGCCGATGAAAGGAATCCCCCGATGTTGTCCAGTGCCAGATAGTTCGCGATGGAGCTACCGATAGCCACTTCGGCGCCGACATAGACGAAGATTCCGATTGCACCGAAGACCAGGTTGGGATGCTTCCAAACGGAATCCTCAATCTTTTCGCCAATATGGTGTTCCGCAGAGGCCATTCTGGGAAGCTTGGAAAGGCCAATGCCGATGGCGAGCAGCGTCAGTGCTGTTGCAAAGAAATAGACATACAGCCGAATAACCGCGTCCGCTTCCTGCGACGCGCTCTGGCTCATGGCCGCCGCGGTCGTGCGCAAAATCAGGTGCGCCCCGATCCATGGGAAAATGGTGGTACCGAGAGAGTTGAAAGCTTGCGTCAGGTTCAATCGGCTGGACGCCGTTTCCGGTCTGCCCAAGACAGCGACATAAGGATTCGCCGCAACTTGCAAGATCGTGATTCCCGTGGCCAGTAGAATCAGCGCAGCAAGGAAAAAGGGAAACGATGGAATCTTTGCCGCGGGGAAGAAGCCAAGGCACGCAACAACCATGGTAAGTAACCCGACGACGATGGCTCTCTTATAGCCGATCCAATCGATGATCTTGGCTGCCGGAAGTGAAAAGACGAAATAGGCAGAGAAGAAAGCAGTTTGGATGAGCATGCTGGCTGCCAACTCAATCTTGAAAACGTGCTGTGCGTAAGGGATCAGGACATCGTTAAGCGACGTGAGCGAACCCCACATGAAGAAAAGCGTGGTGAGTATCGCCAGGGGGCCAGCATAGTTGGCCGGCGTTCCGTTTGTGACTGCCACACTCTTAGCGGATACATTTTCCATCGATGGTCACGTCCATTCTTGCAACGACGGCTCAGAAACTGCGGCTCTAAACCGCGCAGGATGATGACACACTTGGCGCGCAGAAAAAAACCATTGCGAGTTACACGAGCATTGTGCCCCGTGTTATAAGTGTCGCGAGAAACGACATCCTAGAGTCATCGGGTGAGAAATGAGCAAGCCTGGATTTCTGGCCTTGAGTTTCGCCCTTTGTTTCGAAGCTTTTCTGTATCAAACGCCCGCGCTCGCGCAAGAGGCCTCCCCGGTTGTTGTGCTGCGTGAAGCGGGCTTGCCTTCGGTGGATTCTCCTGTGTTCCCACAATCACAACTCGAAAAGGCCCTCGCGGGAGCGCGCTTTGTTTCCGCAGAACAATTCGCTTCGGCTTTGAGTGAACCTGCCACGCGATTGCTCGTGCTTCCCTACGGCTCCGCTTTCCCCGAACAAAGCTGGCCGGCAATTCACGAGTTCCTGCAGCGCGGAGGCAACTTGCTGGTTCTGGGCGGGCGTCCTTTCACGCGCGCCGCCTATCACAACGATTCGGGCTGGCATCTGCGGGATTACAGCGTGCGATTTATTCAGCAGTTGTCCATGGATCAGTTTCAAACCACGCCAGGCTCCTCTGGCTTGGGATTTCAGAGCAATCCGGACCTCACGATTTCTCTGCCGCGCTTCGGGTGGCAGCGCGCGTTCAGCCCCATCATCCGGTTGAGCGCCGTGGGCCTTTACAATCGCGGCGGCTCGGCCGGCTCAATAGATGCGCGCCTTGATCCGCTTGTCTGGGGAGTGAAAGACGGCCGCAAGATGGCCGCGCCCGCGATGGAAATCGATCATCTGCGAAACAATTTTGACGGAGGCCGCTGGATTTTTCTCACTGCCGAGCTCGATTCGCAGTTTCCGGCAAGCGCCGAAGCAGCCACTTTGATTCGCACACTTGCCGAAAGCGCGCGGCGCGGATCCGAAGAATTCACTGTCCGCCCGACGCTTCCTCTTTACCTCCATGGAGAACCTGTGGAAGTGGAGGTTTTGTGGCACGCGGCAGAAAAGCCGTCAGCGGCGCTTACCGTTCGGATCAGCGAGTTTCCTGAAGCTCAGCCTTCGCAGCGCGAAGTGCAAACCGCAAATCTAACCGCGCCGCAAACCATCTTGTTTCCTGTCCCCAAGGAAAAAGGATTCCACATCATCCAGGCTGAACTCTTGGAAGGAAGCACGGTTCACGCCAAGTACCGTTCCGGTTTCTGGATTCGCGACCCGGAATTCCTGCGCTCCGGCCCACGGCTTTCTGTCAATCATGATTACTTTGAAGTTGATGGCCGCCCGCTGGCCGTAGTCGGCACGACTTACATGTCGAGCGAAGTCCAACGACTCTATTTTGATCACCCCAACGTTTACGTCTGGGACCGCGACATGGCGCAGATCCAGGCCGCGGGGTTGAATATGCTGCGTACCGGCTGGTGGACCGGGTGGGACAAATTCTGTGACGAAAACGGCCAACCTTATGAACGCATGCTCCGCACTCTCGAAGCCTATTTAATGACAGCGCGAAAACACGGCCTTCCCGTGCAATTCAACTTTTTTGCTTTCCTTCCTGAGGTCCTGGGCGGAGTGAATCCTTATTTAGACCCGCACGCCTTGCGCAAGCAGCAAACGCTGGTCTCGACGGTCGTCGGGCGCTTTCACGATGTTCCATTCCTGGCGTGGGATTTGATCAACGAGCCCAGTATTTCGCAACACTTGTGGCAGACGCGCCCGAACGGCGATCCCATCGAGCTGGCTGCGTGGAATCAGTGGCTCTCGAAACGCTATCCCGACCGTGGCGCCCTCGCAGCCGCTTGGGATGTGTCACCAGATTCCATCGGGGGCACCATCTCTCTTCCAGATGAATTGGAATTCAGCTCACGCGGAATGTATGTCGGGCACAACTCGCTCCGCGTTTACGACTATTTTCTCTTCGCACAGGAGACTTTCACGGACTGGGCTCGCGCGATGCGGGAGAAGATCCATGACACGGGCTCGCAACAGCTCATCACTGTCGGCCAAGACGAAGGCGGCGTGAGAGACCGTCTCTCGCCCGCTTTCTATGGATCGGTAGTCGATTTCACTACAAACCATTCCTGGTGGGGCAACGATTCCCTGCTGTGGGATTCGCTGACGGCGAAGCAGCCTGGAGAAGCGATGCTCATTCAGGAAACTGGCTTGCAGCGCGAAATCAATTTGGAGGAGTCCGCGCGATTCACGGCGGAGCAGGAAGCATCGCTGTTCGAACGCAAGGTCGCGCTGTCTTTCGTGCAGGGCTCCGGCGCCATCGAGTGGCTGTGGAACACGAATTCGTACATGACGGATGCCAACGAGTCCCCCATCGGCGCTTTGCGAGCAGACGGAACGGAGAAGCCTGAAGCCACGGTGATGCGCGATTTTGCAAGTTTTGCGAAATCGCTGCACAGTCATTTGCAGAATCCGCGGCCGCCTTCGGTGGCCATCGTCACCTCGCAGGCGGCGCAATTCTCCGTTCTCGCCGACTTGCAGCTCGAGGCGCAGCAGAAGGCCGTTCGCGCGCTCGTTTATGAATTGCACATCACTCCCTATGTCATCGCCGAAAACCAAATCGCGAAGCTAGGCGCGCCACAGTGCGTGCTTCTTCCCTCCCCGCACTCTTTGAGCGAGAGCACTTGGCAGGCTTTACTTACATACGTGAAAGGCGGAGGCAATCTGCTGATTACAGGGCCAGTCTCCCGCAATGAACACTGGCAATTCCGCGACCGGGCGCACGACCTCGGACTAACCGCGCAAGTCGAGCCTCAAAGCTATCGCGGGGCGGAAATCCGTCTGGCTGGCAAAACGATTCCTCTCTCTTTTGACCAGCAAAAACAGTCTTCGCTCGAGGCTCTTCGCTTCAGTGACGGTGCTACCTGGAAAGAGATTCCTTCGAGCCAAGGAAAAGTCTTTTGGTCTTCGTATTCCGCGGAATTGGCCGAAGGATTGGAACCAGCGGCCTCCGTCTACAACTACGTTTTGGCAGCGCTGAAGATCAAGCCATCTTTCGAATCGCAAACGGCCATTCCTCCGGGGGTACTGATTTCCGCGACGGAACTTCAGGACGCTGTGCTGTACCTCCTCGAATCGGAAAACGTGAACGACGCCGCGATCGACCTGAAAGACGCCGTGACTGGCAGCCGGCTCACCCTAAAGCTGCCCGCGCAGCATGCGGCCATCGCGCTGATTGGTAAAAAGGAAAAAGCCATCATCAGCAAATACGGTTTCTAATTTTTCTTTGGCCGAAGGGCCGTTCATCTTTTGTAATATTATTGCCATCGCGCGCCGCGGAGATGGCCTTAATTTCCCGCCCTTTTAGCGACCCTTTTCTCATACATTGCAGACAGCAATATTCGCGCAATGGCATTTTTATCGAACCATTGACAGGGTTCCGTTCGTCACCCTACCATCGCCTGCATAGGCCGCTTTTCCACATACAGGCGCGCCGCAAGAGAGGCCTCTATGAGCCTTCGCGACTTCATCGCCAAACAGTGGATTGACGTCATTGAGTGGGTCGAGCCGGAAGAAGGCATACTGGCCTACCGCTATCCGATGCAGGACCGCGAGATTCAGAACGGCGGCAAGCTGACCGTTCGCGAGTCTCAGTTTGCCGTGTTTGTGAACGAAGGCAAGGTCGCGGACGCCTTCGGGCCGGGGCTCTACACGCTCAACACGCAAACGCTGCCGATCCTCACGTACCTGAGAAACTGGGATAAAGCGTTCAAATCGCCCTTCAAGTCGGATGTCTACTTCTTCTCCGCGCGCATCCAGACCGACCAGCACTGGGGCACGCAAAACCCGATCACCATTCGCGATAAAGAGTTTGGCGCAATTCGCCTTCGCGGCTTCGGCATTTACTCTTACCATTTGAGTGACGCAAAAGTGTTTTACAGCAAGATCAGTGGCACACGCGAACTGTACCGCGTGGCCGATCTCGAAGGTCAATTGCGAAACACCATCATCGCCAAGATGACCGATGCGTTCGCGTCCAGCCAAATACCGTTCCTCGATATGGCCGCGAATCAGAACGCGCTTGCCGAAAGAATCAACGAGCAGATCAAGCCGGCGTTTACGGAATACGGGCTGACTTTGGACAGCTTTGTCGTGGAAAATCTGTCGCTTCCCGAAGAACTGCAGAAGATTCTCGACCAGCGCATCGGCATGACCATGGTGGGCGACATGGGGCGCTACACGCAATACGAGGTTGCGCAATCCATCCCCATCGCCGCTGCCAATGAAGCCGGCGGAGGCGTGGGCATCGGCGCCGGACTGGGTGCAGGCGTGGCCATGGGCCAGGCCATGATGGACGCGGTGAAGAAGTCCACCTCGGGCTCGGGTGGAGGCGCAAGCCCTGCCGCTAGCGCTCCGGCCGCCGACGCTAAATTCTGCACGGAATGCGGCAAATCCATTCCCCGCAGCGCGAAATTCTGCCCGGAATGCGGTAAGCCGCAGGGCTAAGACACACGCGCGCTATGAACGGAATCGAGTGGGTCGTCGAAGCCTTTGGGTGCTCCTCGCAGGCGCTGCGTGATCCGGCAGCGCTGGAGAGTCTTTTTCTCAGAATGATTGCGGAGATGAATCTCCGCCCTGTGGGAGCAACACAGTGGCATCAGTTCCCGGGGACCGGAGGCATTACCGGTCTTTGTCTTCTGGCCGAATCTCATCTTGCCTGCCACACGTTTCCCGAACACGGCTCGCTGTGCCTGAATCTCTTCTGCTGTGTTCCTCGCCCGGAGTGGGACTTTGAATTTGCCTTGAAGGACCTGTTCGCTGCGGAATCCGTTTCGATCCGGCGTTTGCAGCGTCCGTACGAGTTGAAATGGAAGCAGGCCGCCGGTGATTGACGCAAAATTCTTCGCTGTCGCGTTGGCGGGAATCCCGCAATGACGCAGCCAGCCGCCAATTGTCCCAACTGCGGCGCAAAGATTGTTTTTCGCTGGTCCAGTAGCGTGCAAACCGTCTGCGAGTACTGCAAGAGCATTCTCGTGCGCACGGATGTCGATCTGATAAAAGTCGGACAAGTCGCCGACCTGCCACCAGACGGCTCGCCGATCCAGCTCAATACCGAAGGTATCTATCGCAACAAAAGTTTTGTGGTTGTTGGCCGGATCGTTTACGAATACGATCAGGGCGCTTGGAACGAGTGGCACGTGATGATGAATGATGGAACGAGCGCCTGGCTTTCCGATGCGCAACAGGAATACGCCGTTTCTTTTTCTTCCAAAGCGGCGAATCTGCCAGCGGCCTCTAAAGTTGACGTCGGCCAACAATTCACCTGGGATGACCAGGGCTACACCGTAAGCGTCATCACTCCGGCGCACTACCGGGGCGTCGAGGGCGAACTTCCGTTTCAATACTGGGACAAGACGAACATCACTTTCATCGATCTCCGCAGCGAAACCGGAAAATTCGCCACGCTCGATTACAGTGACCCCGAGCCAGCTCTTTATTTGGGCGAGTTCGTGGAATTCGAGCAACTCCAGCTGAAGAACCTGCGCAGTTTTGAGGGATGGCGATGAGCGCAGGCACGCCACCACTCTCGGGCACGCCGCCCAAGCCGCAAGTACGCGCGCTCAATTGCCCCCAATGCGGGGCCGCGGTCACGCTGCGCACGTTCGGACAGGCGGAAACGGTCGTATGCTACAGTTGCCGCTGCATTCTTGACGCCAAGGATCCCAACCTAGCCATCCTCCAGCAATTCGAAATTAAGACAAGCGATGTCAGACCGCTTATCCCGCTCGGCACTCGCGGCAAACTACGCGGCACGGACTACGAAGTCATTGGCTTTCAACGCCGGCACTCCACCGTCGAAGGGATTACCTATCCCTGGCACGAGTACGTTCTCTTCAACCCTTACAAGGGCTTTCGCTACTTGAGCGAATACAACGGCCATTGGAATGACATCAGCATTTGCAAAGAGCTTCCAATGGTTGGGGGCGGAATGCTTTCCGGCTCTAGCGGGGAGCGCCATTACCTGGGGGAAGTCTACAAACATTTCCAAACTTCAGACGCCAACACTGATTTCGTCCTGGGAGAATTTCCGTGGCAAGTCCGGGTCGGCGAGCACGCCATCGTCACCGATTATGTCCATCCTCCGCGCGTTCTCTCCAGTGAGAAAATGGAAAAGGAAGTGACCTGGTCGGTCGGCGAGTACATGTATGGCCGGGAGATTTGGGACACCTTCAAGCTCTCAGGCAGCCCTCCGGAAGTCGAAGGCGTCTATGAAAACCAGCCTTCGCCGGTTACGACCAACGTCAAAGGGATCTGGGCGATCTTCATCCTCTTCGCCATTCTTCTTGCGGGCCTGATGATGGGCTTCGACTTCACCGCAAGAAAGGAACAGGTCTTCCAGCAGACTTATCATTGGGAACGCGCCACAGCAACTGGTGAATTGTCCTTTGTCACCGACGTTTTCCAATTGAAGGGCGGCCCCTCGACTGTCCAGGTAAGAACCTGGGCCCCCGTAAGCAACGAGTGGCTGTATCTAAACTACGCGCTGATTAGCCAGGACACGGGACAGGCCTGGGACTTCGGGCGCGAAATCAGCTACTACTCCGGCTACGACAGTGACGGCTCATGGTCCGAAGGAAGCCGCGACAATACGGTGGTGATTCCAAGCGTTCCTTCGGGCCACTACTACCTGCGAATTGAGCCGGAGGTGGATCCGGCGGTCCGCGCCATTTCGTATTCCGTCGAACTCACACGTGACGTTCCCGTCTTCGGAATCTACGGCATCGCCCTCGCCGCCTTGCTCTTGCCTCCCCTTTTGATTTCCCTTCGGTGGTATACCTTCGAGCGTTCGCGCTGGTCCGAAAGTGATCATCCGCCGATGCAAATCTCTGACCTAAGCGGTAACTCGGAGGACGACGACTAATGTTCCGAAAATTTTATCTTCTTTTTGGACTTCTCACGCTTTGCACCGTGGCGTTCGGCCAGTACCGGGGCTGGAGCCTCGACACAATCGATCAGGTCAAAAACGTTCCAAAGTCCGTTCGCGATAACCCTGGTTCGTACCGCTCGATCTACAGCAGCTATCACCATTACACCGGAGGCAAATAAGATGAATCTTGTTCCGCTCGGCAACATCGTCGCTGCACTGGTCTTTGCCTTTATCGGGATCGTTGTGTTCATCATCTCATTCGTGGTGATGGACAAGCTCACGCCGTATCATCTCTGGAAAGAGATCGTGCAAGAGCACAACATGGCGCTGGCGATCCTTGTCGGCGCGATGTCGATCGGCATTTGCATCATCATAGCGTCCGCCATTCACTGATACTTTATGGGCATTTTGCTGTTCATTTCCGTGCTGCTGGTTGCGGCTTGCGGGCTCATTTATGAGCTTGTCGCCGGAACGCTTGCAAGCTACCTGGTTGGAGACAGCGTTTTTCAGTTCTCGACTGTCATCGGGACGTACCTGTTCGCCATGGGAATCGGCAGCGCCCTTTCCCGGTATATTCATCGCAGCCTGGTGCACCGCTTCGTGTGGATTGAGTTGCTCCTGGGCGTCGTCGGTGGCTTTTCATCTGCGCTTCTGATGCTTGCATTTGCGTTCACCCAGGGCTTCGAATTGATCCTATACGCGCTCGTGATTGTCATGGGGACTCTCGTAGGACTTGAGATTCCTCTGCTCATGCGTATCGTCAAGGACCGATATCATTTCCGCGACGTTATCGCTCATGTGCTTACGTTTGACTATCTCGGAGCGCTTGGCGCATCGCTCTTGTTCCCCATTTTGCTCGTGCCGCGGCTTGGTTTGGTTCGTTCGGCAATGCTCTTTGGGCTGATTAATGCGGCCGTTGCACTCTGGAGTACGTTTCTGTTCGCAAGCCAACTCACACGCACTCGCGGTTTGCGGGTCGCCTGCTTCGTGGTGCTTTGCGGTTTGGGCGCAGGCATCGCGGAGGCCCGGTACATTACCTCCACTGCGGAAGACAATATTTATGCCGACGAAATCATCTTCGCGCGCGACACTCGTTACCAGCATCTGGTTCTCACTCGCTTCAAGGATGATCTTCGTCTCTTTCTCAACAGTCATTTGCAATTCAGCTCGCGCGACGAATATCGCTATCACGAAGCCCTCGTCCATCCCGGTCTGGCCGCCGTCCCGGTTCCGCGCCACGTCCTGATTCTTGGCGGCGGTGACGGCCTCGCCGTCCGCGAAATCCTTAAGTACCCGCAAGTCGAAAGCATCACGCTGGTGGATCTCGATCCGGAGATGACCAAGCTTTTCTCGTCACATCCGATGCTGACTAAGCTCAACGATAAATCTCTGCTCTCCCCACGGGTGCATGTCATCAATGCCGATGCTTTTCCGTGGGTGGATTCAAACACGAACAGTTTCGATTTCATCGTGATTGATTTTCCCGACCCGACCAACTATTCGCTCGGTAAGCTGTACACCGTTGCGTTTTATCGCGCCGTTGCGCGCCATCTCAGCGCGCAAGGTTTTCTAGTCGTACAAAGCACTTCGCCGATGTTTGCTCGCGACTCTTTCTGGTGTATCGCGCAGACGCTTAAGCAAGCTGGATTACAGACTTATCCGTATCATGTCTACGTTCCTTCTTTCGGCGAATGGGGCTTCGTTCTTGCCGGAATGCGTGACTATGCTCCTCCGGCGCAGTTCCCCACCGGGCTCCGATTCATAAGCAAAGAGGGTCTTTCAGCACTATTTCAATTCCCACCGGACATGTCGGCTCTCTCCATGCCTGCTAATGAGCTCAACAATCAGGTGCTCGTCCGCACGTACGAAAACGACTGGAAGGACATCAGTCATTGAAACTGGGCCGGCGAAAGTTCCTGGAGACTGGCAGCGCGGCGCTGGTCGGTCTTTCCCTCAAAAGTGAGAAAAGAATTGAAGGTTCCTTCGTCAATGATTCCTTTCAAACGGGCCATCTTCTGCGCGATCGCGCATCTTTCCCGCCGGCAAAGCGCATCGAGAAATATCCGGTGGTCATTGTTGGAGGCGGGGTCGCCGGACTGAGTGCCGCGTGGCGTCTTCGAAAGCGCGGATTTACCGACTTTGTTCTTCTCGAGATGAATTCCCAGCCCGGCGGCAACGCGCGATGGGGTGAGAATGAATTCACTGCTTATCCCTGGGCCGCGCACTATGTTCCCGTTCCCAGCCCGAAAGCTGCGTATGCTCGCGAACTTTTCGAAGATTTGGGCGTTTTAAAAAATGGGCAATGGGAGGAGCGTTATCTCGCCTTTTCCCCCCAAGAGCGGCTTTTTCTCTACGGCCGCTGGCAGGACGGCATCGAGCCCGCCGTCGGTCTCACGCAAAAAGACCGCGAGCAGTTCCAGCGGCTCGAAAATCTTTTCTCTGAATTTCGCAAACGCGGTTCCTTCACGATTCCCCTGGAGCTGGGACGCTCATCAAAAGACGAAGCGCTCGACCGCCTCTCGTTTGCGGATTGGCTCCGCGACAAAGGCTTCGACTCGCGCCTTTTGCTTTGGTACATGAATTACGCCTGCCGTGACGATTACGGTGCGTTGGCCGCCAATACCTCCGCGTGGGCGGGCATTCATTATTTTTCCTCGCGCGAATTAGAGGAGAAAGGTCCGCTGACCTGGCCTGAGGGCAATGGCTGGATTACGCGCCGCCTTCTCGAGCGAGTGGGTCAAAACGTCCGCGCGAATCAAATGGTTCATCGCGTAACGCCCACGCCCCGCGGCGTAAGCGTCTTCGCGGGCGATGCGGAGTTCCAGGCTGAATTCCTTATTTTTGCTGCGCCTACGTTTCTCGCCCCCTACCTTTTTGAGAATTTTTCCCGTCTTTACGACTTCGTCTATTCCCCCTGGCTCACGGCAAATCTCACGCTCGAACGCTATCCCGAATCGCGTGGCGCTGAACCGTCTTGGGACACGGTTTTTCTTGATTCACCAACGCTCGGCTACGTGGATGCCATGCATCAAAGCCTGCGCAGTCACGTGGATCGCACCGTCTGGACGTTTTATTGGGCGCTTGCTGAAGGCTCACCCGCGCAAAACCGTCAATTCCTCCTCGACAAAGATTGGTCGTATTGGAAAGAGGCCATTCTGCGGGACCTCGAGCGGGTTCATCGCGACATCCGCCAGTGCGTCTCGCGCACGGACATCATGCGCATGGGACATGCCATGGTTCGCCCGGCTGTCGGTTCGGTCTTCTCGGAAGAACGCCGCCACATCAGGACCTTCCACGACCGCGTCTTCTTTGCCAACTCCGATCTCAGCGGCATCTCCATTTTTGAAGAAGCCCAGTATCATGGCGTGGAAGCGGCGCAGAAAGTGGTTGCGAAGCTTGGCGGAAAGCTCTAAGACCGCGCCTGTGTAAGATTCCGTGTAACTTTACCCGCGAAGGTGACTCTCAAAGGTAGAGAAGGGATACGCTTTACCGTATTCAGGCGAGAGGTTCAGGTCAATTTCTTTTTCCACCCTGATGAAGCGTAAGTGGGATAATTAGAGTTGGCATTCGATTGGAGGATTCGAAATGTTGTTCCGTAAGGCCCCGGATTTGACGTACGCGGACGTTACGCCCAAGGCAGTCTATCTGGACCGGCGCAAATTCTTGCAGGCCATGGGACTTGCTGGCGCAACAGCGGTTGCAGGCAAGAACCTTTTCGAGTTGGCCATGCCTTCTCAAACCGCGCTGGCGGCAACCAAATTCGGCGACCTGGTCAAGAGCCCCTTCAGCACCACAGAAAAGGTAAACTCCTTCGAAGACGTCACGCACTACAACAATTTCTACGAATTCGGCACCGACAAGTCCGATCCTGCGAAAAATGCGCAAAAGTTCAACACCTCAAACTGGGTGGTTTCCGTCGAAGGAGACGTCGCCAAGCCGCGCAAGTTCACCATGGACGAAATCCTGAAGATTGCGCCGCTCGAAGAGCGCATCTATCGCCACCGCTGCGTGGAGGCGTGGTCCATCGTGGTTCCCTGGATTGGCTTCTCCTTTAGCAATCTCGTGAAGCTCGTGGAACCGACGCCCAAGGCCCAATTCGTCGCATTCCAAAGCTATTACGATTCGCGGCAAATGCCTCAGGGGCGCTGGGCAGGGATTGAGTTCCCGTACGTCGAAGGCCTGAGGATGGACGAAGCCATGAATCCGCTTACCCTGCTTTGCGTCGGAATGTACGGTGAATCTCTGCCAAATCAAGACGGCGCGCCCGTGCGCATGGTGATTCCGTGGAAATACGGATTCAAGGGCATCAAATCGCTGGTCAAGATCAAGTTCCAGTCAAAAATGCCGCCGACAACGTGGAACCTCGCTGCATCGAGCGAGTATGGGTTTTATTCAAACGTGAATCCTAACGTGGATCATCCCCGCTGGAGCCAGGCCACGGAACGCCGCCTCGGCGAAATCTTCAAACGCAAAACGCTGATGTTCAACGGCTACAGCGATCAGGTCGCCAGCATATATAGCGGCATGGACCTGAAGAAATACTATTAGGCATCCTGCAACATGCACGCTCTACTCACCAGCAAGTGGACGAAAGTCGCTGTCTTTCTTCTTTGCCTGATTCCCTTCAGCCTGCTGGTTTGGCGTGGTTCCACCAACGGCCTTGGCGCCAACCCTGTGGAGTTCATTCAGCTCACTACCGGCGATTGGACGCTGAATTTTCTCGTGCTCACGCTTTGCATCACGCCCTTCCGTAAGCTTCTGAAGTTGCCGGACTTGATTCGTTTCCGCCGCATGCTTGGGTTATTTGCGTTTTTTTACGTTTGCCTGCACTTCTTAACGTATCTCGGACCGGATCAGTCTTTCAGTCTCACTTCCATGCTGAAGGATGTCGCCAAGCGGCCCTTCATTACCGTGGGTTTTACAGGGTTTCTACTGCTTCTTCCGCTGGCATTGACTTCCACTGCGGGTTGGATTCGGCGCCTTGGCGGCCGCCGCTGGAACATGCTTCATCGCGCCATTTACCTGGCGGCGATCTGTGGCGTCATTCACTACTACTGGAAGGTGAAATCCGACGTGCGCATGCCGCTTTTTTACGGCGCGCTTGTGGCAATCCTGCTTTTGTGGAGATTGGGAGATTGGTTTTTCAAAGGGCGTTCGGCCAGTGGTGCGAGGCTCTCGCCGCAACACATCCCTGCCAATCCGGCTCAGTAGAAAAAACGGCTACCCGGTTCTCAAGCCTGAATTGGCACCGGGCTCATCGCCGCGTTCTTTCTCCTCTTGTAGCTGTCCACTGCGAAGAATATTCCGGCAAGCGCAACGCCAATGGCCGCCATGATAATGCCCGCCGTTCTGTCTTCCCCGGGCGTGCGCCCCACGTGGACCACCCATACCGTGTCCGCCACCGCCATGCCGTTCTTCTCGAAGGCGTACTTCACATCGCCTTCCAGCCCTTTGTCCGCTATCCCGCGAACGGTGACGCTGCCGTCTGCTTCGGTGCGCAATTGCTTGTTCGCATCTTTTTCATTCACGCCCACAACCAGTCTCACGGGGACTTTTCCGCTCGCTTCCGTGTACATTGGGATGTAGAGATAGTTCTCTTTGCTCAGATACGTTCCGCTCAGATGTCCCCGCACATCGGCATACACGATCCGTGATTGCAGTTTTCCCGACGCAAAGTCCACGGCCGCCAGTTGCTGCAGGTTGCCGGCTTGCATCCCGTTGAAATACATCCATCCGCCGAAACCAACGACAACCAACGGAGCGACGTAACGGACGTACCGCAGCCACGGTTGCGGAACCGCCGAAGTCTCGCTGCTGGATCCTTCCACGGGCGCGCTCGTCGCGCCTGGAACCGGTCTCTCGGCCCCTCTCAAAACCACTTTGATCACGCCGGCAATCGCCAGGAAGCCGAGAATAATCACCAGCGCTGTCAGCTTGGGCACGTAGTAGCCGAACCATTTCACCTGTAATTCGGCCAGATAGCGGTAGGGGCCAGAGTACGTAAATGCCCAATACAGGGTGATTCCCGCCATCACCATCACTGCGGCCGTCACGAACTTATTCGTTTTCGCGGTTTCCGGATTCATTTTGCCTCCGGGACAGGTCTACAACTATGAGCTAATTTTCTCAGGCTCGATGAGTGCGCTAAGCCTATTCGAGGTACATCTGTTTTCTATGCTAAACCGTACGGAAGGACAGGCAGATTTTGAATTAGTTAAGGTTGCCTGAGGAACTCGAGTCCTGAAACTCCACTCCCCAGAACCGGGGCGCCGGGGTCAGGAATTCAATGCCCACGCGCTGGCCCTTCTCCACAGGCTCACCCAAGTAGACTACGCGGCACTCTTGCTCTTCCTGGGTTAGCGGATTTGTTAGCACCAGCATCTCCCCATTATCCACTTCATGCTTCAGGAGCAGCAAGCCGCCGTGAGCGCTAACGACCACGGTCTCGCAAGTTTCCTTGAACTTCTTGCGGTCGTGCGCGCGCCCCTGAGCCTGTACGCGCATCTTGTGAAAGGCTCGCGAGCTTCGTCTGGGTGTTGCAGAAATCACTTCGCTCATAGCGCCATCATCGGCCGCCCATCCGCCCTCGTCAATCTGGCCTTCCGTACAGGTGTTCTCCAATCGAAACGCCCGGATGCTGCGGCGTCTTGCAAGCGTCTATGCGGTCACCCGATGCCGCGCTGTGTAACGGGCCAGCACTTCATCCAATTCCTGAGGCCTAATCGGTTTGCTGAGGTGCGCGTCCATGCCCGCGGCGAGGCACTTTTCGCGATCGCCTTCCTGGCATGCGCGGTTAACGCCACAATGATTTGGTGTTGTCTGTTGCCCTTTTCTTTCTTTCGAATGGGCCGCCGTTGCTTCAAACCCGTCCATTTCCGGCATCTGAATGGGTCCATTTGTCCGAAACCGTTGCCCTGTTTCATTTCTATTGTCGGGAACTAACAAGCGATATTGCAGTTCCCGAAACCATCATCCTCCGCCATCGACACTCACCTCCAAAGGATTAGCCTGCCAGATGAGCAGTGCCTGCAGCTAGCGCCCTCCCGCCTTGTACCTGGACGAAGCCAGTCATAAAATAGAAGGGGGCGTGGCCAGCACAGGTCCATTCCTCCGCTGCCGCAACATTCGTTCCACATTTTGCGTAAGATGTAGGTTGATTCCAATTCGAGAGGACTCCCGTCCCCAGGGGACTTTCTATGAATCTTGTTGAGTGGATTGACAGTTCGCGCGACCAGCATCTTGCCGAACTCTATGAATTCCTTCGTATCCCAAGCATCAGCGCCAAGAGCGAGCACAAGCCCGACATCGAACGCGGCGCCGACTGGGTTGCGGATCACTTGCGCGCCGCTGGTTTCAAAACCGTTGAGATCGTTCCCACAAACCTGCATCCTCTCGTCTATGCCGAATCTTTGGAAGCTCCAGGGCAGCCAACCGTCCTCTTTTATGGTCATTACGACGTGCAGCCGCCGGAACCTCTCAATCTCTGGACCTCTCCCGCCTTCGAACCCACGGTTCGCAACGGCAATCTTTTCGGCCGCGGAACGGCCGACGACAAAGGACAGGTCCACATTCACATGAAGGCTTTCGAGTCGCTTCAGAACGTCAACGGCAAGCTGCCCATCAACGTGAAGATCCTCATCGAAGGCGAGGAAGAAGTCGGCAGCGTCAGTCTTTGGGACTACGTGCAGAAGAACAAAGCGAAGCTCAAAGCCGATGCGCTCGTCGTCTCCGATACGTCAATGCTCGGCAAAGGCATCCCTTCTATTACCTACGGTCTTCGCGGGCTGAACTACTATCAAATTGAGCTTACCGGCCCGGAGCGCGATTTGCATTCCGGCGTCTATGGCGGCGCAGTGCCGAATCCTCTTACGATTCTCACTGAGCTTTTCGCCAAGCTGCATGACAAGAACTTTCGTGTGACAGTGCCCGGCTTCTACGATCAAGT
>Ga0126373_10000706_pt1 | contig 22532 bp, 12 predicted proteins | sample PanSoiMetPlot_11_FD_92545 | JGI IMG/M metagenome (GOLD analysis project Ga0126373, IMG submission 92545) | Tropical forest soil microbial communities from Panama - MetaG Plot_11 | ecosystem: Environmental > Terrestrial > Soil > Tropical forest > Bulk soil | place: Panama | collected 2016-02-17 | reverse complement strand
GACAGGAGGAAGATACTACCAAAGATGAGTCGTCTATTTACGTTCGCGATTCTGACAGGCCTAGCGTTGTGCTTGCTTGTGCGCGTTCCGGCGGCGGCGTCGCGGCAAGATAATTCGCCGTTATCTGGGCCGATCCGGTATGTGCGTACTCTCGGTCCTTTTCCAATCGAAGGGCATGAATTTACCGTGACACTGCATGTGATTTGCTACAAGCAATCCCGTCACGCGGGACTGTGCAATGACGACGACGAAGAGACAATAAGCTCCGTCAGCATCGTAGACGAAAACGGAAAGACTTCCTTCAAGAAGTCCTTTCCTGTGCCGCTGGTGCATCAGGCTGAAAGCCATCTGGTAGACGTGACCCTGCTGGAGGGCCGCGAGCATCAGGCTCTCGAACTCAGTTATGAGGATTTATCGTCGTCACCACCCAGAACGGTCAAATCCATCCAGCTTTTCGGCCTGCAGAATGGGATCTTGAAACCACTCGATCCGGGACCGCTAGAATTTGAGGGCAGCCTCGCCGCTCTGCCACCGGGGCAGCTGAAGGATTCCAAGCGTTTATTGGAAAACGACACGCTACGAATCTATTCGCTCACGAACTATTTCTACATCGTGACTCCAGTCCGAGTGAACTGGAAGAACTTTCGTTTGGAACAGCAGGATTCTGGCGATTTCGATGTGGCTGACCAACCGCCTTATGAAATACGTCCACACATTGAATCGGAACGGCTCATTGATATGTATCTGTCGCCAGACAAGAACACGAAACCCATAGGAGTGAGCCTTACGCCGGAATCGCGTGTAGAGCTATTGAGGGCGCGGTTCAGTGCTGCTCCGCCGGATGAACACGACTCCCCCAACGATGCGTGGCTGAAAATTCGAGTGGAAGGTCAGGAGGGATGGATACTGGGAGTTGACGACTACACTGCCTTGGGACTTACGTCTCTGCATGGCGCGGAGTAGTGACTGTCGCCTGGATTTGGGTCTCTCAAGTAGCACCTCGATTGTCCGATCATCCGGCACGCAAATCGGTAACCTTGCGAATCGCCGTAACAGACAAATAGCGGTGGGCCCTTCTTGGTTTCTCGCGGCAACTCGTAGCAGCTCATGCCCGTACTTTTGAGCACTACACGCCATACTGCGGCACCAGACGCAAGGCATTGCCTCGATCAATAGCCTTGAGTTCGTCGAGGCTCAGTCCGCATTCTTGCAGCGCCTCCACATGGTCCACGATCGTGCTGTAGGGAAAATCGGCGCCAAAAACGATTTGTGAGATGCCCACAAACAATTTCAGAGCAGGTATCTGAATCGGGTTTGTGGACTGAGCCAGGTCGTAATAAAAGCGCCGCAGATGGTACAAGCGGGAACCTGGTGCGGGCTTTCCTGCAAGTGCCTCGGCGAGCTTTGGCGCGGGGGCGATGCCGAGACGTTGGACCAAATAGGGCGCTGTTCCACCCGCATGCGAAAAGATGTAGCGAACATCCAACGTCCGATTGGCGGAGCCGTTGATGAGGATATTGGCGATGGCCCGGCTGGTGTCTGTATTGTATTCGACTACGGGGGGAGGAATATTGGGGATGAGATTTTCGAAGCATGGCGCCGTTGTGGGATGGAGAAATACGAGCGCCTTCCTCCGGTTGAGTTCATCAAACACCGGCTGATATGCCGAGTCGCCAATCCATTTGTCGCCATAGCTGGTAATTAATCCGAAGCCGACCGCATGCAGCGTGCCGAGCGCATAGTCGATTTCTTTCAGAGTGTAATCAGCATCGAGCGGATACAAAGTGGCGAGCAGGCCGAAGCGGCCCTTGGAATCGGATGCCATTTTCGCGCCGTATTCGTTCACATCGCGTGTCATGCTGCGAGTCTGGTCGAGACTCATATCGGGAAATTTCGGCCCCGGTGCGGTGCAAGAGACCAGAGCGGTGGATACGCCAGCCTTGTCCATTGCCTCCAAAGACTTGGCCGGAGTCCAGCTCTGGAATGGTTGCCAGCCCTGGCTCTTGGTTTCTCGCTGCTTGACGATCCATCGGGGCGACGCAAAGTGGTGATGGAAATCAATGCGACCATCCGTAACGCGAGTGGTTTGAGGGCGCATCAACCCGTTTGGCACGAAAACGGCGGCGGCAGTGACCATCATGCGCCGAAGCAGATCGCGCCGCGGCAGTCGTTTGAGTTGGTTGCTATATGAATTACAGCAGCTATATTGCTCGTGTGTACGGTAGGCCTGTGCCACGACGCACGCGATTATTCTGGAACGTAGCGGCGCGTGTCAAATGCTGGTGCTCGCCCGACGCAACGCAGTGCAACTGCTTGCTCATAACGAATCGTAAGAGTTTGGCACTCTCCTGGGAATCAGGCTTTATGAAACGCGCACCTAGGCGTTATCAGATAGCGATTTCTGGGTCGGGCAGCAAATGGCCGCTTACGGCGTTTACCAGAACTTGGTGACCTAACTGCTATACTTCGGGCCGTCACTTACCATGGCATCGGTCTGGGAACTTGTAATGCCAGCTTCGGGGCAGGGTTCGAGGTAGCGTCTACAGGCAACTGCAATTGAAGAGAGGAGAACTTGCCTTGAAGCAGCCATGGCTTTTGTTGCTCGCAGTAGCGGCCTCTGCAGTCTCGCCACCCGAGGCGCAACATGCGCACGCAGCCCGTGGCACTCACAACGGACCGGCGACGCTTCTGGCAGATATGGGCCCGCTGCACCATCCCATTGCTACGACGAGCGACGAAGCGCAAAAGTTCTTCGATCAGGGACTCGCTCTCGACTACGCCTTCAATCACAGTGAGGCGGTCCGCTCCTTCGAACGAGCAGCGGAACTCGATTCGCATTCGCCGATGCCGTACTGGGGAATCGCGCTGGCCCTTGGTCCGAACTACAACGAAGCTGAGCCGAAACCTGACCGTCAGAAGGAGGCATACGACGCAATTCGGAGAGCGGAAATTCTTGCAGGCTCGGCTCCGGAGAACGAGCGGGCATACGTAGACGCGCTTACACACCGCCTCACGAATGATAGCAAGCCGGACTACAAGAGCCTGGGGCGAGCCTATGCTGCCGCGATGCGAGACCTCAGTCGCCGCTACCCAGACGACCCCGACGCGGCAACGCTTTTTGCGGAAAGCCTGATGGATCTTCATCCCTGGGAGTTGTGGACCAACGACGGCCAACCGGGAGAAAACACTCTCGAAATCGTCTCAGTGCTCGAAACCGTACTGCAGCGCTGGCCTGAACACGAAGGTGCGAACCATTTCTACATTCACGCGATGGAAGCGGCACCTGTTCCTGAGCGGGCGCTGGCAAGCGCCCATCGCCTGGAGACATTGGCTCCTGCAGCCGCGCATCTAGTCCACATGCCTGCGCACATCTACATTCGGACGGGCGACTACGAGGCCGCGGTCAAGAGCAACCGGCAAGCCGTAGCCGTAGATGACGCTTATCACCGCGCGTTGGCGGCCCGGAACATCACCTACGTCCTCCTTTACAGTGATCACAACCTTCATTTCATGGCGGCCGCTGCGATGATGAATGGCGACTTCGAGACAGCCATGCAAGCAGCCAAGGAACTCGAGTCTCGGGCCAACCGAGACGTTGCCGACACGTCGATGTTCGAGATGTATCTGCCGACGCCGATCTTTGTCCTACTTCGCTACGGGCGATGGGATGACGTGCTTTCGCTGCCCCCGCCGGACGCCAAGTTGAAGGGACTGACATTCGTCTGGCACTATGCGCGTGGTTGCGCTTTTGCCGCCAAAGGAGATGCTGCGAAGGGCGAGGCCGAACGGGACGCTATGGAAAGCATCTACAAGCAAATCCCGGCAGGGCTTGCCTTTGGCATGATGTACAACGACTGGAGCACGATTCACGATTTGGCGGTAGGTGCACTAGACGCGCGAATTGCAGCTGCGCGCGGGAATCTGTTGAGCGCGATCAAGAAATGGAAAGCGGCCGTCTCAGTGCAGGACCATATGAACTACGACGAGCCGCCAGACTGGTACTACCCGGTGCGCGAGTCACTCGGCGCCGCCCTGCTCCGCAGCGGGCAAGCGGCCGAGGCCGAAGAGGTGTTCCGGGATGATCTCCAGAAGAACCCTCGCAATCCCCGGTCGCTTTTTGGATTGTGGAAATCTCTCGAAGTACAGAAGAAGACTTTCGATGCACAGTGGGTCAGGGCATCCTTCGATGCTGCGTGGAAGGACAGGTCGCCTGAGCCTCACATAGGGGATTATTGAGAGCGGTTGCTGTTATCCGAATCGAGCAGACAATGACCGAATTTCGGACGAGCGAAATAAGCGTTGGGGGATTCCGATTCACTGCTCTTGCAGCCGGTCCGGTTGAAGGCGAGCTAGTTCTCTTCTTGCATGGCTTTCCTGAATTTGGAGATGCATGGCGTGACGTGATGCGCTCGGTCGCCGGCGCCGGATTCCTCACGGTGGCAGTGGACCAGCGCGGATACTCGGAGGGGGCTCGCCCCAAAAACATAGGCGATTACGGAGTCGAGCAGCTTACATCTGACGTGCAAGGATTCGCTGATGCGCTAGCTCGTCGGCGCTTCCATTTGGTCGGACATGATTGGGGTGCTTTCGTGGCGTGGGTGCTTGCCGCGAAGACTCCACATCGCGTTCAATCTCTCACGGCGCTGTCCACTCCCCATCCAGACGCACTTCGTGAGGCCCTCGAAACTGACGAGGACCAGAAACAGCGTTCGAGATACATTCCATTCTTCAGAATGCCGGGTGGTGCGGCAGAAGCCTTCTTCCAAGCCGAGAACTATCGAACGCTGCGGGCCGTCTATCAAGGTAAACTCGCTGATTCAGCAATCAACGAGAACATCCACCGTCTAGCAGCACCCGGCGCTCTCACCTCAGCCCTGAACTGGTACCGCGCTTTGGAACTTGAAGCTCGCATAGGCGAGATTACTGTTCCAACCCTGTACATCTGGAGCACGGATGACCTTGCACTTGGCAAAACCGCTGCGCTGGGGACCGCGAGATACGTTAAGGGACCGTACCGATTCGAGATATTCGAAGAAATTTCCCACTGGTTGCTTGCAGAAGCCCCCGAGCGAGTTTCGGCTTTGCTGCTGGAGCATCTACGCACTTATGCAATTCGGTAGGAACATTTGCCCATGAGTGAAAGGAAGGATCCGGACTGGCTGGCTAGTATGGAGCGCTGGCAGTTGAGGACCATGGCCTATAGCGCTGACCTGCCGATCCGCGTGGCCTCACTCCGCCATGGCGGCGTCAATTAAAAGGGCCACAAGTTGCCTAAATCTGGGGAAGTTTGTGGATATTCGTCCAACCCTAGACCATTGCGATAAACTTGCGAGCTCATGCCCCTGCCTTGTTCGCTGCGCATCGGAATTGCATCACTTGTCCTTTTCCAACTCGGGATTGGAAACTCTGTTGCCGGTCCGCCCCAAGGGGGAACAAAAGACGGCAACACGGTTACACCGATTAAGCACGTTATCGTCATCGTGGGCGAGAATCGTTCGTTCGATCATATCTTTGCCACATACGTTCCCAAGGCCGGCGAGACGGTGAACAACCTGCTTGCTGAGGGAATCATTAATGCCGACGGGTCACGCGGGCCGAACTTTTCGCGAGCTATTCAGAATTCAGCGGACATCACGGGCGCGACTGCTTTTCAGCTCAGTCCCAGGCCCAAGACGCCCTATGCTGTGTTACCTGCGCCACTGAGTGGTGGGCCATCAAACGTTTGCCAGGACAATGGCATGTGCAAACTGAGCGACGCTAAATCGTCGGAAAACGGATTGCCGCGATCCCCAGTTACCTATTATCAGTCCTTGTTAATCGGAGGGACTGGACTCAGCGGAAAAGTTCCTGATTCTCGAGTCACGGGCGTGAGCAGTTCGGCGCACCACTCCACGTTGCAACCAGGTCCATTCCAACTCACGAACACGAACACCTTTCCTTACACTTCGTACGCAAATAGCCCGGTTCATCGGTTCTATCAGATGTGGCAACAGGAAGACTGCCGTGCCAGCTATGCGACAGCGACGAACCCGAGCGGGTGCCTGGCGGACCTCTTCGTCTGGACGGAAGTGACGACGGGGGCGGACGTCAATGGAAAGCCGCAGCTCACGCCCTTCTGCACGGATTATGCGCCCGGCTGTAATACGACAGGCGAAGGCGCGACGGCGATGGGATTTTACAACATACAGCAGGGCGATGCGCCTTACACAAAAGAACTCGCGGACCGTTACGCCTTCAGCGACAACTACCATCAGCCGGCTATGGGCGGGACTGGTCTGGACAGCATCATTCTGTTTTTTGGCGATGCGATCTGGTTCAAAGATAAGGATGGCAACTTGACCCCTCCGCACAACCAAATGACTTTCCGGGGCGGTCCGGTCGACGAAATTGAAAACCCAAACCCGGTTCGGGAGACTAACAACTGGTGGACGCAGGATGGCTACGGCGGATTAGGGGACAGCGGCGCATCCAAGGGTGCCTACGGTGGCGGAAGCTACAGCAATTGCTCCGATCCGTCGCAGCCCGGTGTGGAACCAATTTTGACTTATTTGGCTTCACTGAAGCCGGCGATCAATCCCAACTGCGAAGCGGGTCACTACTACCTGCTGAACAACTACAACCCAGGCTATTTCGGCGACGGCACCAATTCCTACACCGACACCAATCCTAAAAACACGCCGTTTACCATCCCCCCGACGCCGCAACGGAGCATCGGGGATGTCCTGCTGGAAAGCAATGTATCGTGGAAGAGCTACAACGATCATTGGAACCGCTATCAGAAGGACAAGTACCAGTTGAATGGTGAGACGGCCGGCGCACTGAGTGATCGGTACTGCAACATTTGCAACGGCTTCCAATACCAGACGCAAATCATGACCAACGCAGCGATTCGCACCACGCACATTTTCGACACCGACCAACTGTATCAGGACATCAAGAACGGAAAACTGCCTGCGGTTTCCTTCGTCAAGCCAAGCGGCTGGGTGGATGGCCATCCGGATTCGTCGAAATGGGACCTGTTCGAAGGTTTCGTGAAGAAGATCGTTGATATGGTGAAATCGAAGCCCGATCTCTGGAGCACCACCGCCATCTTTGTGACCGTGGACGAAGGCGGAGGCTACTACGACTCAGGATATGTGCAGCCGCTGGACTTTTTCGGTGACGGCACGCGGATTCCGTTGATCGTGGTTTCGTCCTACACGAAGCCCGGGCACATCTCTCACGATTATGCAGATCATGTCTCGATCCTGAAATTCATCGAGCACAACTGGAGTCTGCCGAAAATCTCAGGACGCAGTCGCGATAACCTGCCGAATCCGACGTACAACACGGCTGTCAGCCAATATGCCCCGACGAACAGTCCCGCGCTCAGTGACCTATTTGATTTGTTCGATTTCAAATAGGGCCATCAAAACTGGGTGGAACGCGCGAGGCCTCGGCACAGCCAAACGCCGGGATGGGCATGGTGTTCGTTCCACTGTCCCAAGCAAACGATTAGCGGGATCTTCCGCCGATTTAGCGTGATCGGTAGGAAGTCATATCTGCTGCCGGTGCAGGACTCGGACACAGAGTGGTACAAGAACGTGCTCAGCAACCAGTCCATTCGGATCAATGCCCGGGGTGCACAGCCCAGGGACCTATCGCACTCCCCTAGGCGTCAGACTGTGGGCGTCATATAGTAACGGGTCGTGAAGACCCGTACTTTTTGGGTGGCCGTCATCTGTTCTGCCGTAGCTTGCTGGACCGTTGTGAACAGCCTACTGGCTGAATCTCGGCAAACTACTCGTCAGTTCTCCCATCCTGAAATGTGGATGGAAGACTATGCCTCGTTGAAATCCAAGCTGGAACAGTCGTATGCGAACCTAGCCTGGTTCGCATCTCGCCAGAGCGGGGTCAATCTTCCTGCTCTCGACCGCCGCACTCGGCGAATCCTCGAACAGGCCGAAACTGACGACGACGCGAGGGCCGGGATCCTCGCCTTCGTAGCCGGATTCCACGATGGGCATTTCGAGCCGGTAGCCAAGGAAGAAGTGTCTGCGACAAAGATCAATCCGCCCCCTCAGCCCTCGTTCGACATAATGGACGCAATGTCTGGCTGTGCGGCCTTGGGCTATGCTCCAGTCCGTAGCATTGCTTTTTCGCTCCCACTAGATACCTTGCCCGATGCCTCGATTGAGTCCGACGGTATCTCCCGCGTTTTCCGCGCCGGCATCGTGCAATCAGCGTCGGGCGCTCGTTTGGGCGTAGTGCGGATTCCGCGATTCCGGCCCCAGGACGCGCCGCCGTCCAGTTGCATCGAGAAGTGGACCGCTTGGCGAAAAACTGGACAGCCCATGAGAATCGGCGCACTGAATGCTCAGATTGCTCGCGATTGGTTCGAGATTTTAGCTGAACAGCTCAGAAGATTTCGCAGCGAGAGAGTGTCCGCCGTAATTGTGGACATAGGAGGAAATACCGGCGGTAATGACTCTGGTGATTGGGCCGCTCGCCTGTTCACCCCTCGCGAGGTACATTCGGCGCGCCTGCTATTGGCTGCCGCGCCGTCCGCCAACGCGTACTTCGACGAAGAACTGCAGATCCTCCAGCGAGCCCTCGATAAACACCCCGAAGCCAACGTTCAACTCCAGAACTTGCTTCGCGCAGCAATCTCGCGTTTCGAGCAGCGTAAAGCGGATCTAGCCTCGAGAGATTGTGACCTAACTTGGGTCTGGCGAGAGCAACGGCCTTGGAACCCTGCAGGCTGCAGCCGCCTGATTGAAGCGGGATTCGCCAGCGGAGAGCTGGATTATTTGCCAAATAGTGCAATCGGGGTACAGGACTTGGCTTCCACCGTTTACTGGCCTGCGGCAGTTGATTCCTTGCGTGGGGCCTGGTCAGGTCCCGTCTACGTGCTTACCGACAGCAAAACCGCCTCCGCTGCCGAGATGTTCGGTGCCGTCATGCAGGACAACGGCGTAGCTAAAATCGTCGGAACAAATACCGAGGGTGACGGCTGCGGATTCATGGATGACGACGGATTGGTAGAGCTTCCGCATTCGCGCCTGCGCTTCAGAATTCCTAACTGTGTGCGCCTGCGGCGAGACGGCACTGACGAAGTTGCGGGCGTCAAACCAGATTTGCCCGTGCTACCCACCGAAGGTGAGGATACTCGGAGTCGCGCTGCCCGAGTGATCGAATCGATCGCCGTCGATCTGCAAAAGAATTGAGCGCAAGGGTGCGCGCCATGTCTCTGATATCTCTGGTTCTAAACGAGAGCGCAGGTCGTACGATCTGAAGGAGCTATCTCAGAGCACACGGATGGACCGGCGAAAGGCGATTTAAGTGTTGGACCCACTCGTGATGCCAAGTTCGCGGGTTGATAGAGAACGGAAATCGGCAATTCCACTGGGCCTACTTCTTTTGTACTTCCTTCTGCATCTCGTCCAGTTCACGGACCAGTTGCTCCGCTTGCTCGCGCAGTTTGGCGAGCCGGTCGGCTAGCGCGGCTTCCCTTTGCGTGCTGGCTGCAGCCTTTGATGGTGATGGAGTCGCGGCTGCGCCCCCGTTTGCAAGGGCTGTGTTGGGACTTGCAGGAGCTGGTGCGGCGCGCAAGTCTGCTAACGCCTCACCAAACGTGTCGCGGTAAATCAGCCGGTCGCCCATCGCCAAAACCACTTTCTTCAATTGAGGCATTCGCGCTTCGGTCGCCTGGAGGTAAATCGACTCCAAGTACAGGAAATCTCCATTCACGGGGAGCGCGACCATATTGCCGCGCAGCACATGCGAGCCTTGCTGGTTCCAGAGCGTCAGGTCTTTAGAAATGTCCTGATCCTGATCAATCCGCGACTCTATCTGCATGGGGCCATACATCAAGTGCTGCTTCGAGAGCTGGTAGAAAATCAATTCGCCCAAGTGGTCGCCGTCGCAACGCGCAGCCATCCATCCGATTAGGTTGTCCTTTCCGCGAGGTGTGAAGGGAAGCACTAGCAGGAATTCAGGCTGCCTTTCCCCCGGCAGTGTCGCCACAATATAGATTGGTTCAACAGGTTCGGCCTGCCCCATCTGGCCGGTAACATTGCGGGCCACGTCCCAGATATCCTCTTTGTTGTAAAACACCTGTGGGTCGCGCATGTGGAACGTGCGATAAGCCTGTGCCTGCGCGCCAAAAAGAACCTCTGGATACCGCACGTGCTTTCGCAGGTCGGCAGGCATATTCGCGGCGGGCAGAAATAGTTTCGGAAACAGATTCTCGTATGCCTGGATGATCGGATCGCCCGGATCAAACACATACAACGAAACTTTTCCCGTGTAGGCATCCACCGTGGCCTTCACTGCATTACGAATGTAATTAGCGCCATCATCCAGGCCAGGGACAGGAAGGGTTTGTGAATACGGATGTGAAAGGGAAGTAGTGTAGCCGTCGACCATCCAAACGAGTCGGCCATCATCTGTAATAACGAGGTAGGGGTCCGGATCCCACAGCAAAAAACCGGCCACTTCCTTTAACCGGTCCTGCACGCGGCGATGAATCATCATGCGGCTCTGGCCGGTCAGATAACTTGTGAAGACGATATTCGGTTCGGCCTGCGAGATCGTTGCGGCAGCCTTCAGCAAAAATGATCCGACCGGAAACCCTCCGCTTCCTTGGTACGTGGAATATTTGTTTTGGTCGCCGGAGGGGTAGTCGAATTCCTCACGAGCCGTGTGCACGAATACAGGATCCTGCGTTTTCTCGCCATAATATATTTCCGGTCGGCTCAGTTGAAACGCGGCCGATTTACTTTCCGGTGGCGCGTTTTCCAGAAGCAGCACGGGTAAACCATCTTGCGTGATCTTATTCACCTCTGAAACCACTGCGCCGAAGCCATGCGTGTAAATGAATCGCGGATTGATCCAGCTCTGGCTCGCTTCTACTGAGAGCTGCGTCACGTCGATTTCCCGTGCCGATAGCAGTACTTGCTTGATGTGCCCGTTGATGAAGTAGCGGTCTACGTCCGTGTCTGGAAACGTGTAATACGGGCGCAGTGCTTGTATTTGGCCGATTGTTGCGTTATAGGCATGCAAGTCCCAAAGCCGGATGTTGTCCAGCAACGTGGCGTCCTGCGTTGCATCGGTTGTTTGTCCACCCGAAGAAACAAACGGCCGCTCCGTCGTATTCCGATCGAGAACAAACGCGCTAATCGTCGCTGTGATGTGGCGCTCGATGTAAGGGCGCTCGATTGAAATCTCATTGGGTCTCACGTAAACGGTCCTCACAGCAACCGAAACAATAACCTGCAACAAGTAAAAGCCGCCGACTAGATACACCGTTCTCAAATATCGAGAGGTCCACACGAGCGCAATCGCCGCCAGTGTCACTACGATCAGCGCCCACCGCAGCGGAAGCGTTATCCTCTGGTCCACAAAATCGGCACCGGTCATGAATGGATGTGAGTTGTACAGTAGGTCGTAATTACCCAGCCAAAACAGCGCGGCGAGCCCCAGCAGTAGAATCGTTGACACCACCCGCAAGAAGTGCGTGCGACCCGCACCCGGCAACAGCAAAGTCTTCGGTTCTAGTGTAAGCGTGTCGGAACTCCTGAATCGAACATGCTGACGCTGCAGTTGAAAGCTTTCCACCAATTGCCAGCCGCGCGCCGTGGCCCAGAATGTGAGCGCACAAAAGATCCCCAGAACAAAGACGAAGCCCAGGACCTGCGAATAAAACGGCAAGACGAACAGATAGAAAGAGAGCGGGCGCGAGAAAACCGGATCGACCCAGCCGCCCCGTGCTCCCACGCTACCGCGTGATCCGACATACCGCATGACTGTCCAGTAATCGACAGAAACCGACGCTAAAACAATGGCCAGGATCGCCAGCGCGACCCGCATCACCCACCAGTACAGCGGGTGGTCGTGCCTGTGAACACCGGCAAAATGTGTCCCTCGCGCATGCGCAACCCACAAAGCCACCGCCGCCACAACCGTGGCTATGCCCGCTGGGGCGATGCTGTACCACAGCAGCCCGATCCACGTGTTTACCTGTCCGATTTCGCGCCACCAGTTGTAGTCGATGATCAAATTTGCGGCCCCAGGAATCACCCAGAAAACACTGATCACCGCGACCGCCGTTATCAAGATTGCTTTAGTACGCTGGCGCATAAAGCTGCACGTCCTTTCGCGTGAGTAATCCCCCGAAACAGTTCGATCCGTGCACTAGTCGAATCTTGGCCACATGTTGCTGATAGGATTGCCAGCAGCGTCTCATAGCTGGAGCGAACAATAGTATTTGAATTTTCAAATCAACGACGTGAATTCAGCTTTCGCTCCAGCGGGGAATGACGTATCGGACAGCCACAGACATTAGTCCATAAGCCACAGCCAGATAGAACCAGCCTTCAGCCGAATACAGGAGGAATGCCAACCAAATGTCTTAGGCGATATCCCCTATTTGCACTCCACTTTCCCGGTGCTAGCGTTCAGTCAGGAGGTGGGCCATGAGAATCACCTCGTTCCTTATGGGTCTTGGAGTAGGAGCAGCGGTCGCTATGCTCTTTGCACCAAGATCAGGCGAAGAGATGCGAGAAGTCCTCTGCGAAAAAGCGAAAGATGGACGCCGCTACGCGAAAGACCGCCTACGAGACCTGCGAAACGTCGCGAATGACGTGGTCGACCACGGCAGAGAGGTATTGAACGACCAGAAGGATACGGTTACGGCTGCCGTGCAAGTCGCCAAGAATACGTACCATCGCGAATTACAGATGCGAGCTTCCTAACTTCGCATCGCGCTCGCGACCAGCCCTCTCGAGGTAGAGACGAAAGTTCTTGAGCGACGCGCGGCGGGCTCCTCCGCCACTTATATTCGAGTTGATGACTAATTCGAGCACAACAACGCTCAAGAGCTCTACTTGATATCCTCGACTTCACTCTGCGAGCCGATCAGCATATTTTCGAATGCGGATTTCACCCGAGTTGCAGGTGCCCTATAGCAATTTCTTTGTCCCTCGCCATCGAAGAAAAAACACTCTACCGGCTCGACTATGGCGTATCATCGCCGGCCAAGCACAGCGAACGATCCCGCAACTATGCCGGACACGCCAGCAAACTTTGCGACGAGCAATAAGGAAGCAGCCTTCGATGCGGTGATCGTCGGTGCAGGTTTTGCTGGCCTTTATATCCTCCACCGCCTGCGCAGGCTCGGCTTGTCCAGCAGAGTCTACGAGGCGGGGAGCGGCGTGGGTGGCACTTGGTATTGGAACCGATATCCCGGCGCACGCTGTGATGTCGAGAGCGTGGAGTACTCTTACTCTTTCTCAGACGAACTGGAGAAGGAATGGCAGTGGACCGAGCGGTACTCGTCTCAGCCTGAGATCCTGCGCTATCGCAATCACGTCGCGGACCGTTTCGATCTCAAGCGAGATATTCAATTCGAGACCCGGGTGACTGCAACCGTCTTCGACGAAATTGCAAAGCGCTGGATCGTACAAACCGACCACGGTGATCGCGTGACAGCACAGTTCTGCGTGATGGCAACCGGATGCCTTTCCATCCCCAAGACGCCTGAATATCCCGGCGTTGATTTCGTTTCAGGGGAAGACGTACTACACGGCGCACTGGCCCCACGAAGGTGTCGACTTTAGAGGTGAAAGAGTCGGCGTAGTCGGAACGGGCTCGTCTGGCATCCAGTGCATCCCCCATATTGCAAGGCAGGCGGCGCACCTTTACGTATTCCAACGAACTCCCAACTTCAGCATACCTGCTCACAATCGTCCGCTCTCGCTCGAGGTCGCCGAAGACTGGCAAACTCATCGCCTCGAGTATCGCCAGCGGGCCCGCACCTCGCTTACCAGCTTCCGCTTCGCCATGAACACCCAGTCAGCGCTGGCAGTGTCGCCGGAGGAGCGACTGCGTGAGTACGAGGAATGCTGGCGTCGCGGCGGCTTGCCATTCATTGGAGCATTCGCAGACCTCATGTTGAGCAAAGAGGCCAACGATACAGCTGCAGAGTTTGTGCGCTCCAAGATACGTGCAATTGTCCGCGACCCAGCCGTCGCCGAGAAGCTCCTGCCAAGAGACCATCCGTTTGCGGCCAAACGCCTCTGCGTCGACACGGACTACTTTGCCACGTTCAATCGCGACAACGTCACGTTGATTGATGTCCGGGCAAGTCCAATCCTCGAAATCACTCCAACCGGATTACGGACCGCGGATGCCAAATATTCTCTGGACAGCATCGTGTTGGCCACCGGCTTTGACGCCATGACCGGACCGCTCCGCAACATCGACGTTCGCGGCCGAGCTAGCACCCGGTTGAAAGAAAAGTGGGCGGGCGGACCGCGCACCTACCTCGGCATCATGGTTGCCGGTTTTCCAAACCTCTTTATCATCACCGGTCCTGGCAGCCCTTCGGTACTCTCGAACATGGTTGTGTCGATCGAGCAGCACGTCGAGTGGATTGCCGATTGCATCGCTTACCTGCGCCACCATCGAATCACGAGCATCGAAGCGACAGAGAATGCAGAAAATGCGTGGGTGGCACATGTCAACGAGGTGGCCAATGCCACGGTGTTTCCGCTCGCCAACTCCTGGTACGTGGGGGCCAATGTGCCTGGCAAGCCGCGGGTCTTCATGCCCTACGCAGGCGGCGTGGGTGCCTATCGACAAAAATGCGATGCGGTAGCCGCAAACGGCTATGAAGGCTTCGCTCTTTCCTCAGCTCGTTTGTGATCTCTTGAAGCAATCTCACTTCAACGAAACCGCTCTTGCTAGTTGTGAAGTGCCGCTTTGCGTTCTCGGACACGTGGTGGCCAGCCGCTAAGGCAAGCTAAGAGGGCTCTCGACGGGGTTCGTACTGCCTGTCGAGTGCGGAGAGCGCTGGCTGCTGAGGACGACGGCTTGGGGCTTTGCTTAATGGCTTCGCACATCAGATCCGCTTGGGTGGGCTACAAACCCAAATCGGCCTTCAATCCTTCTTCCGAGGTTTTGGCCGCCAAGGTTTGTTGAGCAAGCTCTTGGCTTTGTTGATCTCGGCCCGGCGGCTGTTCCGCTTTGCCAGCTTCTGATTCAAGAAGCGCTGCTTCATTTTTTGTACCTCCTTAGCTAAATGCTACCAACCTGCGAGAATGCAATCGCGCCAGCAATTTTCACTGGTTCCATCGCTAGCAGTCAGTGCCAGGTTTGCGCTTTTTATGAAGGCGGGATCGCGTTAGGGAGCCGATCTTCGAGGCTCACTCCATCATGCTGGCGGCATCATAAAAACGCCAAAGGTGTCTTCTCACTCCACGCTCATGCTTGGGCTTGGTTGTGCGCTTGGCGGGCTCTTCACGACCAAGGAGCCGGGCGACGGCAGCAAAGAGGCCACCGCCAAAAATTCAGGAGCCCGCGTCTTTAAGGCCGACGAGGTTGCGGAATTCGACGTCGTCGTGGAGGCAGGCGAGGTCGGTGTCCTTGGCCGCCCAACTGAGGTTCCCATAGCCCGAGGTGATGGCTTTCTTTAGCGTATCCAGGGCTTCCGACTTCTTTCCCAAAAGGCCGTAGGAACACGCGGCATTGTAAAGTGTGTTTCCATCACCGGGACGAAGAGCTACGGCTGTTTGAAGGTGCCGCATGGCCTCCTCGGAGTCGTGACCGAGGTAGGCGAGAGTATTTGAAAGCAGGATACGAGCTCGAACGTCCTCGGGGACAAGTTCCAACTGCTGACGAAGGACTTTGGTCAGGCGCTGGCGGGTCAGTTCCGCTTCTTTTTTTCGCCCGACTCGCTCGAGAGACAGCACATACGGGATGTATGTGTTGTAATCTTCGCCGTTGCACTCGAGGGCGCGTTCAGTAAGTGCGGCGGCCTCCTCGAATCGCCCAGAGTCGAAATAGGCGCGCCCGAGAATGTTCCAGGACCCCTCGCAATCCGGCTTGCGCTCGATGGCGTGAAGAGCCAGCAAGCCGGCCTCCGTATCGCGCTTTTGCGCATAGAAAACCCGGGCGCGTGCGACGAGTACCTCGGGGAGGTCGGGAGCGAGCGTGGAGGCGCGGTCGCAAGCGGCCAGGCCGCGTTGTATCCATTTGTCACTTTGCTCGCGAATCTCATAGATCAAACCACAGATGTGCGCGATGCCGGCGTGGGCGAGGGCAAAATTAGGATCGAGCTGAATGGCCTGCTCGAACATTTGCAGGGCATAATCCAGATTTTCACGCCGCGTGTACCCTCTGCCGCGAAGATAAAAATCATAAGCTAGGGCGTTTTCGGTCGGCTTACGGCCGATACTTTTTTCCTCTTGAGGCGTGAGCGCGATACGCAAAGCTTGTGCAATGCTGCGCGCGATCTCTTCCTGAATGGCAAAGACGTCTTCCAGCTGGCGATCGTAGCGTTCGGCCCAGACGGAATGACGGGTGGAAGCTTCGACGAGCTGTGCGGTGATGCGCACGCGATTACCGGCACGGCGGATGGAGCCTTCAAGAACGTAAGCGGCGCCGAGCTTTTGGCTGACTTGCTGCGAGGTGACCGGCTTGTCGCGGAAGGCAAGCATTTCTGAACGGGGAAAGATAACAAGCTGAGCGATTTTGGAAAGTTCGGTGACGATGTCTTCCGTGATGCCGTCGCGGAAATATTCGTCCTCTTTGGCCCCACTCTGATTTTCGAAGTAGAGGACTGCCACGGATTTCGTGCGCGGGGCAGCGGATTGCGTGCCCGAAGTGGGAGTTACGAAATTGGAAGAAGGGCGGTGCGCGGAGTCAAGGTCGCGCTTGAGACGCTTGAGATCCGCACGGAGCTCGGCCGCGGTTTGGCAGCGGAGGTCGGTATCCTTTTCGAGAACTTTGCTGAGGATGGTGTCGAAGATGAGAGGCAGGCGCGAGTTCAATTCACGAGCGGGCGGAGCAGTGGAATGGAGAATGCCGTCAAAGGTGACAGCGGCGGTTGAACCTGAGAAGGGTACTTTACCCGTGGCCATTTCGTAAAGAACGACGCCGAGAGAGAAGAGATCGGAGCGCGCATCGAGGTCTTCGCCACGGGCCTGCTCGGGAGACATGTAAGCGACAGTGCCCATCGAACTGCCCGGGCTGGTGAGCTGTAACGTCTCGGCATCTTGTGTGCGCAGCGCTGAAACCTCCGCGCTGTCGGCGTGTCGAAGCGACGAGGAAGGTTTTGCCAGGCCGAAATCGAGAATTTTGGCCTGGCCGCGCTCGACGAGAAAAACATTTGCAGGCTTGATGTCGCGATGGACGATCCCTTTGGTGTGTGCCGCGTCGAGACCACTAGCGATTTGGATACCGATGTCGAGGAGATCGTCGAGGTCGATGGGCTTACCGGAAATGCGGTGCTTTAGGGTCTGGCCTTCGAGAAGTTCCATAGCGATGAAGGGCCGGCCTTCGAAGTCGCCTATGTCATAAATCGTGCAGATGTTGGGATGGTTGAGGGAGGAGGCGGCGCGGGCTTCTCGACGGAAGCGCTCGATGGCCTGTGCGTCGAGGGAAATGTCGTCAGGGAGAAATTTGAGGGCGACGTTGCGGCCTAGGCGAGTGTCCTTGGCTTTGAAGACGACGCCCATGCCGCCGCCCCCGAGTTTTTCGAGGATCGCGTAGTGAGAGATGGTGCGACCAGGAAACGCGGTCGGACTGGACATTGCACGATATATTACAAGAGGAGCGGAGTTCGGACAATTGCAACCGATGGAGAAGTCCGTGGAGAGGCCAAGTTGCGCGAGAAAGGTGAAGAGGGGCTCGTTGTAGACTGGAGAGCCGAATCGTGCTTGCGGAGCGGCTCTTCTGACCCGGTATAGCCTCACCAGCGGGCACGGCCGGCAAGAGACAAGTGGCACATATCGGCGGAAGCAGTGCTGCGTTTCCTTGACCAGTCAAACCAAGAAAGCGACCTGTCAATTCTTGCAGTTGCCCGCCGTGTCGAGCCGTACTAGTTTGTTCATCGCGTGCAACTCGCTGGGGTGGGAGTATTTTTCTACCTTAACTCAATTAGATCGGTATTTCTATTGGGCGTGAAGACCGCTCGCTTCGACCTTTACGCTTCGGCCTCATAGTACACCTCCGCGGACAATCTGCCCGACGGTGCTGTACTTTACACTCGCTTTGGTATCGCAAGCAGAAGGGGTGGGGATATGCAAAGCTTCCTAGTGAGCGGTCGATCTGTGTCATGGTGTGCTTTGTTGATTTCACTTATGGTGCTGTTTGCCTGTACTCCCCAAGCTCTGGCGCAGGGCAGCGCAGCCGGAGGGCTGACCGGAACGGTCACCGATCCTTCGGGCGGCGTTATCGCAGGGGCGACGGTTACGGTAACTAGTCTCGCCACGGGCCAGCAGCGCGTCGTAAAGACCGATGCCAGTGGTCTGTACACGTTTTCTCTACTCCCGACTGGAAATTACAAAGTGAGGGTCGACGCGCCTAACTTCAAGAGCATCGAGATCCCTTTGGTCACCGTGAACGTCACGGAGACACACGTTCAGAATGTCCGGCTCGAAATCGGTGCGCAAACCCAGCAAGTGACCGTCGAGGGTACGGCTGCGACCATCAACACGGAGAACGCCACGGTAGGTGGATTGGTCGCTGGGGAAACCATCAATGATCTGCCCTTGAGCACTCGAAACTTTACCCAGGTTATGGACCTCGCGCCCGGCGTCGTTGCCAACGTCGCGACCGCTACCGCGGTCGGGAACGGCACGATGGATATCAACGTAAACGGTTCTGGGTCGGACCAGAATACCTACATGATGGACGGGGTCATCACCACAAACTACGGCAGCGGCGGCGCGGCACAGTCGGGCAGTTATGCTGGGATCCCCATTCCTAACCCGGACACCATTCAGGAGTTCAAGATCCAGACTTCGCAATACGACGCCGCTTATGGCCAGAACCCAGGCGCGAACGTAAACGTCGTGACCAAGAGCGGCACCAACCAGTATCACGGAGCAATTTGGTATTTCAACCGCAACAACTTCTTCAATGCCAATGATTTCTTCTACAAGCGATCACAGAAAAGCGAGTCGCTTCCGAACAGCCCGCCGGAATTGAAACAGAACCAGTTCGGCGGCACTTTTGGCGGGCCTATCAAGAAAGATAAGCTCTTTTTCTTCGGCTCCTATCAAGGAACCAGGCAGCTCAATGGAATCGGCAGCAACGGCTTCGCCACCGCCATAACTCAGGTCGGCCTGCTGCCATTCAACGAGCCGGGCGTTCCCTTCGCGACGGCGCGTTCCGATGGCAACGTAGGCACTATCCCCGAGGACTATATAGCAGGCAATCCGGCATGCCACTACACAACCTATAGACAGTATCTGGGATGCGCTTTTGCGAATGAGTTCGACTTATTCGGTGGCACAGGTCAGCACGTTAAGCCTGACGGCAGTAACATCAGCAACACTGCTATCAGTTACTTGCGGCAGACAGAGACGATTCCGCAGGTCAAAGGGGGCTTCAATAACGGCTATTACATTCCGAGCTTGCGTTACAACGGGAATGGTCTGCCCATATGCGCGGATCCTTCGGTGCCAAACCGCCCCGCCTGCTCCACGCCGACAACGATTTCACAGGCCACCATCGCCGATGAAAATCAATACATGCTCAACGCAGATTACGTTATCAATGGCAAGAATACTCTGTCGGAAAAGTACTTCTTCTCGAGTGATCCGCAGACCCAAAGCTTCAGCTGCATAGTGACCGGATGCTACCCGGGGGCTCCGGAGGAAGCGCAGTATGGTGCTCAATCAGCCCTGGTGCGGCTCACCTCGGTCATCACGAACAATTTTGTGAATGAGGCCTGGACCTCCTTCCAGCGGCTGTACCTCAATGTTCAAGACGGCGTCACCGTTCAGTCCTGTGCCGGCGACGGCAAAACCCCTCTCAACATCACTCCTGCCGTCAATAACGGCACCCCTTGCCCTCTAGCAGTCGGAGGCAACCGCGAAAACTCTCTGGTCCCGGTCATTGGCGTTCTCGGGTTTCCGGGGTCGCAATGGGGATCGTGGAGCGCCGGAGGAAACTTCTTCTCAGCAACCAAAAGTATCCAAAATACTTTCTTTGTAGGTGATCAGATTTCCTGGAATCACGGGAAGCACTCGCTTCGAGCAGGCGGGACGTTGCAGCACATCAACTGGAATTGGGCGCAGCCGAACAGGGCCAGGGGTTGGGTCGTCGCCGGAAATACTGCCGACATTTTGACGAGCAGTAGCGGCCTGGCCCTGGATGGTACTCCGCCCGCGCCGATTAACTGGATCATCAACTTGTCCTATCGCCTCTTGCCGCCGGGCTCGCCGAATCCTCATAACTGGATCGTCCGCGAGTATTCCACGTTCATTCAGGACGACATCAAAGTAACCAAGAAGCTCACCGTGAACGTTGGCCTGCGTTGGGAGTATAACGGATGGCCCACCGATAAGAACGGCATCTTCACAAACTTCACTGCCCAGCACGCCGCTCTCGTGGATACAGGCTCTTTCTTCCTGAACAATCCGGGCGGCACCCTCGCGGGCTATCTAATACAATCGAATTACAACAAGTCGTTCTACGGGGATCTCACCGGTCAGTTTGGGTCGACCGGCATCACCATCAACAGCAACAAGACGTTGTTGTACGGCAGCCCCTTCGACAACTACTCTCCGCGCATCGGTCTGGCGTGGCAGCCGCTTGGCGAAAAACTTGTCATCCGCGCGGGATACGGCATGTTCTTTGACCGAGTGTACGGCAACCTGGTCGGCGACAACATCCTGGGCAATATGCCGCCCTACGCCACCGGCATCGGAACGATTTCGGGACAGACTCTTCAGAATCCCTTTTGCCCTCAATGCCCCCAGTTCCTTGGCTTCATTCCCCGGACCTTAAAGGTGGCCGCGGGCGATCCCGTAAACGGTGCCACCACGATTACGGACATCTTCGGCGGCAACGGCTCGGGAACTCTCAATTCGGGCGATGACCCGGCGATGCGCACTCCCAAGGTTCAGCAATACAACTTAGACGTTCAGTACGAATTTGCGCGGGGTTGGATAGCCGACGTTGGATACGTCGGAACGCATGGGATTCACTTGTACGACTGGAATCGCGATCCGAACCTGGCATATCTTATCGCTGGTGCCCCCGATCCGCCGACAGACCAGGTCGACATCAACCTGGAGCGGCCGGCCAGTTCCTTCCCGATGAATAATAGCAGCAACGCCAATCCCGCCACGCAGGTTCTCGCTAACACCTCCGGCAATTATCTTGGCCGGGTAGCCTACCTGGGAGTCAACCCGGGAAACTTGCAGCAAGTCAAAACGGACGGGAATCACTTGTACGACGCTTTGCAACTCCAGCTCCGGCATCAGTTCTCCCACGGCCTGGCGCTGCAGGCTTCCTACACTTGGAGCAAGCTCAAAACTGACATCAACGCCAGCGTTGCCGGGGCCGGCATTGCCACGCCGGGCAACGTGCTTTCTGGCAGCGCATCTTCGAACGACCCTTTGAATGACCGTCAACAGTACGGGTTGGCGGCATTCAATCGTCCGCAGCGCTTTGTGGTCAGTTACAGCTATCAGCTACCCTTCGAAGGGAAAGGGTGGAAGGGTAAGGCGATAAGCGGATGGGGCATTTCCGGAGTGACCACGGTTCAAAACGGGCTGCCGCTCTCTATCACGGAAGCAAGCGGCGTTGCCGCCACGCTTCTCTACGGCCCGTCGATCCCCCCTACGGGCCCTTATGCGCGAGCCGAGCTGGCTGACCCGGTCGATTGCAATTCCCTGGGCGTTTGCAAATCGGGGATCCCGCTCGCCACGACGGGCAGTCTGACATCACGCGTACTCAGCGGGCTTGCCGGAACGCCAGGCGGTGGACTGATTAATCAGGCCGCGTTCACATCCTTGCCCGAGTTTGGTGGGACCCCGAGCGGAAAGGCCGGACCGTTCACAGGTAACTGCACGGGAGCCAACCCGCAGTTCGTGGGGTGCGGCACCGGTTTCGGCAACTCCGGTGTCGGAATCATGAATTGCTGCACGCAGTTTAACTGGGATGCGGCGATCATCAAGAATACGACCGTCGGAGGAATACGGGAGAACGCCAGCCTTCAGTTCCGGGCGGAGTTCTTTAACGTTTGGAATCACGCGCAGTTCAACCAACCCGGCAACGGTCGCGACGCGGCCAATTTTGGGGTAATCACGTCGAGCTCGGTTCCGGGGCGCATCCTCCAATTCGGCTTGAAGTACAGCTTCTAACCAATTTCTTGGCCGGGACCCTCCACGGGTACAGGCCTCAGTGCGAAGGAAGTTGTCGAGAGCGCAGGGTCAAGACGTATCGCAGGCCAATTTCTGATTGGCCCGTGATAGCTCCGTCGTAGGCCTGGGCATCTGCGCAGGGCTAACAACGGAAAAACGACCGTTCCAATAGCCCCGTCCGGTGCGAGCGCCTTAGCTGCTTGGCTGCGGGTACTCGTGTTATATTCTGGCCAGCGTTTAGATGATTAACCACGCCCACCATACCACTTTGGGCTTATCTTCCTGCCCGTGACAGCCATTTCAGTCAAAATCAACGATGGTGTGGTGTTGGCAGCGGACAGTGCGTCCACCGTAATCGGGGAAATTCCTGGTCCTCAGGGTCTCGCGCCGGTT
>Ga0126373_10000705_pt1 | contig 22601 bp, 17 predicted proteins | sample PanSoiMetPlot_11_FD_92545 | JGI IMG/M metagenome (GOLD analysis project Ga0126373, IMG submission 92545) | Tropical forest soil microbial communities from Panama - MetaG Plot_11 | ecosystem: Environmental > Terrestrial > Soil > Tropical forest > Bulk soil | place: Panama | collected 2016-02-17 | reverse complement strand
AGTCGGCGCTCGCCGGGCTTCCCGACGCTCGTATCTCCTCCGCCGAGCAGGCCGCAAAAGCCCGCAAAGTCGACGGCTATGTTATCCCGCTTCAAAACACCACTCAGCAGCCGGACCTTGTGCATCTCAGCGAGCGCGCTACGCGCCAGACAATCTTCGAGCATTCCTGGAACCGCACCGAACGCGGGGACGCCAACGACACGCGTGACACGATTGCGCGTCTTGCTCAGCTTCGCGCTCAAAAGGCCAAGGTTCTGGGATATCCCGATTACGCAGCCTGGAAGATCGAAGATCAAATGGCGAAAACGCCGGAAGCCGCTTTGAAGTTCATGGACACGCTTGTCCCCGCCGCCACCGCCCAAGCCGGCAAAGAAGCCCACGACAATCAGGCTGTTATCGATTCCCAACATGGCGGCTTCCAGCTTCAGCCTTGGGATTGGGAGTTCTACGCCGAGCAGGTCCGCAAAGCGCGCTATGACCTCGATGACGCTCAGGTCCGGCGCTATTTCGAACTCGACAACGTTTTGCAGAACGGTGTCTTCTATGCCGCCAATCAGCTCTACGGCCTCACCTTCAAAGAGCGCCACGACCTGCCCGTCTGGCATCCCGATGTGCGGACGTTCGAGGTCTTCGACGCCAACGGCAAGCACCTTGCCATCTTCTACTGCGACTATTTCAAGCGCGACAACAAGGACGGGGGCGCCTGGATGTCGTCGTTCGTCGAGCAATCAAAATTGTTGAACCATGAGCCTGTCGTTTACAACGTCGCCAACCTGCCCCAGCCCGCTCCCCGAGAACCCGCTCTCATCAGCTTCACCGATGTCGTCACCATGTTCCACGAGTTCGGGCACGCTCTGCATGGCATGTTTTCCGACGCGAGGTATCCCATGCTCGCCGGCACCTCCACGGCTCGTGACTTCGTCGAGTTCCCCTCGCAGTTCAACGAGCACTGGGCGCTCTATCCATCAGTGCTCGCTCATTATGCGAAGGACTACAAAACCGGTGCGCCCATGCCGGAGGAACTCGCAGCGCGCATTCGCAAGGCTGAAACCTTCAACAAGGGATACGACATGACCGAACTTCTAGCCGCCGCCGAGCTCGACATGCAGTGGCACCTGCTGCCTGCCAATACGCCCCTGCTCAGTCCCGACGACTTCGAGAATCAGGCGCTCGAAAAAACTCACCTCAAGGTCAACTACGTGCCGCCTCGTTATCGTTCTAGCTACTTCAGCCACATCTGGAGCGGAGATGGCTATAGCGCGGGTTACTACGCCTATCTTTGGACACAGATGCTCGCTGACGATGCCTATCAGCACTTCCTCGATACGGGCGGCCTCACCCGCGCCAACGGTGATCGCTTCCGCCAGATGGTGCTCTCGCGCGGCAATACTCAGGATCTCAGCAAGACCTACGAATCCTGGCGCGGCGGACCGCCGACCATTAAAGCCATGCTGAAATACCGCGGTCTCGAGGACTCGAGCACGAAATAGCAAAGTTTGCCGACGCACGCAAAACCCCTCTCGCCGTCGGCATGAGGTAAACCCTGAGCGAAGCCCAGCTGGGCCCAAAGCGGGATTCTTGAGGAGCGGCGACCTTATTTTGCGTCCACGAACTTTGAATCTTGTACCTCCCCTTGGCTAACGATTTCGCCGTCGGAGAATGAACTATGAACAAAGGTCGAATGGAGGCGTTTAGTGATGGGGTTCTTGCCGTCATCATCACTATCATGGTGCTGGAAATGAAATCGCCGCGCGGACCGACCCTGGCGGCGTTCAGGCCATTACTTCCGGTATTACTGAGCTACCTGCTGAGTTTCGTTTACATTGGCATTTACTGGAACAACCATCACCACCTGCTGCACGCAACTCAGCACGTGAACGGCGCGATTCTATGGGCCAACCTGCATTTGTTGTTTTGGCTATCGCTCATTCCGTTCACAACTGCGTGGATGAACGGGAATCACTTCGAGTCCTGGCCGGTCGCTGTTTACGGTATCGTTCTGCTGTTGGCGGGTATCGCGTATTTCATCCTCACGAAGATGCTCATCAGCCTTCATGGACGAGGCTCGACTCTAGCAAGGTCCATTGGGCGCGACAAGAAAGGCGCAATCTCAATCATCATCTATGCGGCGGCAATCCCGCTGGCATTCGTGCGCTCATGGCTTGCCGGCGCGGGTTATATCTTCGTCGCAATCATGTGGCTAATCCCGGACCCTCGTATCGAGAGAAAAGCGGCAGCATCACCAGAAGGGAACGACTGATCCTCGGCGGAGTGATTGGTGGCTTGGCTGCTTGGCTCATACGTGGATCTTCGAGCAGCAATCAGTTCCCCAGCGGCACCGTTCGCAATAAGTTACAGATCGAATTCTTTACCACAAGATCATCGAAAGAGTTTTTAACAGACACTCCCGATGACGCTCCCAGCCCCGCTCGTGGTCGGGTTGAGCCTGGCAGAGGTCTAAAAACGGACTTCGGCGCGTGTCACCTGCTGGGGCGAATTGACAGTAGCTGCTGATCACTCAGACATGATCGAGACATTACGAGCGCCACCCCTTTGTACCCTTATTGCTTCTCCGCATCGCGGCGCTCATTCCCGCGCCGTTTTCCATTGCTGGCGCTCGAGTTCGCTGATGGACAACCCGGGAAAGCTCGAGATCACTAGGCTGCGCGGCTTGAGTTTGCGGTTAACTTCGCCAGGGCCGCCTTGAATGCATCGCGATGCTTTGTTTCGTCGTGGCGAATCTCCGCGAAGCGATCGGACGCTGCCAGGTCGCCAACGTCGGCCGCCCGCTGGGCAAACTCGCGGTACATGGTTTCGACCTCGTACGACTCACCCAGGATGGCATCCTTGAGGTTGTCGGCGTCGGTGCCAACCAGTCCGGCGAGCTCGGCCTCTTCTGCGAAATGCTCCAGCCGTTCTTCCCGGGCGGTGTTCTCAAACAATTGAGCGAGTTCGGTGTTGCCGTTCTGACGCGCGCGTTCTGCGTAGAGCATGTACTTTGCGTAGGCGAATGCCTCCCCGTGCATGGCAGTCAACAGGTTACCTATCGTGGTCTTGTTCATGACACGTTCTTTCCTCCGAAATGCACTTGCGCGCCCGGCTATCGGGTGGATACAACTTGGATGCCTAGCGGCAGACTGTTGTTACATCCCGTTGGCACGGAAAATCCTCCAACACAGGAGCCCAGAGCAGACGGCGCGAACTTGCGCGGAACCGGCTGGCCAGAATCAATGCCGAAAAAAGATTAGCGCCGTCCGAACCGCCTCCCGCTGAAGGTATCCGCGCTGGTTGAGTGATAAAGTTTCAACATGCGATTCAACCGGTCGGTTCCACCCTGTGCCGTGATTCCTGTGCTCATTTATCCCGACCCTACGGCAGCTGCCGATTGGCTGTCAAAGGCCTTCGGCTTCACCATCCGCCTCCGCATCGCCAATCACCGCATCCAGATGAGGGCCGGCGAAGGCTGCCTCACCATCGCCGAAGGAAATGTGTCGCCCAACAACTCGCATATCATTCAGGTTCGCATTGAAGATGCAAAGGGCCACTGCGAGCGCTCGCGCCTGAACGGAGCCATCATCCTAACGGAACCGCAAGACCAACCCTATGGCGAGCGCCAATACAATGCTCAGGACTTTTATGGTCATCGCTGGGACTTCACCGAAACCATCGGCGATGTCGCTCCCGAAGAGTGGAGCGGTGGTGCATTTCATCTCGAGTAAGTCGGGCCTGAGCCTTTGACAAAACTGGCACACACCGGCTGGAGCAGCGGGTGGATGGTTACCTTGATTTCGGGAATGTCGTAAGGGCCGGAACGTTTTGATGAGACTTCAACCTATGCTGACAGTCGTGCGGCGTTGCTCCGTTGCTCAAGCGGGATATACACATGGATTTCCGTTCCACCCATCGGACTTGATTCAATTGCAATCGTTCCATTTACCAGCCGAACACGTTCTCTCATGCTGGTGAGACCTAGGCCCTTGCCTCGCAGCGCTGTTTCGACATGGAAGCCTTTACCGGAATCGCGAACGATGAGGTGAATCTCACTGGAGTCTTCCCGCAGTTGCACTTCCACCCGTTTTTCTCCGCTGTGCTTTATGGAGTTGGTTACGGCCTCCTGAAGAACTCGAAAGAGCGGAAGGCCGACGTCGAGCGGCAGATTGCCGGAAAAATCGCTTCTGAACGCGACCTCCATTTTGTGCCGACCAGCGACCTCCTTGCACCAGCTCTTCATGCCCGCAATGGCGCCCAAATATTCCAAGTTGGAGGAGTGCAAATCGTGCGATATAGCTTGCACATCTTCCGAGATCTGCCGCAATTCTTCTCTGAGCTTTTGTACGCGGCTCAAAACCTCAGACCGACTGCCCCCAAGTCGTTCCAGTTCCACGGACAGCATGGCGAGGCGTTGGTTGATGTCGTCGTGAAGCTCTCTCCCGATCCGAGCGCGTTCTTGCTCCTGCGCTGCGATCAGTTTTTGGCTCATACTCGACAGCGCCGCTTCGGCCCGTTTCCAATTCGAAATGTCAATCATGGTGCTTTGCACGATAGGGATGTTGTGTTCGGAATTGAGTGCGGCTGCGTTGAACAGCACCCAGACCGGAGCCCCGTCTTTTCGCCGCATTTGCAGCTCACGACTGAACACGGCCTGATTCTCGAATAATTCGTCTAACAGCCGTTGCCGTTCAGCGGGATGAAAATAAAACTCTGTCGCCGGGCGTCCGACCACTTCGTCCCTCGACTCATAGCCAAGAATACGTGCCCAGCCGTCATTGCAATCCAACAGCCGTCCATCCAGACTCCCGATGCCAACCCCCGCGACATTCCGCTCAAAAAGCAGCCGATACCGTTGCTCAGAGCTGAGCACGGCCTCTTCAGCCCGCTTTCGCTTGGTAATGTCACGTTCGATGCCAGCATAGCCTACCGTTTTGCCGGTCGAGTCCTTTATCGGGGAGATGCTCAGGGATACATCGATTCTTTTCCCGGTTTTGGAAACACGAACCGTTTCAAACTGCTCGATGCAACCACCCGCGGTCAGCGTTTCCAGAATCCTGCTTTCCTCGTCTGGAAGTTCCGAAGGGACGATGATCGTAACCGACTTTCCGACCACCTCATTCTCGGTGTACCCGAACATGCGCTGGGCGCCTGGGTTCCAAGTTACGATGACCCCGTCCAGTGTTACCGAAAGAATCGCGTCCTCAGAGGATTCAACTATTGCGGCAAGCCGAAACCGGGTCTCGTCCATCAGTTTGCGTTCAGTTATGTCGCGAATGGCACTCGTGACTAGGACACCTTTGTCAGTCTCGATTGGACTAAGACTGACCTCTACCGGGAACTCAGTACCATCTTTGCGTAATCCGAACAGCTGGAGTTGGGCTCCCATGGGCCGGACTCGCGGTTCGGAAAAGAAACCGGTGCGATGTGCCTGGTGTCGCTCGTGGAATCGCCGCGGGATTAAGACTTCGATAGGTTGCCCAAGTATCTCTTCCCGTAGATGCCCGAATAGCCTCTCGGTCTGGGCGTTGACCAGTACGATCCTGCCCGCCTGATCCACTACGACCATCGCGTCCGGAGCGGCCTCCAGCAGATCCACGGCGCGTCTTTCCTCTAGTCGCTTGCGCTCGGTGATGTCGTGGACGATGCCAATCAGGTGCGTCGTAAGACCGCTAGCATCGTACAACGGAGTTACCGCCACCTCTCCATAGCGCCGGCCGGCAGGGTACACTGACTCTTCTTCCCATCGCACTGGCTGACCGGATCGAATCGCTTCGCGATAATGGTTCAATACCATGTCGCGTGATGGCGGGGGAATGACGTCACGAACCAGGGAGCCGACAACTTGCTCTCGACTCAATCCCGTCGCAGTGAGGAAATCTCGGCTCACCGAAAGAAATCGGAACGCACCATCCGGCTCGACGGCGATGTAAAACACGATCCCGGGAACATTCTCGTAGATTGCTGTTAGCTCTTGTTCGCGAGCCCGGAGGAGCACTCCGAGGTTGTCGAACGTCATAGTTCACCCATTACCGGCAAGAACGAAAAACGATCCCGGATGAATTCAACAATGCGGTCTTGGATTTTAGTCGAAACGCAACACCTTTTGCACGCGAACTGCGTTCACGGCAGCCGTTTTTCAATTTGCAAACCCTCAGGCCACTGCGAGGCAGCGGTTCGTTGTTGATGAATCGTTATTGCGAGTCAAAATCCCCGTCTGAAGCGCATGTCAAAGTGGCGGGGGAGGCCAGAATAAGGGGAGCGAGGAAATCATTTTTTGGCTGTCAACCAGCGCGCAACCCCGACGGCAAGAAGAGAGCCAGCAACCCACCAATCAGGCTGGCCTTTCTTCAGCGCTTCCTCGCTGCCCTATTGCTCTGTCTCGAGGGCGATTCCCGCCGTGTCGCCAGGTCCTGTCCGGAACATCTGCTGAAGAACCTAACAACTCCGTTACAATCTTCCAATGATTGGACGCCCGCAACCCAGAGAAGCGGCTTCGAGTTACTTCACCTACATTGACCAGGTTGAAGGCGAAAACCCGCTGCAGGAAATGGAAAGTCAGCTGGAGAAGATCTCTCCTTGGCTCGCGACCATTTCGGAAGAGAAATCCTTCGATCGCTATGCTCCGGAGAAGTGGAGCATCCGGCAGGTTCTGAATCATGTGACCGATACCGAGCGCGCCTTTGCTTTTCGCGCCCTCTGGTTCGCGCGGGGATTCGATCGAGCGCTGCCCAGCTATGACCAGGAAGTCGCCGCCAACGGCGCGCAAGCCGATTCGGTTTCCTGGGCGGGGCACGTCGAAGAGTTCCAGCGTGTTCGCCACGCGACGATTTCACTATTTCGGAATCTGCCTCCTGACGCCTGGATGCGAACCGGTATTGCGAGTGGGAATCCATTCACCGTTCGGGCCCTGGCATTCATTATCCCCGGGCATGTTGCGCATCATATGAAGATCTTGCGTGAGCGATATTTATAAGGCGATTCTGTGAGCCAGATTGCAACAGTTCCTAAGGTGGCCTGGCGAATTGGGTTCGCCTTTACGGCGATCGTACTTGCATTTCCTGTCTTTGCTCAATCTGCTGTCCCGATCGACACATTTGAAGTTGTCCACGTGTACCCGCACGATCCGAATGCCTTTACCCAAGGCTTGGTTTACGTTGATGGTCACCTGTATGAAAGTACCGGACGCAATGGACAATCTTCGGTGCGCATGGTGGATGTGGAAAGCGGCCGCGTTCTGCAAAAGCATGATCTCCCCGCGGAATATTTCGGCGAAGGCCTCACCGATTGGGGCAGCACCCTGGTTCAGCTCACCTGGACTTCCGGCAAAGGCTTCGTCTACGACTGCTCCAGCTTCAGGCTTCTGCGTACCTTCGGCTATCAAGGCGAAGGCTGGGGGCTCACTCACGACGCGAAGAGCCTGATCCTGAGCGACGGCAAACCCACGCTGCGCTTTCTGGATCCGGAAACATTTCGCGTGACCCGGCGCTTGGATGTGATTGACGAGCACGGCCATCCCGTCGAGAACCTGAACGAGCTCGAGTTCATCGGCGGCGAAATCTTCGCCAATATCTGGCACGAAGATCGCATTGCGCGAATCTCGCCGCGAAGCGGCCGAGTGCTGGCCTGGGTTGATATGAGCGGCTTGCGCAAGCAAGCGGGGGCGTCGGGCCCGGAAGCGGTGCTTAACGGAATCGCTTACGATGCAAAAACCGGCCGCATTTTCGTGACTGGCAAGCTGTGGCCCCGGCTGTTTGAAATCAAAATCGTGTCCGGTTCGGCGCGACACCACTAATCGCTGGCCCAGCTAGGGGTGCGGGCGGGGTTCACGCAGCCGCGGTTAGGCAGACTTTGCGGCCGGCAGCTTCCATGCCACCGTGACCACCAGGGCCACGGCAATGCCCAGAGATACTTCGATGAAGCGGTGGAGCGCCACAGTCCATGGGGGCGCCGCGTGCGCGATCAGGAGCACGATACTCAGTGTGATTGCCGCAAAGCGGTAGGCACTGCCCAGACGCAGAAGCCCACATAAAATGCCGCAGACGAAAATTCCCAGGCCGTATATGATCCAGTCGGAAGCGAAGAATGTCGCAATCAGGGCACCGAGCGCAGCTCCGAGGGCGGTGCCGGCGAAACGTTGCCAGGCGAGGCTGACCGGATCGATCGTGGAGAGCAGGATTACGATGGTGGAAATCGGCGCCCAGTAGAACTCCGGCAACCGCAATAATCCGCGCGCGAGCAGCAGTGAGACGACGGTTGCCGCCGCCGTTCGCGCAGAGCGCAGCAAGAGTTCGCGATCCAGGATGCGCCCCGGCATAGGCTCGTTATCCTCGGCCCGTTCGGGACTGGATCTGGCGAAGGCGAAAACAGCTGATCTGATGATCGTTTACCATGCCCACGGCCTGCATGAAGGCATAGCAGATGGTCGAGCCCACGAAGGTGAGGCCGCGTTTTTTGAGGTCCTTGCTCAGGGCGTCGGATTCGGCTGTGCGCGCGGGAACATCGCGGGAACTGCGTGGTGCATTCACTTTTGGTTTGCCTCCGACGAATTGCCAGATGTAGCGGTCGAATGAGCCGAACTCGTCTTTGATATTCAGAAATGCTTTGGCATTTTTTACCGCGGATAGAATCTTAAGCCGGTTACGGACAATGCCATCATCGCGCATCAGAACGTCGAGCTTGCGCGCGTCATAGCGGGAGACCTTCCTGGCGTCGAAGTTCGCGAACGCGGTACGATAGTTCTCGCGCTTGCGCAGAATCGTGTCCCAACTGAGGCCCGCCTGCGCGCCCTCGAGAATGAGAAATTCGAAGAGGACATTGTCATTGTGCTGAGGTACGCCCCATTCCCGGTCGTGATAGGTGATGGCAAGCGGATTGGTCGCCCAAGCGCAGCGGGATTTGCGATCTCCAGGCATTCTTCATTGTGACATGAGGGCTGATATTTAGTAGCAGCAGCTCAGGGCGGTGTCTTGCCATGCATAAAATATTTGCTTTGCACAGAAACTATTACTTGGAACCCGGGTTGTCACATGGTGAGTGCGGGCATAGCGCCAGGCGAAGAGCAAACCACATGCCAGCAGGGCGAACTTTTGTCGTTGTCACAATTGCAATCCTATGCTCGACCCCGCCAGTACTGGCCCAGACTGTTGCCGTTGGTAGAGTCAGCGACAGTGAAGGTTCCGTTTCTGTTCAGTCTCGAGGCAAGGGAGAGTGGACCAAAGCGGACCCGGGAAACACCACCCTGGGGGGCGCCGACAACATCTGGGCGGATCAGAATTCGCGGGCGGAACTCCTGCTTGGCACCGATATCGTCCGGTTGGATTCCGAGACAAGCCTCACGATCGAGAGCGTGAGCGAGGACCGTCTGCAGCTGAAACTATGGCTGGGAAGTGTCATCGTAGCGAATGGTGGAAATCGAAGTCGGATGATCAGGATCGAGACCCCCAACCTTTCCTTCGCATTGGATGAGCCGGGCGAATACCGACTGGACGTGAACGCGCCCGGGGACGAAACTGTCGCGACTGTCTGGGAAGGCAGAGGCGAGGCCACCGGCGGGGGGGCGCGGTACTTCGTTCATGCGGCTCAGCGAGCCAAGCTCCGCGGAACGGATGATCTTCAAATAGTGCTGGGCCCGGTTTTATCCGCGGACGGTTTTGATCAATGGGCGATGAATCGTGATCAATCATTGCATTCAGGCGAATCGCCCTCTGCCGCAGCGAACGGCGGCACGCCGCCTACGGAGGTGGATCAATCTGCCAGCACGCCCGATGAGGCGGATGGGCGAGAGCTCGGACCAGGTGGACCGGGCACGGTCGCGATACGGTGCCCGACTCCGTGGTGCGAAGTAGTAGAGGCTTACCCTGCGGCGTGGATATGGCCGCCGTGGTGGGGGCCGTATCCCGACCCCTGGGTTTTAAACGTATCCCGCTCACCGGGAAGCCCGCGACCGGGCGGTGTCATTGCGACGGCGGGTCGCAGACCTGCGGCGGCCGAAATGTCGCGGCCAACTGGGGTGCGCTCTCGTTTGCCATCGCCCCCTTCGACGCCTAAACCAGTGCCTGCCAAAGCCAGAACCGCCGAGGGCGGCAGTTCGGAGGCGTCGAATCCCGGCCGGAATTCGGGCTCTACGGAAGCCAAGAATCATTCTCAGCCGGCAATGTCTCACCCGCGGGACCTTGGTTCTGCTCCGAGCGGTCGTCCTTCTCCAACAACGGCCGGGGAAACGAAGACCACCAGGTACTAAACCAGCTCTCGCAGGGTGCGGTGACTGCTGACTGGGCGAACGTTCCCCTGCCTGCGTCTTCGACGCCTCACGATGAGCCGTACCAGCCAGCCGACCATCAGCAGAAAGAGCAACGCGACATAAATCACGTGCGCGGCTAGCCAGAGCAGGACGAAGATCAGTCTTCGCAATCCTTTAGCCTTGCCGACCGCTTGAGCGGGTATCACCACGGGTTGGGACCAGTCGATGGTTTTGAGCCGTGGAATAAAGCCTTGGCGCACACATCCGTCGAGGTTGTAAACACCGACCATGCCCGAGAAGTGCCGGGCGACGATGAGGTCGCGGGAAAACTCGTCCCAGCTCAGCGGCGGAAACTTCGCGTCCATGGCCGTATCGCCACTCGTCGCAGTGCTGCCGACGGCGATAGCTTGCGCATCCGGGCCATACTGCCAGATGATTCCGGCGCCAATCGGGTGATTGAAGCTGGTATAGAGCATCAGCACTTCCTGGTCGCCGCGAACGTCGACAATTCCGAAAAGTCTCTCGAGCAACGTGGTGTGCACGCGGCGTTCGTCGGCGATGAGGGGCAGCTGATAAGTCTGGACAACATAGCCGCGGGAATGCATTTCATGGATCAAAGCGGTGTAGGCCTGGCGGGCGCGAAACACCCGATTGGAGTCGAACGCACGCCGCAACACCACCCCCAACAAGCGCAGTTTGTTGCCGGTCATGGAACCGTAATCGGAGAGCGTAGGCTCGATGTCAAGGCCGACGGCTTGCCAGTGCAGGTTGTTGCTCCGGGTCCAATGGTCAAAGTCCTCGAATCGCGAGGTAGTTTCCCGCGCGTTTCTAGCATTGACGTAGTAGCCTTGCACTCTGGGCAAGGCAATCCATGCGGTCATCGGGATTCCGGCGGCGTTCAGACTGCGGACCACTTGCGCGCGCTGGGGGCTGAGATCCTCCGTGGACAGGGCAACGCCTGCCTTAAGCTGCCGAAGATCGTCGATCAGGGCGGGCGTGAATAGGGCCTGGAGATCGCTGGTCTGGCGATCGCAGGCGAAGACCAATTCCGGACGTGGATCGGAGATATTGTGAACCACGATGTCTGGGTTCGCCGCCCGGGCGGCAGTGACCAAACTCAGGACCAGGAGGAGCAGGCGGCCACCCCCGCCCATGCCCTGAAGGCACGCAGCGCTCATCATGATTTGAGGCTAGCGGCCTTATCGTCCCCGGGTTAGTGGAACATGTCAGCGAAGGTGGCTGACAATTGTCACGCTGCATTTTTTTTTGCGAGATTTGCCTGGCTGCGAGGTTTTTTTACCCTGCAGGATCTTCCCAATTGATATGTGTATCGTGTCACGATATACTTATCTGTAGATCGGTTCGGGCGCCTCCTTTCGCGTCGCCGACTGCCGATCGGTGATTGGAGATGGCCATGATCGCCGTTCGCTTGGTACGCCTGATTGAACAACATTCCGATGACTTGACCGATGGGCTGCTGAAGAAGTTCCAAACTTCTTCTCATACCACGGAATTGCGCAAGGTGCCTGCGCATGAGCTTCGCAACCGCAGCAATGAGATCATTCGCAACCTCAGCGACTGGCTGCTTTCGAAATCCGATGCCGAGGTCGCGCGTCGCTACCGCGAGATCGGAGCGCTGCGGGCTTCGCAGAACGTCTCGCTGTCGCACGTTTGCTGGGGCATCATGCTGACCAAAGAGCACATTTGGGACTTTCTGCAGCGCGAGGGTTTTTTGCGTGGGCCGCTAGAAATCTACGGTGAAATGGAGCTATTGCGGTTGCTGGATCAATTCTTTGACCGGGCGATCTGTTACTGCGCCGAGGGATATGAGAAGGCCAATCTGGAGGGTCGGCCCGCGCGCGCCCCTTCCGGCCGCAGCGTCCCAGCGGCCAGTGTGTCGTAAGCCTGGAGCGCCAGCGTTCCCCTGGCCGTCCCCAAGCGAACCAAAGCTCCGACCAGGATGTCCGTCCACGCCCATAATGGCGGTCGGTGTCCCACCTAAGTATCTACTTACTTCTTTTCTTTTCGGGATCGAACGTGTAGAGTTCTGGCATCCCGCGCGTTGGTTGCCAACCAGGGGAATTCCATTCCGAAGAGAGTCGTGTGACTTTGCCGAGACGAGTCTTGCTCGCCGCCTCTTTAATTCTGCTTAGCCAGGTGCTTCTAGGCCAACAACCGGCCGCCGATCCAGTAATCTCCGCCATGCGCCAGGAAATTGAGCGGTCGATGCGCAATTACCGGTTGCTTCCGAAAGCACAGAACGCGCTGCTGACGCCTTATTTCTTGTCCTACATGTTGACGGATAACCGGGCGGTGGACGTTAACGCATCCTTTGGCACTTTGACCTCCAGTTCGGATCAGAGCACACGCATCCTCGATGTTGATCTGCGAGTCGGCGACTACAAACTGGACAGCACACATCCCTTGCGCGAGGAAACCTCCAGCGAAGGCATGGACCCGAACTTCGAGGCGCCCAAAATGCCGCTGGAAAATGACCCGCTGGCGTTGAAAGTAGCGCTTTGGCAAGCCACAGAACAGAGTTATCGCAAAGCGGTCGAACGCTTTCAGCAGGTCGAAGCCAACGTGCAGGTAAAGGTGGAATCCGAGGACCGGTCGGGCGATTTCTCCGAGGAGAAACCGCAGGTCTATTCCGAACCCATTGCCCCTTTTTCCGTCGACAAGGAGGCGTGGGAACAACGGTTGCGCGCGATCACCAAGCCGTTTGCCGGCCACAAGGAGATTCTAGCGGCTTCCGCGCAGATGGTGGCGGAGATTGAGACGCGGCGTTTCGTGGACAGCGATGGAGCCGAGATTCGGATGTCATCGCCGTTTTACCGCGTGATCATTTCGGCGACGGCCAAGGCCGATGATGGGATGGAGTTGCCGCTGCATCAGACCTACATGTCATTCCATCCCGACGGGCTGCCGGACGAAGCGACGCTCCAAAGCGACGTCGGCCGGATGATCAGCACATTGCTGCAGCTGGTGAAAGCTCCGGTGGCCGAGCCCTACACCGGGCCCGCAATCCTCTCCGGCCGCGCCAGCGCGGTGTTTTTCCACGAGATTTTTGGACACCGGGTCGAAGGGCAGCGGCAGAAGAATGAAGATGAAGCGCAGACCTTCAAGAAGAAGGTAAATCAGTCGGTGCTACCGGATTTTCTTTCCGTCTACTCGGACCCGACCCTGAAGCGGCTGGGCAAAACCGACCTGGTCGGGTACTACCCGTTTGACGATGAGGGCGTCCGCAGCCGCCGGGTCACGGTGGTCGAGAACGGAATTCTGAAAGAGTTCTTGATGTCTCGCGCCCCGATCGCCGGGTTTGACCACTCTAATGCGCATGGCCGCCGCCAGCAGGGATACCCGGTTGCGGCGCGCCAGTCGAACCTGATTGTCGAAGCCGCGAAGTCGGTTTCGCGTGAGCAGCTGAAGAATATGCTCATCCAAGAGATCAAGTCGGCGAACAAGCCTTATGGCTTATGGTTCGATGACATTGAAGGCGGCTTCACCTTCACCCAGCGAGTGATTCCGAATGCCTTTAACGTGAGGCCGACGGTGGTTTACCGCATTTATCCCGACGGTCGCGAGGAATTGGTCCGCGGCGTCGATCTGATTGGGACGCCACTGACTTCTTTCAGCAAAATCGTGGCCGCGGACGATGACGTAGCCGTCTTCAACGGCGTGTGCGGAGCGGAGTCGGGCTGGGTTCCGGTGTCGGCCAGCGCCCCCGGGCTGCTGATTTCACCAATCGAAGTGCAGAGAAAAGAAAAGTCGCAGGAACGGGCTCCACTGCTGCCGCCGCCTTCTGCGTTTGAGATGCAATGACCATGACAGGAACCGGGAGTTCGATCCGCGCCAAGGGGATATTGGCGATTGGGCTGTTGGCCTTCGCGCCGCTGCTGCCCGCTCAGGGCAAGGACGATATTGTGCTGCATGCGATGAAAGACGAAATGGCCCGCTCCATGAACCAGCTGCAGTTGCAGCAGATGGACAAGCCGTATTTCCTCGCCTATCGCACCGATGACGTCACGCGCAAAGAGATTACCGCCACCCTGGGCAGCTTAACTTCGACGAGCGGCGATCCCTATCGCAATCGGGTGATTTCCGTGGAGCTCAGGGTCGGGGATTACAGTCTGGACAACAGCAACTTTTTCTCCATGCAGCGGCTCCGCAGTGGCCCCGCCATGTTTCTCGGCGGCATGGAGCAAGGCGCGCTGGATGATGACTACGGTCAGATTCGCCGGGAGTTCTGGCTGGTTACCGACCGGCAATACAAGAAGGCTTTGGAAGATCTCTCGGCGAAGAAAGCGGCGCTGAAAATGCGGAACGGGGGCGAGGCGATTCCCGATTTCAGCAAAGAACCCGCCATAACCGTGCTGGAACGCGCGCCCGGGGCGACCATCAACTCCGGTGAATTGGAGGCGCTGGCGCGAAGCCTGTCCGCAGTGTTCCGCTCCACGCCGGAGATCGAGCGCTCCGCCGTCGATATTACCTACCGCAGCGTCTATACGCGATACGTGAACAGCGAAGGAACGGCCTACACCCGGTCCGTGCCGGTCATCAAGCTGGAGGTTACGGCGCGAACGCAGGCGGAGAATGGGCTTCCGATCAGTGATTCCTTCTCTGTTTATGGGCGTAGAGCCGAGGATTTGCCTTCGCGAGAGACCCTGCTGGCGCGGGCTCAGGGAATGGCGGAAGGAATCGTCAAACTGCGCTCCGCGTCATCTCTGGACCGCTACAACGGGCCGGTGCTGTTTGAGGGAGCAGCGGCGGGCGAGTTATTTGTCGATCAGTTTGCGGCGCGGCTGGCCGCGTCACGAACTCCCATGAGCGACAACCCGCAATTCGAAGCGTTTTTCAATCAAATGCTCGAGCGGCTGGGAGGCGCGTCGCTGCAGGACCGGATGGGAGCGCGCGTCCTGCCGGCATTTGTCTCGTTGCGCGATGATCCGGCGCAGGCGAGTTTTGGCGGGTCGATCCTGATGGGGACTTCTGGCATCGACGATGATGGTGTGAAGACGCGTGAGACTCTTATTATCGATCACGGAATTCTCAAAAATCTGCTTACGTCTCGAGTGCCGGCGCGCGGCTTCCTCGAGAGCAGCGGAAGCCGGCACGGCTGGGGGGCCGTACCCAGCAATCTTTTCCTGAGTTCGGAAAAGAGCCTTGCCGCGAACGACCTGAAGAAGGAGCTGTTGCGGCTGGCTAAGGAGCGAGGTCTGGACTACGGCATCGTCGTGCGCCACGTGGGCGGCGGGTCGGAATCTTCCTTCATGGAGATGGCCAGGCAGATGGCTCAGCAGGGAAGTTCCGAGTCGATAGCGGAGGTCTACAAGGTCTATGCCGACGGCCATGAGGAGCCACTGCGCGGGATACACATTGCCGCGTTACCGGCAGAGTCGTTTAAGGAAATTGTGGCTACCGGGGACACCCCAGCGGTGTACAGCGATGAACTGATTCCCGGGATGAGCACCTTGTTCGGTGGCGGCGCATTTCCGGGAAATGACCTTCCCGTGGTCTCTTGTGTGACCCCCTCGTTGCTGTTCGAGGAGGTTTCGCTGGCAAAGGTCGACGGACCCTTTCCCGTCCTGCCGGTTTCGAAATCGCCGCTGGCCGAGAAGTGAGGCACAGCGGCTACCCAGTTCCCGGCTACGGCGCCGCGATCTCGTAGCGAAGCACGGCTGAGGCGAGGCGATAATCGTAGCCCGCCTGCGCGTTACTGATCTGCGCCTGGGTCTGCTGCAGCTGCGCCTGACTCAATTCCACGATCGAGCCAAGACCCAACCGGTATCGCGTGTCTGCGAGATCGAGCGCGAGTTGCGCTTGATCGAGCAGTTGCCGGGTGACGGCGAGCCGGTTATAGGCCGTACTTGCGTTCAGCCAACTGGTGCGGACGTCGCGGGAGATGCGGTCGCGCAACTCGCGCATGCGTTCGTCGTCAGCTTGCGCTCTGAGACTGGCTTCGTGGGCTCTCGCCGTGTAGAGGAATCCATTGAAAACCGGAATATCGATGTTCACGCCTACGGCGCCATACCAGTTCGAGAGCACGGGATTGCGCACGGGAGTGCTTCCGACCGCGCCGGCGGCACGAATTGTTGGGAAGAGCAGATCGCGTTCGGCGGTTTGAAACTTGCGGGCCGACTGGTATTGGTAATTCAGCGCGAGCAGTTCGGGCCGGCGCGCGAAGGCGTCAGAAATCAAATCATCGACATTGGCGCTCGGAGCCGTGAGCGGAGTCGTATCTTCGATCAACTTGAAATTTGCGAGCGTCGGATATCCGAGAACTGCCGAGAGCGCGGCCATGGCCGCATTTTCGTTGTTCTGCGAATCGAGCAAAAGCAGCTTGGCCTGGGAGAGATTGACCTGCGCGAAACTCAGGTCGAGCTGAGACTTCAACTTGCTCTTGAACAGGGCTTCCACTTGATCGGCCACAGTCTGCCGGGCAGCGACGGTCTGTTCGGAGACACGAGTGACACTCTGCGCTTGCAATGCGCCGTAAAAGGCCTGGTCGGTCGCCAGAATGATTTGTTCGCGCGTGGCGATCGCGTTTTCATTTTCTGCCTTGGCAGCGAGATTCGCGCTGGAGATCAGATTGCTGGTGTGGCCGAAGTCAGTGATTAATTGCGTGACATTTGCACCCACGGCGGCGCGTTGATAAATGATGGGATTGTTCAGTCCGCCGGCGGTGATTCTGCTGTTGGGAGCGGAGTCTACTCCTGTCATATCCACCGCCGCGGTCGGCCAGAGCGCGGATCGAGTTTCGCGGGTTACTTGCTGGGCGGCAAGAGCGGTCAACCGCGATACCGTAATCTGCGGATTGTTGGCCAAGGCGAGTTGCTCAGCCTCTTTGATCGACAGAGCCTTGGGGGCGTTAGGGGTCGGCGAAGTTGGCGCAGTTTGCTGCGCCCCCGTAGTCGCGGGCGAAGCCGGCGCCAGTTGCGGAACCGGCGCCTGCGGTAGCGCGTCGACGGAGGACGGAACCAGCCCCAGCAGGACACGCGCGGGAGTCTCGAATTCTACATTCGTCTGCGCGCCCGCGGGTACGAGACACAGGAGCACAAACCAGGCGAGATTTTTCATCAGGCAGGTATCTCCGAAAGGGATCTTTCTTGTTTGCCATGGAACCAGAGGTACGCGGCCGGAACTAGGTAAACGGTAACCACCACGGAAACCAGCAATCCGCCGATAATGGCTTGCGCCAAAGGCGCATACGCTTCCGCGCCGGTGCCAAGCTTGAGAGCCATCGGGATCAGACCAATGACCGTGGCCAAAGAAGTCATCAATATGGGGCGCAGCCGGATACGGCTGGCGAGAGCGACGGCCTCTCTCAGCGGCTTTCCCTCACGCCACAAGTTGCGCGAGAAGTCGACGATCAGAATGCTGTTGGAAACCACGATTCCCACCATCATCACCAGCCCCATCAAGGACATGATGTTGAGCGTGGTACCACTGAGCAGCAAAATCAGCAGAACACCCATCAGCCCCGGCGGAATCGCGAACAAAATGATGAAGGGATCGAGAAACGATTCAAACTGCGCGACCAGGATGAGGTACACCAGCGCGACCGAGAGCAGCAAGCCGATACCGAAGCTCTTGAACGAAGAGCGCATGCCTTGCACCGAGCCGCGCAGGTCGACCCGCACCCCTTCCGGCAGCTTTGCTTGCTGCACGATCTTATCAATGGCACCGGACAGCGTGCCTAGGTCCTCGGTTTTGGGAGCGACATAAACGTCGATCACTCGCCGGAGCTGGTAGTGATCCACTTCGGTCGGACTTTCGATGGCGTTGATATCGGCGACAGCATCTAGGTCTGTGGTTTGCTTGCCGTCGGCGGCGCGAATGGGAATCTGTTTGAGGTCGTTCAGGGTGTTGACCGCATTTTCAGGGTATTGCACGGTGAGCAAATAATCGTTGCCGCTCTTGGGATCTACCCAATAGCTGGGCGCGATCATGCCGTTCGAAGTCAGCGCGGTGATTACGTTGTCCACCACCTCTTTCTGATTGAGGCCGATCAGGCTGGCACGTTCGCGGTCGATATCGAGGCGCAATGAGGGATAGTCGATGTCCTGCGGTACGAGAACATCGCTAACTCCCTTCAACAGTCGAATCTGCCGGGCCATCGCACTCGCCGTGGCGTAGGTCTTTTCCAGGTTCGTGCCGCTGACCTGAACGTCAATGGGGGCGGGCAGCCCCAGATTTAGCACTGAATCCACGAGGCCGCCGGACTGAAAGTACGCGCTAACCTCGGGCATGTCGTTGCGCAAGGCCGTACGCACCCGGTTCATGTATTCATAGCTGCCGACCTTGTGCCCCTGCGTGAGGCTCACCTGAACAAAAGCGGTATGGGAAGCAGAGTTGGGCGTATAGATCGAGGAAAATCCCGGAGTGACCCCGATGTTCGAGACGATCATCCCCAATTCGTTGTCGGGGACGGTCTTGCGGATGAGATCTTCCACCTGCTTCACGTCGTGCTCGGTCACTTCAATGCGCGTTCCCGAGGGAGCTTTCAAATTGATGACGAATTGGCCGGCATCGGTTCGTGGGAAGTAGGCGACGCCGAGCAGCGGATACAGCGAGAAGCTGACGAGCGCGATGCCAACCAGGCCGACCGTCGTGGCCGCCGGTTTCAGCAGAGCGCGGCCCACACTCTGGTCGTAGACCCGTAGAAGTTTTTCGAAGTACCGATTGAATACGGCGTCAATGCGGCCAAAGCGGGAGTTGGAGGTCACATGCTCATGTTCGAGATGGGGCGACTTGATCCAGTTCGCACAGAACAGGGGCACGACCGTCATGGCGACGAAGAAGGAGGCCAGCATCGACAAAACCACTGCGCTTGCCAGGGCGATGAAAAGAAACCGGCTGACCCCATAGAGGAACACCACCGGGAAGAAGACGACAATGGTGGTCAAAGTCGCGGCCAGCACAGGCAGAGCAACTTCCTGCCCGCCCTTTTCTGCTGCGACTTCCGGCGGTTCGCCCATTTCCATGTGGCGGAAGATGTTTTCGAGAACGACCACCGAATTGTCGATCAATCGTGAGAAGGCGAGCGCCAGTCCACCCAGAACCATGGTGTTGACGGTGCCACCCCCGGCGCTGATGGCGAGGAACGCGGCAAGAGCAGACAGGGGAATCGATAGAAACACGGCCGCAGTGGCGCGCATGCTGCCGAGAAACAACAGGATCATCAGCCCGGTAAGGATGAGTCCAATTCCACCTTCGTGAAGCAGGTTGTCGATCGCTTTCTTGACGAATACGGATTGATCAAAGACGACCTTTGCGACAAGTTGTTTAGGGACGTCGCTCAACTTGGAAACCGCATCTTTGATTCCATCGACGACGGAAATTGTGTTTGTGTCACCGCCTTGCTTGAGAATGGGCAAGTAAACCGAAGGCTGGCCATCGACGCGGACTACATTAGTCTGAATCTCATGCGCGTCCATCGCTTTACCTACGTCCTGCACCAGGACCGATGCGTTGCCGACGGTCTTCAGAGGAAGGCGATCGATCTCCTTGGCATTGGGAAGCTGGCTGTTGGTGTACAGGTCGTAATCGATGGGGCCGATTTTCACATCGCCGGCGGGAAGGATCAGATTGCTGTCGTTTACCGTCCGAACCACGTCCATGACGCTGAGCTGGTGCGCTTCAAGTTTGAGCGGATCGACGTAAACCATAATCTGGCGGTATTTGCCGCCGAATGGCTGGGGAACGGAGGCTCCGGGGACATTCGCCACCTGGTTACGGACGTCGTACTGGCCGAGATCGCGCAGTTGCGTTTCGTTGAGACCTTGGCCTTTGAGCGTGATCAGGCAGACGGGCAAGCTGGATGCGTCGAACTTGAGAACCACTGGCGGCAAAGTACCGGGCGGAAGTTTGCGCAGATCGGCCATCGCGAGATTGGAAATCTCGCTTAGGTCAGCGTCAGCATTGGTTCCGGGCTGAAAATAAATCTTGATCAGACTGACACCGGGGAGCGAGCGTGACTCGATGTGGTCGATATTGCTGCCCAAGGTGAAGAATCGCTCGAACCGCCCAGTGATGTCGGTTTCAATCTGCTCCGGAGGCATTCCCGAATAGAACGTCGCCACAACCACAACCGGGATGTTGATGGGGGGGAAGAGATCGACCGGCATGCGCACCAGCACCGTTGTGCCAACGATGGCGATGACCAGACAACACACAATAATGAAATAGGGATTCTTGATGGCAAAACGGGACATCAGAACTTTTCCTCAGCGTTTTCGGTGACGATTTTCGGCGTGACCAGGTCTCCGGCATGAAAATCCGCGCGCGATCCCACCACGACGCGGTCATCGGGGGAAAGGCCGGAAACGATTTCCACCTGGTTTGTCCCCTCCAGACCCAGCCTTACCTGCCGCTCTTCAATGCGTTTCTGCGGATTCACGATGAGCACGGACGCTTGCGGGCCGCTACGGGCAACGGCTTGAATCGGAACCGCGAGCACGGAATTTTTCTTTTCCAGGGTGAGGTTGACTTCCGCGTACATTCCCGCAACGATGGTGGAGTTCTTGTTGGGGACATCGACTTCGGTGTGCATGGTTCGCGTCTCTTCACTAAGAGCGTCGGCGAAGCGCGAGACCTTGCCGTCGAAGTTGCGGTTCAAGGCAGGAACGCGCACGCTGACCGTGCTGCCCAGGCGGACCGAGGGCACAGCGGACTCTGGAACCGGCAGGATAAGCCGGAATAGATCGGTTTCTGCGACGCTCACCACCGGCAGCGCCTGGGTGTTGGAATTGGTGCCCGCCTGCACCAGCGCGCCGGTATCGACGTAGCGGCGGGTGACGACGCCAGTGAAAGGAGCGACGATTTTGGTGTAATCGCTCATCGCGTTCAGCTGTTTCTGCTGCGCACGAGCCTCGTCGAGCTGGCTATGTGCTTCGGCCAGGGCGGCTTGGCTGGCATCAATCTGGGCTTCGCCTTCTTTGTCCTTGGCTTGTGCGTCGTCGAGTTCTTGCTGAGCGATGAGGCCGGGCTTGGAGGCGGCTGCTTCTTTGAGACGGTTGTAGTCGAGATGGGCGGCGCTATGCAGGGATTCGGCCCGATCCAAATCGCCCTGAGCACGCCCGATGGCATCTTTGGCCCGGTCGACGGTGGCATCGGCGCCGAGCAACTGCGCGCTCAATTCAGGGACTTCCAGCACGGCGAGAGTTTGTCCTGATTTGACATGGTCGCCGACATCGACATAGATCTTTCGAATGTAGCCCGCGACTTTGGCGTGGACCTCGACCTCCTGAAACGGGCGAAATTCGCCCGATAGGGTGAGCGCGTTGGTGATTGGTTTGCGTTCGACTAGAACCACGGCCGCGGTTTGCTCCGGGGTCGGTGCTTCCTGGCTGGCGCGGGCTCTGCGTCCAACCAAGGGGAAAAGCGCGGCCATGCAGACCACAAGAGCCGCAGCCAAAATCAACAGGTGTGTGCGTTTCATTTTCATTTCTCTCACCAACGGAGGTGCTGCTTACGAAGCGAACGGACTTAAATCCGGACGCTGGTGAACGCGCATGGGAAAGCCAGCACACGCCAAGTCGAGGGAAGAAACTTAATACGGACGACTGCCTCGCGGCATGCGATGTTCAGCAAGGACAGAGAGAGAGTTAGCTAACCGGAGGAGGACGGTTGTGGAGGGAATCGTATTCAACCCTGACGTGAACGGGTTGGATATGCTCGACCGTCGTGGCCGGTTCGGCAAGCCAGAGCAGGGAAAAATCGGCAGCGGCAAAGGCCCGCTCGTCGGCGTCGCGGTCGCGATGCTGTATTTTTGCTTTCGATGTAAGTGAATGAGCTGCGGGGGCTTGGTCAATGGAGAGCCGCACAAAACGATTGGCGAGCGAGGCCGTGATCGCAGCGATCGCCAGCACGACGACCAAACTGCGCAGGCTAAGGAGGCGCCGTCGCGATGGCAATTGCCCAACTCCAACCAGCGGCACAGAAATGCGACCTGTGTGGGACAAAGACAAATTATATCTTACCCGGAAAGGACCAAGCCCGAAAGCCGTCACTTGTTCGATGCGGAAGCAATTCGGAAGTGTTGCGCCTTTCGGGAAGTCCAAGCAGATAATTTTCTTACATTCTCGATTTAGGAGGGACCGAACCTTGGTACCTATTATTTTTCTTTGGGTGTGAAGAGTGCGGTTAGCGGTGGCCGCCTGGGACCCTTGGCCGTGGAATCCCACCCTTCGGTGGAACGCGACCGGCTGTGGACAGGTATGCGCAGCCTACGGCCAGGGCGGGAGGGCCAAGCCAAGTGCAAATAGGAGTGCTGCGACCCCTCAGATCTGGCTTGCCTCGCGATCGCATTCTTCGGCAAATTTTGTGTACCAGCGCATCACAAAATCCTGAATCAGCTCGCGGACATCCT
>Ga0126373_10000704_pt1 | contig 22602 bp, 35 predicted proteins | sample PanSoiMetPlot_11_FD_92545 | JGI IMG/M metagenome (GOLD analysis project Ga0126373, IMG submission 92545) | Tropical forest soil microbial communities from Panama - MetaG Plot_11 | ecosystem: Environmental > Terrestrial > Soil > Tropical forest > Bulk soil | place: Panama | collected 2016-02-17 | reverse complement strand
GGCGTGCCTGATGTCACCGGCACGCAGGCGATGCGCTCGGGCGAGATTACCAAACTACGAAGCACCGAGTATCGCGTGCACGCCTTTTCAGGCGTGGGAAGCGAGTGCGTGATCGCTCACGGAGAAAAACCGACACGGCGGCAAGGGTACATGGTGAGCCGTATCGGGGTCATGATCGCAGCCAGTCAACTACCACACAGGAGGAGAGGGGTATGAGAGTCGCATTCTACGGGCGCTTCAGCAGCGACAAGCAGAAGGACAGCAGCATCGATCAGCAGTACCGCAACTGCGAACGCTTCGCCGAGCGGGAAGAGTGGGTCATTAGCAAAGGGTATGAGGACCGGGGTGACGAGGCTCTCCCACTTCTTCAGCATTTGGGTCGCGTCTCCAGAGAAGTTGTCCTCAGTCGAAGCCATCAGAATGTAAATACTAAGCCGACCAGTTCGGCGACGAAGTATAGGACCGCCCCATATTCTGTTATACCTCGGGGTCGAGTCACCGATGGCGTTAGGCATTGGAGCATTGCGGTTTGCGGTAGCGCACACTTGTCCATAAGCGAGGCTAATGCTGCGGCAGCGCGACCCAATTGGACATATACTCCTTGCTAGTCAGGCGGTCCCACAGTCCAACGCGAACCTGGGTTGGCCACTCACTGCCAACGGGCACAATACCTACGTAAAACAATTGACTGGCCAAACCATTCGAGGTGAGAATTTCGCAATTCTGGCTGATCTGAGATCCATTCTGGGCGTAGAAGACCACCACCGTCCGGGGAGCTGAGTAATCGCCTTCGCAGGGAGGCAGACTCGGGGTACGTGCAAACATGACGTCCGGGTATGCGGCGTAATTCGTCACGGTGAGGTAAATCCACTCCCAGTAACCAACAATACTACTTTCAAAAGATTGTCGGACCAAAGCGACCACCGGATTGGGCAGCTGTGTCCCAGGGTTTGCGCCCATCACGGGCGCAGGTGGTCGAAAAGGCGTCACCGCCCGTTCCTGAACCTCCCCGGAAGACGGCTCGCCGTGTGTCTCTTTCCCTTCCGCGACGGTGGACGTGCTTATATCTTCAGCCGCGCGCTGCGAGGATTTCATCGAATCCCCTGAGCATCCCACAAAGCTCAGAAGCAATAGACTCGTAACAACCCACAACACTGATAAGTGGTGTCTCATATTGCACCTCTTCATGGGCACAAGTTCGGCTCGCTCTAATTAGCTTTATCACTGACGCCGCTGTCTGAGCCTGTGAGCCACGCACCGACCTGGTTTGCGCACGTGGCAGAGGTGCTATCCCTCGGTACGGAGCGGGGCATCACTCCAGGAGGCGTGAAGTGCACCGTAATCGTCAAGTTGTTTGCCCTCGCTCGATCCAGAAACGCGTTCAGCCGCATGCGATCTTCTGGTGAATTCTGCAGTAATAAGCGCAAACGAGGTTCCCCAGGGTACTGTGATCAAGATTGGGAAGAGTTACAACTTCGTCTATCAGAAGACGAAGAATGGCAACTGGCAGGTCAGTAACAGTTGAACCAAGTTGCCTTCCTTCGTTATCTAAACTGTGGCAGACCTATCATGGTCGATCGGATTTGATCGGTGTTTAACCTGCCGCTGATCCCTCTCGCCAACTCGTTCGCGCCCCTCATCACCTTGTCCCTCTCTACTTGCCAGAACGCTTATACCCGTTCGCGCAACTCGTGTATCACCCCACACCCCCACACAGCCTGGTTGGTATTGGTGGAAGCGTGACAGCGAATCTAGTGAAATTATGGTGGAGGTCCAAAATACGAACGGCGAGTTGACTGCTCGGTGGCTCAACCTCGCTGCACTGTCAAAAAACTTTTCAGTATCTCGATAATGGGACTTTCGTCAGACCGCATCTCTACTTAGATAATGCAAGCAGTTCACCTTCAAACGGAGAACTGTCAGCCATTTTTACAAGCTCACTATTGGCTCCACCGTGCCATCCATGTGAGATCAATGAGTTACATCTTGGTACGCTCATTGCCCGATTTTCCACGGCCCTTCGACGAACTAACGGTCGATCCACCCGTCTTCACGTGCGGATGCTCCTTTGGGACGGAGACCAGTGATGGTGAGCCTAAAGCTTTGTTTATCGGCTCTTGGCTTCCTGCTCTGTTCAAGAGAGATGGAACCTACCAGCATCGGGCTAGTCCACCCCTTGTGTACGAGCGGTATGCGATGGGTCTCGAGGAGGGGCGAGCCCTGATTCGCCTTGGCTGGGTGGACTGCCTTTGGCACCCAGCCGCAAAGGGGACACGTGTGTGATCCCCTTTGATAGGGTGCTCATCTTATGAGGTATTGTTCGTATTTGCGTGAGCAAATAACCTCACCACTCTACTCATAGGGAGATGGGGGTACAATGAAAAAGGACCCTGGTGTAACAAGTAGGGCAGGCATGACCCTTTCAGAGAAACCGCCGAGAGTTAACGAGCCACCTGATCGGGAACGAAGGAGGAGTGAGCGGCTTCCCTTAATCCTCTCGTGTCCATACGAACTGACACGTGTATCGGGTACGGATACAGTAGAATTGTCAGAGGGTCTCACGCTTTCTTTAAATATCAGTGCTGGGGGAATGTTGCTCTTGATGCCTCAGTCGCCGGGCGAGAGGAAAGTATTTGAGGTGCACGCACCCTCGCTAGCTAAGCTAGAGAAGACAACCAGGTTAGTGGAAGTCCGTTGGACCCGTGACTTTTCATTTGGCGTGGGCACCAAAGTTTACCTCGTTGGCGTCGAGTCCCTCTTCGAACCCCCTGGTTCTCGTTAGACAGCGCATGTAACTTAAACTCGACCGCACCTTGCCTCCAGGAAACCTCAGATTCGGACCTCTGAACTTCACTGAGCACGGGTAATTAATAGAGAATGAAGAACGAGCTGGAAACTGAAAATTTCACACCTATCATTTTGTGTTCAACGCCACCTCACAACAGCTCATTCCAGCCACTCCAGCCAAAGTTTGGATTTTTTGCAAACCTTGGCTGGAGTGGGCCTGTAGTCTGTCAATACGTCCGCCTCAACCCGCCCACCTCGGTCACCTCCATCCTTCCTTGACACCTCTCCACGGACGGCCTAGCTTTCCCTGACTCTGACCTAGGGAAGAAGGGGCTGCTGCCGAAGGGGAAATGACACTGATGCATCTTGGAATTCCTCGAGGAACGTGACGGCTCCTCTGCGCGAATCATGAATGTGCGGGTCCTCTTGATGATTGGAGCGGCTCTTTTATCTGGCTGCGTCAATCACAGCCAGATGCACGCCGCGGCTCACAATGGTGACGTCCGAATTGGGACCCGTCTAAGAAACACCTTCTCTTAGCCTGTAATAATCAACAAGCAACTGAGCAAACCGAATTGGAGCTTCTCTCCGTGGGCCACACCGTGCAAACGGCCTGTGATGGTGCCGATCCTCTTATGTGCCTCCAGCGAGACAAATTTTCATGAGTGATTCTCCATTTGGATACACCGAGTCGCGGAAGGAAAATCTTGGCCGAGATTCGTCAACAGTACAGATCGTTACCAATTGTCACGCTAACCAAATCTCCAGACACTGAAGAGGCGGTGCAGTCTTTGAAGGTCGGTGTCGCAGACTATCTTGTGAAGCCAATCAAGAGGGAAACGGTCTAGACCACATTAGAACGCTGGTTTGGTGAGAGAAGGTGACTCTATTCAGTGCCTTGAAAGTCTCAGCGCGTCTTAACCTTCTAATACCTGCTTTCACTGTTCTTGCCCGTCCTGCATTTGCTGACTTCTCCGGCCCCGTCATCTCCGTCCTCGATGCCGACACCATCGAAGTCCTGCACAGCAACCGCGCTGGAAGTATCCGGCTCAACGGGCCTGACGCCTGAACCACAGTCAAGTTGCGCCTGACAACCGAGTAGCGTTTAATAGCGCGGCAGAAGCAGTAGGGTATCGCCTGGCGGGGAATTGTCCGTGAGTGTAAGCTGAGGTCAGCATCACCAAGGGCTATGAAAATTCGGACACCACACTACCTCCCCTCTTACAGCAAGCTCATGGAGTTGAATGGGTGATGTGGCCGATCCTTTATTTTCCAAACACGCGATACACAAAAGTCGGCAAGTCGAGAAGCATGTTGAATTACGACACTCGACGTGCCAACCAACTTCGGCTGCTTTTCCGGTACAACGAGTAAATTTGTCGTTTTCTTTTAGGCTTTCTAAGTAGCACTGCAGGGTTCGGACAAATTCTGCCGTCCTGAATAGCAACCGTGCTCCCAGCTTTACAAGAACACCTGGGCAAGCAGCCACTTGTTGGATGGCTTCCAAGGATTTCGTGGGGATGTTGGGGAAGTCGGAAAAGATTGCCCCGATATTTCCACTCGGTCCCGTCCATGACAGGGACGCCGCAGACTTTAATTGACCGGTTGTCGAAAGACCTGTGTGACTGGATGGGACCAGGACGACTAACTCAAATGGATTTTTCGGCATACACTTACTTTCGCGCTAGGGACGTCTTGAAGCTGTTCAGAAAAATGCTGCACGCGAGGGCATCATACCATCGGCCAAATCGATGAAACAAGGTATGCACCAGGCATGGGACCCCCTTTCACTACAGACAGGACTCGATCAAGGCACTCTCCAGACCTCTGTGTTGGCACAAGCCAGAGTTCAGTGATACGGAGCGCGAGAGATAGTTATTGAGAACCTAGCGAAGTGGCTCAAACGGGGTCTCAGGATTGAACCGATTCGCTGGATTCAACCTCCCTGACGCGGGGCTATGGAGGGCTTGACCTACCGCAATTTGGATCGCCTGTTGTTCCGCGTGAGAGAGATCGCAGAGCCGCATACGCCGACGTAGAGGCTGCGGCATCCCCGCCGTCGCGACGAGCAACTGGAGGTAGCACCACCGCCATCGCAGTAAGAGGGTGGAGTAGAAAACTTTAAACGCCCGATGATCCTCGGATAATAGTGAGGCGTTGGGATGGGCCATACGCCACCACGCAGTGAGGTGAGATTGAAATTCGGCGATGAACTGGTCGCGTTGCTCCACAGCCCTCATCCACATCCAGAGAGGCCATATCTCTTCATACTGATCGATTGGCAAGACCGTGGCCTCGGTATTAGCAAGAATTTTCATGCGCTCCGACACCGCATCGCGATAGAGCTTCATGTCCTGCTCTGTCGGCTCCCATTCCGGCTGTGACGTGGCCATCAGGTCATCCTCCTGGTTGGCAAAACGCGAGGGCTTCAGTTTGATTAGTCGGACAGCGGCGCGGGAAGGTTACGGTGATCGGAAACAATTCGATAAGGTTTATTTTTAGGTACCCAAAAATTTCCCTGGGAGCCTTTTTATGACAAACGGGAACAATCAAGGCACTCGCCCCGGCCCCTTACCGTTTAAGGCATCACCAACACGCTGGTCCCATGCCGATACCTCGTTAAGCAGAGAGTATGGTTCCCAAGCCTATCCCCCGGTACCCATTTACCCGATGAGACGACGGACTCCTGACACAGTTTAGGGAAGGCGTAACCTTGTAGATAGTACGCTATTGTGGATCAGCCGCAAGTGGCCCGACCGGCACAGACGCTCCACTTCGATATACACGTGGTACCAGTGTAGTTCCGGGAACTGTTGCGTGACCTGGTCTAACGTACAGCCAAGATTCGCCTTTACCAGTTCAAGAATCCGATCGCGGAGGGTGGCTTCTTGTACCATACGCGTCTCCTTTGTTCAGACAGGAGCCGCACTCCGCCACTCAGGGGTCTTTGCGCGACTGACTTTGCTAACAGAATAGCCGCCGTTCCATCCAACTCTTCAGCCTAATATCATGTTCCAATCTGACGATCTAGGGGAACCCCTACATCGAGTTTAAATTTTCACCGGGGTCCACGCTGGTCATAAATGTCTTGTTGAGTTGCGTTCCCAGTAACTTCATCGAGATATTGCCCAGTCATCCTTCGATAAAGTTCAGCACAAGCGATAACAAGCACACTGACGCCAATGAGGCCCCATACTCGCACACTACTCACCTTCTAGTCTGCGACTGCGCAAGCCGCAGACTCCTCATCAATCCGCTGCCGACTATACCATGCGACCTGAGTGTAGCTAAACTGTGGCAGAACTATCGTGTCCATTGAGAATGAACGACTGTATGGCCGTCGCTGGTCGCTACTGCTGGGGAAACGAATGCTGACTGATGTCTCAAGGGAAGACTTGCGGCAGATCCAGGTCAAAATGCGAGCCAAGTTTAGGCCACGCCCCAAGTGTGCCCCAAAAGATTTTCGGCCAAAGCGCCTATGGAGTGATGCAACAATCAACCGGCATTTCGCCTTTCTGCGCCACGTGTTTATGCTGGCAGTCAAAGACGGCAAGTTGACTCAAAACCCCTATGGGGAGTGAAGTTCCTCCCGGAGGTGAAGAGGACGCGGTTCCTGGCTGGTGATGAGCTGGAGCGACTTCGAGGGGTGATGCAACCGAGTGACTGGAAGTTGGTGGCCGTTGCGGTCGAGACGGGTCTGAGGCGGGAAGAACAGTTTCGCTTACGGTGGGATCAAGTTGACTTAGAAAACGGCATCCTCACGCTTTCCTTGCCCAAGGGAGGGAGAACCCCTCATGTGCCCTTGAGCGAGGAGGCAAAGGCCATTTTGAGATCGTTTGACTCGTTTCTCCAATCGGCCTCGGTTTTCCCAGGATTAAGAGACATGACTCAGCCGATGGACACCCGTGCTTTCCCCAGGCGATCGTTTGAACCTGGCCTCCGTCAAGCTGGGATTGCTGGAACTTGTTGGCATTCGCTCCGTCATACCGCAGCGAGTCGGAGAGTCATGGCAGGACTGGATCTTGTCTCGGTGAAGGAAATTCTCGGCCACCGTGATATTCAGACAACCCTCCGTTATGCCCACCTCGCCCCTGCAGATCGTCGGGACGCTGTAAATAGAGGAAGTCTCTCCGGAACCGTGACCAAACCGTAACCATTCAAGAGGGGGAACGGAGAGGGGAGACCCAACCTATTGATTCCTTGGCGCGCCCGACAGGACTTGAACCTGTAACCCCCAGATCCGTAGATGGACCCGGTCACGATAAATCATGGGGAGAAAGGCAAATAACGCAGGAAACAGAGGACAAGAGCGGGACACGACGAGACACGTAAACGCAACAATGCAACCCCCGCGCAACCAGACTTAGGCGCCCGCCGGGGGGTACCCTTGCGCCGAGTCATGCCGGGGGTGGGCGCGGGTACTAGGTACCGCGTGTTCCGGTCTCGATATGTTTCCAAGTGCCGGGGGTAGGCGTGTTTCAGCCCGGCTCCTATGGTTCGTCGAGATATTTTCTGAAATACCAAAAAGGGGAGGACCAAGTCAGCGAGAGGGATCGAATCAGCGACCCGCGGTTTAGGAATTTCCTCGAATACTACCTCAGACAATCTAAACCCACAAGAAACCACAACTCAGGCTACCGCCGAAGTGGGGGCAGATGGGCCTGGTTTGTCCTGTCCTGGTAGCAGCGAGGTAGCAGATTGACGATCTCGGACCGCAAGTTTGCTCTGAAAGTCAGTGGGCTCTTTCGACAGCGCGACCAGGCGTTTCAACGCTCCCGCTTGAGCGTCTTGCTCGACAATCCTGGCCAGATCGGCGAGACGCTTAATACTCCCTTCGATCGCCTGGATGGACTGGTCAAAACAGGAAACCGTTCGTAGTAATGGCGGCAGAGCTTTATGAAACGCTCCTGAATAGGCATCAAAGTGTCGACAGTATTTTTCGAGTGCCTTTTCTCTTCGAGCGATAAGCTCCATGAACGTGTTTTGCCACAACGCCAGGCGGATGGTGTTCACCGTCTGTTCATGATCCAGCGAGTGGGAATGAGATCAAACGCCCCGTGTTTCAAGGCCCGACACGCACCCTCTTTCTCGGATGCGCTGGCGGTGACCACGAACGGCACGAACCTTTGAAGCGCCTGTGCGCGCTTCACAAGGAAGAAATCGTGCATCTCGGCCAGCTGCACCCCGCTAATAATCAGCTGATACGGGGAGGCCAACAGCTTCCCCACGGCGTTCCAGTGAGAAGAGCACACATCATAGTCGAGGTCGAGCCGGCTGTCCCCGAAGGTATGGATTAATGATTCAACAGTCGAGAAATTATTCTCGGCGACGAGGATTCGAGGACGACGAGGAGAGGATGGGACATGAGCAGAGAGAGAGAGAGGGAGAGGTCCTGATCCATCGGATCAACCGCTATGTCTATGTCTTGTAGGGATGCAAAGCATAGGCTTTCAGTTTAAAGAAATCAACAGAGGGGCTTGATGGGCACCAGAGATAGCATTTGACCCGCGAATTGCTTGTTTGCTGCCTCCCGAAATCGCACGACACGACAATGAGTTAGACACAGCTGCTACCACGAATCTACCAGTTCACACCACACCAAGAGTGAGCAATATGGCTTGGCGTACCTACCAACGTCGCGGGTTTACTGCATGGAGGAGGGGGCGAGATTTGAAAACCCTGAGGCTACCGAGATTATAGGGCGCAGTCTGCTCTCATCGGTTCAATCTCAATCACTTACACACGAGTCAGGGGCAGATGAAACATCTGATGAAAACACATCGGACATGATAGTTCTGCCACAGTTTAGCCACTGCCGCGCCTGAAGAGAGCGGGTCAAACTCTCTTAAGCCATCTTGTTGGTCTCGCCTCGATTTTCATAGGAGATACGCGTATCCTTCACCTTCGCTTATCAATAAAGGGTTCTCTCGTGGGAAAAAGACGTTCACCAAGAAACGAAGCGACTTCCGGCAATCGTCTCAGGCGCGTCGGCGAGCAGCCGGAACGCTTCGGCAAGCCGCCGGAAATGCCCATTGAGAACCTGATCGTGATCGGAGCTTCGGCGGGAGGTCATGCAGCTCTAAGGGAAGTGGTCAGAGGATTATCGCACGATATTCCCGCTGCTCTGATCATCATGCTGCATATGAGTGCAAGTAGAGGGCCGCAATACCAATTGGAAGATACCCTTCGTGAGTTCACTGTCCTCCCCATCGGAGCGGTTCATTCGGGAGATCGGCTGCGGCGAGGAATGATTTACGTTACACCACCTGGAGAATCCGTCTTCCTCCAAGGACGCACGTTGCAGCTTGAGGCTCAGAAGAAAGATGTTCCTGTTGCGACGATCAATCGCTTATTTGAGTCGGCGGCAAAGGCATATCGGGATCGGGTCATCGGCGTGATTCTCACTGGCCTACTGAGAGACGGCACGGCAGGGCTTAAGGCGGTGCATGATGCAGGCGGTCTCACCATCGTGCAAGATCCCACCCAAGCCGAGTACTCTGATATGCCAGCGAACGCCATGCAAGATTTGCCCGTCACGTTCTGCCTGAATTTAGCTGAAATCGGTCAAGCCCTTGATGTACTGGCACGTCGTAAAACGGAACTTGAAACCGGGCTGGCTGTCTCAGCGCGCATGCTCAAGGAACGCGTGGCGTTGCTTGGACGCCTTCTTTCTCAATCGAAGAGGAATCTGGACACGCACCAGTTTCTTTCAACTGAGATAATCTCGTTAGAGCGTGATCTGCGCTCGATCCAGGCACTTCTGAATGAAGCCATAGCCTTAACCGAGAAGGCGGACTGACTCCCTTGATTGAGACGGGGAATTGGTCACCCTTCGCCGTGCTGACTGCGGGACAATGATGAACATTTGATAGTAAAAAGTGGGCGAGCTATTAAGGATCGAAGCTGTGCGCCATAAGCGGTACTTTCGGGTAGGAAAGAGGCGATTATGCGATATTTCCCTACGCTATTGCCTACAGTGGTTCCGAATAAAAGGGAGGCGTCACGCTAAGCAGCTGAAAAGACTGGAGCCGGCGACTGGGATCGAACCAGCGACCTGCGGTTTACGAATAAGGCTACTGGGGGTTGCTCAAGTCGTTGATGACCTGGGTAATCCCCTTGCTTTACTGCGCGGGAGGTTCTAGGCCATTCATCTCAACTTGTTTCAATTTGCCTCTCCACAGCCGGTTTTGTCGCTCTCCTTAACACTGTAATAACACCAATGACATCTCACCCCGATGGGCACACCTCGGCCCTACTTGGGCATGAGCATGGGATCCTTGAATGCACACGAATTGCAAAAGGCGATTGCGCACGAGGCAGGAACCATATCGTGCAATCGCAGCGTGATTGGCTTCACGAGTATTTCAAGGTCTAGTAGAGCGGGGCTTGTGGGCCCCAGTGGAGGCCGGCGAGGTCGGGATCTTCGCCATCCTTGGTGGGTCGTCGGTCGCGCTTGTCGGCTTTGCGCTGCGCGCGCCGATCTTCTTTTTCCTGTTGCCTTATCCGTCGTGCCTTCTCTCGGTCGCGTTTCGCCGGTGTTGTTTTTCCTGGTCGTCCGATGATGCCCTCCTTCGCGCGTTCCACGCGCAGGTCAGATGAGTGTTATTCTGTGGCGCCTCGGCGTCGTTTCCGAATCGGTGTGGTGATGTTGGATGTAGCGTGGTCCGCCGAATTCTTTTCGCCGGGTCGAGACCGCGTTCCCGACCCAAACCCGCGGCTGGCGAGGGAGGTCACTTGCCGGCGAATGTCCTCCATCGATACTGACGGGCCCTCGATCTGAGGAGCTTGGAGTCCCAAGACATCCCAACGGATCTTAGGTTTCAGCACAGGGCGTTTCCGTCTGCGCGTCGCTGTGTTGGCTCCCCAGACGGTTGACATCTTCATTATTCCACTCCTCTCGATCAATCGGTTCTCGCACTGTTGCACCTGCCGGACTTCGACTAGGCGCTCCTCGCGCCCGGCATCTTGTCGGGGAAGGAGGGGGTCCGTAAGAGCGTTCTGGACCGACAATCAATCGCGTATAGGTCAGGAAGGATGCGGGAACGCGAGGGATAGAACCACAGCTCGCAGCACGGTGTATCCTAACATGCTTCCCCTACTAAGGCAAAGTGCGGTGAGTCTCTACTATGTTGAAAACATGAACCAACCCCCCCCAGGGATCGGCCGACAAGACTGTGAAGTGTCATGTGTAGTGCTGGGAGATCTCACAGATGATTTGTTCCGTCAAATACATGAGCGATCAAGAATCGAGGGCTTAGGCCGTCCATTGCGATCACCTCCATTGACATCACTCGCTCAGCCCTGTAGGGTGCGTCCATGACGTATTGAGCCACGCCGACTGTTCCATCTCACACGCGTACCCATCTTCCGTGCGCGTCTGATTCCCCGGTCTCCGCCGCTTTTGCGCCAGAGTCTCCGTCGTTGAGAAGATGTTGCAGGTGACTCGTGCGCGTTGCGTCCATCGCCACGAGCTGAGGAGGCTCCCACCTATCTACCAAGGAGGGTGTGCTGAATCAGGAGCAGTTCGGCCAATTCTGGGATCAACTCAGAGCCCCCCTTATAAGGAGAAATGGGAGAAGATCACCGATGAGGACATCGCCGAAATCCAACGCGATATGGTTAAGTTCGGCACGGTGCTTCAAAAGCGGTATGGAGAACTCCAGAAAGAGGAAGTGTCTACCTGGGCCCATCGACGATATTGTCACTGGATAGGCAACTATACCGGCTACAAAGATCCTGAGCCCAAAGGCTGATCGCGTACTTCAAGAGCCAGGAGACGCCCACGGGACGACGAACGGCTAGTGCGGGTCGTGGAAGAGTTGGGGGAAGAAGCCAACGGGCATGCCGCTGAGCTGAAGGTGGTGGCGATCCCGGACGATGTGCAGTGGGTCATTACCAAGGTCGACGGCCTGGAGCATGTGAGCGAGGTCCCATCGGACGTGGGCATGAGCGGGCGATTGCGTAAGGCGTTCATCAGGGGGTATGGGGATGCGTGTCAGTCGTAATGACGGCAAGGGTAGGAAGGCCGGAAAATCTGTCAGCGGCGTTGGATCGGCGAGCGACTCGAAAGACCTGACGTGCAACGAAGGGCAGGTGGAAGACCTACTCTCAGAAGGGGAGTCTACCGAGGTCGAGTCCAGTGAGGACGGTCAGGCTCAGAAGTCTACAGAGCGAGCCCCTTTTTCTCGGTAGCGTGGTCAGTCAAAACCCATGCCGGATGATCTGCGCTCTCAACCCAGAAGGCGGGGAGACCACGTTTTGGTCGCCGGCAGGAACGCTGCGGAGCGACGATGCCAGACCGAATCGTGAGAGCGTGAAGATCAGCCATTTCGACGGATCGAAGTTATACCAACGAGGACCGTTGCGATAGTCGCTTTGATAGGTGTGGTGATAGTTGTGGTAGCCTTCGCCGAACGTGATCAGGGAGACCCACCAGCTATCCCGACTGGAATCGGCCTGGCTATGTGGCTGACGGCCCCAGAGATGACAAATCGAGTTGATGCAGAAGGTTGAATTGAGCACGGCGCAGGTCCGGCCGACGCCGGCGAGCAGGAAACACCCGAGACCGCCAATCCAGCCGTTGTGGAGAAATCCGACCACAAACGTGAGCGCAAGACCTGAAAGCACGATGGGCAAGTAATTGCGGTGTTGCCACATCACCACTGGGTCTTGTCGTAAACGTGACGCATATTTCTCATCCGCATAGCTATCCTTGAAGAACAGCCATCCACAGTGGCTGTACCAGAATCCCCGCTGGGCGTTGTATGGATCGGCCTCTTGGTCACAGTTAGCATGGTGGCGGATATGGTCGGCTGCCCACTTGAGCGCCGAGTTTTCGAGCGCCCACCCTCCGGCAATCAAAAACCCTGCCTTGACCCAACTCGGACAATCGAAGCTGCGGTGCGCCAGCAGGCGATGGTAGCCAACGGTAATGCCCAATCCGGTCACGACATACAGCAACCCGAACACAACCCAGTCCAGCCACGTATAGCCATAGATGAACGCGAAGGCGGGAACACCAATCAGTGCACTAGAGGTGATGAGGCTGAACACGATCGTTGTCATATAGTCCGGGTAAGCTCGCCTGCGCTCGGTTGATGATGGTGCGGCACCTGTCATGCGGTTGTGTCTCATAAGATGAAGGTGGGGCGCCACAGTGAGGCGCCCCTGTCGTCGTCGCGGGATCTAGAATCGGCTACGATTGCCGAAATCTTTCCCGCGTCCACCGCCACCGCCGAAGCGATTCCCGCCGCCGGAACGTGGTTCCTGAGGCTTGGCTTCATTCACGGTGAGTGATCGGCCGTCCATCTGCGTGCCGTTCAATGCCGTGATGGCAGCCTGGGCTTCTTCCGGTGTGGACATTTCAACGAAGCCGAAGCCTCGTGATTGCCCGGTGAACTTGTCCGCGATGACCCGCGCCGATTCCACGGTGCCGTGTGCCGCAAACAAGGTGGTAAGTTGTGATTCGGTCGCCGCATACGGCAACCCGCCGACATAGAGTTTTGAACCCATGGAGGGTCCTCCTTCCAACTGTGACATTGTCTGAGACGCGAGCTTGCGAGGGGAAGGGGTGGGCCGAAGACGCAATCAGAGAGGCGGCTTAGGTCAGACTTCCAATCAGATTCTCGGTAACAACAACATCGGTGATGGGCCATCCGATTTGACGTTTCATGCGAGGCCCGTCGCTATGAAACGCCGTCACCCTACCACAGTCTGAACCAAATAGCTACACCTAAGTTAGCTGGGTGAGCGAACCTGTTGTCATCGCACGTCAACAGTGACACATTCGCGCACCGTCGACCTTCAGACCGACTTGATAAATCGGTCGTCGGCGAAGAGGTCATGCAACTGTTCTGTGACGGAGCGCCGATAGGGCTCGTTCTGCTTCGCCATAATGACAAGATTTTCGGCATCGAGCAGAATGCAGAGGTCGTCCTCGGCGACGAGTTGTCGGGCCCCAGCCCCTACATTCATCCGGTATTGAGTCTTCCCGTCAGGATTTCGACTTGGCCCGATGACCAACTCCGTCGTTCCATCAATAAAGCCTTCTTGCCCTTCGTGACAGTGCTTGACCTTGATCCCGTCCGGAATGCGCCTCCAACTGGATGCGAGTGAGGGAGTGTTAGGTTTGGCATTGCTCATCGTGCTGGTGTCTCCTTGTGATGGTCGGAGTGTTGTTCTTTCCCGTATGTCGTTCACGTATCGCGATCTGTGACGGGCCAAGGGGTGCTTGATGATGCCGGAGATCGTTTCTCGCCATTCAGCCGTCCTTAGGCTTGGCCATGGGACTGTGGTCCAGCCCAGATCAGATAGGGCGGTTTTTTCATGAGCTCAGCCGCACGTGGGTACATCCAGACGGCGTAGCCGTACGCATGTTCTTGCGCGCCCAAACAAGTGGACGCAGAGAGATGGTTTGAGATCATCTGAAAGGCCGCGCAATCATCTTCCTTGATGGTCGCGGTATAAAGCGCGCAGGAGAAATCTCCCTCTCTCGAACACTGGGTGCTGATCACGAGGTGCGAACCATCCGGCAACGTCATGAGTAGGTCCAGGTTGAGACGGCTCATCAGTCCTCCTCTCACATAGCTGTTTCTTGATTAGCAACTGTGCAAGACATAGGGCGTGACATAGAGCCGCAGACAGTTGCCGGCGAATTCGGCGCCTTCAAGCGCTACCACGGCCTGTAGTGCCTGTTCGCCTGAGCCCATCTCTACGAATCCATAGCCTGCCGATTTACCAGTATGTTTATGGCGGACGATATAGGCTCGACCGACCACTCCGTAGGTACTGAAGAGCTCTCGGAGTTGGTAATCGGAGATGGTGTCCGAGAGGCCCCCAACATACAGGACCCGCTTTCCCATGAGTGTTCCTCCTCTGTTCGTACATCAGATAGCGCCAGGCTGTGGATGTAGGTATGCCGGAGCAGAGAGTGTCCTTCCTGTGGTGCGGGCGATGAGCGTAAAGACTCGTCGTGACTCCGTGACAATCGAGTGATCAGGGACTGTTGGTCCTGAGTCGGCGGCTCATGAGGAGCCGTCTGTTCGGAGGAACGGCGGAAACTCGAGCATCGATCGCGCAGGAGCTAGCAAGGCGGGAGGGAGGCGCGAGGGATCAGGTAGTGACCGTAGTTCAAACCCAAGACTAAATTAACACACATCGGCCTAAATAGCGAGCCTGATTGGATACGCCACGAGGGTATCGAGCAGCGGGCGGACGATATCAAGACAGATTTTGCGGCAGCAGCTTGTGAATAGCTGAAGAGGAAGAGAACCGAGCAGAGGGTGAGGCCCTTCATCAGTCACACCCACACGAAGGACTCAGGGACCCCATACCTTTCTAGGGAAACTGGAGTGATTGGAACGGGGGCTGTTCACAGGGTCCTGGACCATCCGTGTGCGATCGCGTAAAGCTCCCTTCCTCCATCACGTAATGCCGCTCCTGTCCTTCTACAGAGACCGCGAAGCCGTTTTCGATCCGCTTGGTCCGCTGTAGATAGAGGGCGAAGAGCTCTTCCTTGAGCGCCGAACGACGGCTCTCGACTATGGCGAGCTGCTGCTCGATGGAAGAATTTAAATACTCTGCCATAAGAGATCTCGTTTCAGCACCGGTGGCGGGAGGATACCCCACCATCGGAGCAACGATACTGCCCAGCGTCCTCATCAGGCCAGGATCCAATCGACCGCTGGGGATCTTGGCCTTGCGTTGATCGATTTTCTGATCGGCGATCTGGCTCGAGAGTGGATCAAGGACGTGTTGGGTGAAGGACGCTTGAGAAGGCATGGGCTGTGCGGAGGCACAGCCGACGAGAAGCGTGAGAAAAAACCGCCAGCCAGCCAAGGAGAGATTCCACACGGTGCCATACCCTTCAAAGAGGCCTGTTTGATAGGTCACTGGGCAATAGACAGGAAAGCGACGGCGGGGACGAACGGTGAAGGGCATGAAGAAACCTCGCCTAGTGAAGTTTCCAGTCTCTTCAATTGATGGTTTCGTGGTAGGGACGATCGTGGCTCATCACACAGACTGCATAGTTTCCCAGGCGTGTTGCCTCAAGGAGTGCACCATGCGTGCGTGGGTTGTTCCATTCGCGACAAGCGTTTCAATTCCGTATTCCTCACTCAGCACCCATCGCACAATCCCAGTCACGACGAAGACACGTTTGGGGTCTGACAAGGTGACAGACAATGAGCAGGTCTGTCCGACACGCATCGGTACATCTCCAGACAGGCGCCAACCGGAAAGAGAGATGTTCCAGACGGTGCCGGAGCCTTCAGAGAGGCCAGCATGGTAGGTCACGGGGTCGCAGACGGGAAAGCGACGGTAAGGACGGATTGTGAAGGGCACGGGTACCTCCCTGGGAGGTCAATTGTAGGAGGATTGCCGAGGACGCACACGAACCGAGCAGGGGAAGACGTTGACGTCACATAGCGAGCCGCCGACAATAGTCGCCCACCGCCGTCCCAACCAAGGACAAGGGGACCTCTCCGTCCTGTTATTCCTGCGTAGGGCGAACGTATAACCCTTCGTCGGCCCAAGCTTTCTTGAGCTGTGCCGCGCGCATGGCTTCCTCATGGTGCAAGGGGGCCGTACAGTACGCCTCGCCGCGACAGACCACGTACGACGGAGCCGAGGAGCAGCCCACTGCGCCGCAGCAAAGAATCAGGGCCTGGCTCAACACGATGAGCTTCATGGTTCCTCCTTCTTTTTGGGGGAGCATGCTTGCCATCTCGTCGTACGATAACTCCCACGGACGGTCGCACACCATTGTACGGAGGAGGAGTGCCTCATGCTTTTGTATGTCAGAGATATATCTACGAAGTTACGAGAGGGCAGCGGCTACAATAGAAGTCCCTCTGTTCAATCGACCGTCCTGACCGTGTTTCGCATTGCTCATAGAAGAATTCGTGTACTCCAACGGCCACGCTCTGACACCAGCAATCAGGAGGGCCGCACACTCAAATGGTAAGCCGCACTTGGCGCAGAATTTCTGCACGCCTCACCCTACAACGTCACGGACAATTCCCCGCCACTCGATACCCCGCCTCTTCAGCTTCCGCCGTGCTATTAAAGCTGACTCTTTTGTATGGTGCAACCCGGCCGTAGCTGCGGCAGTCTAGGTGGTGGTAAATCTGACGTGACCCACGGCGAGCTAACCCAAGGGAAAACTGAGCCTTACGAAAAACAATCCTCTCGATGGGTTGGGATGGATTGGCCTGTTCCGATAGCAGAGTGGTAACGACCGGATGGTTTCGCGCCTACTTACTTAATTACGAGCGGTTCGAGTCCTGCCAGGCTCCCCAACAAGAACATATCTGAGCATTGGAGACATTCGGTATCAGTTCAAAAGCGACAGGATATGACCTGATCCGACGTTTTCACCTCGACTCCATTGCAATCAGGGAAGCACAAAGCTCAAGGTTGAGTTGTACAGTTCTCGAATAGCCAAGTCGGGATGGATGGACGATTCCACATGATCAACGACGAAGAGCTGTGGCCCCCTCCGGGTGATTGGAATGACCGCAATACCCTGTTGGTCGGTCCGGTACCGGGGAATATCTTGCTCCTTTATCGGTGTGATCCCATCGCCGCACTCGATTTCACTACCGGGTAAGGCCTTCCCATCAAAATACACTTGGATAGAGAGCGACTCACCGGGTTTCAGAAGAAATGGATTGTTCAGGGGGACCATTTCCAGCCGGTGGCCCACCACCAATCGATACAGGCCTGAGGCGTCAGAGCTCATTTGAACGAGGGCCTTTGTAAACTTCATGGAATAAAGACTGTCTTCCGCATCGGCAACTTGGCGTTTACTCGTGTTGCGATAGCCGAAAGAGGTCTTGACCCAATACCCGTTGTCATACCGGGCAGTCAGCAGCACGATCCCTCTCCCGCCGCCCTGTGAAATCGGTCGAGTCAAGAGTACCGGCATCCCGTCAAGCATCGTGTTCGTCATCCCTGGCAGCAACGAGATGGTCTTCTGATCCGTATCCACAGCATTCAATTCAAGCACCTTATCGGCATCTGGCGTTTTCCGATCACCGGGATGTCCATGGTGCACTTGAACAGAGAGCCTGCCTTCGCCGTCCTGCGTGGTTGTGATCCACACTTCATGGGCCTCTGCCTCAGCGACGAGCACACAGCAAGAGAGCAGGATGGAGACGAGGCCGAGGTATCCGCTGCACGGATTGAGGTGCATGCCCGTTCCTTTCTCACTGAAAGATTGCGGCCGGCTTGCCCCCAGTTGCAAATCGGTATGTCAGGCCGAGAAAGATCTGGAAGGGTGCCATGGGATTTACCCCGATTTGCGACGGCGTCGCGCCGACGCTGGGTCCGAGATTCACAGCTACTTCACTGAGGCGATCGCCGGGATACCAAATGAGATCGAGATAGGCGCTCCACCCGCTGGTTTGGTGCGCATAGCCCAGTCGGCCCGAGATCCGGGAATAGGGACTCGTGGTCAGCGTGCCATCTGTGGTCAGGTTTTGCCTTCCGTAATAAGACCCGTAGACGAGCCCGAAGAGACGATGAGGCGTCTCGACGCCACATACCGGGACATCGAAGTCACTGCCGACATTCAGGATATAGGCCGGGACATTGGGAACAAATTCCATGGGGCCTTCATTCAGGAGAACGGCGCGCATTTGGGTGAAGTTGACAAAGAGGGACGCCTTGCCTTGCGGATCTTGCTTGAGAACATATTGGCCCTCTAAGTCGTAGCCTTCCCGGAGCGAGTGACCCAAATTCTGAAGCGGAAGCGTGGGCGCCGGTTGGAAGACCTCTCGATCAAATTTCGTATACCACCCATCGGCCAGGAATCGGAATCGCCCGAGTTGGATCTGGATGCCCACTTCTTCGCTCCGCAACTTTGACGGTTTCGCATTGGGCGAGGTGAGCAATTCATCAATGGCCCGCAAGGAGCGAAAGCTTTGCCCGTAATTGGCGTACACCTCAAGCCACGAGACGGGTGACACGGCCACGCCCGCTTTCGGACTCCAAACCCCTGCGTCGCTGGGCGGGACGGATGGCGCCGAGAGCTGATTATTCACGTGATACCAGATGTAGTCATAGCGGCCTCCGCCCGTGAATTTGAGCCAGGGCAGCGGCTTCACCTGCGCTTGGACATATTGGCCCGCTTCAATCTCGGTATAATTCATGTGGAGCGAGGGAGGGCCAACGGGGGTGCGAAGGACGGTGGGCAGTTGCAGGGCATCCACGGAGTCGCTTCGAAAATTGGTGCCGACCATGAGCTGCGCAGGCACCGCCATGACAGGAGCCGTCCAGACTTTGCGCCCGGTGAATCCGATCGTAGTTCGATCTTCCTCGGCCTCGTTCTGGCCGCCTCCAAAGTCTGCAAACCGTGTCTGCACGTCATGATTGACGAATCCGGTGAAGGTCAGTGCTTGGTCTACCTCCCCCAAGACATAGTTCAGGGTGACATTTTGAAAGTCAGCGTCATTCCCATCCGTGTTATTGACCGCGGCTTTTGGACTCAGGATTCCGGCTTGAACCAGACTTCGGGGAATGTACCCGGCTGAGCCTCCGTCGACCCCATAGAACTGGGTGCGGATCGACAAGTCTCCATGACGGGTGGGGACAGTGAATTTGCCGAAGAGGTTGTACTGCTTGCAGCCCTGGTTAAATCGATAGCCATCTTGGTTATAGCCGGTAAAGACCAAGAAGGGTGAGATGGACCCCTCCTCTCCCCGCGGCCGACTGTAGGTCACCACTCCCCGATTGGTGTTGTAGGAGCCGCCATACCCCGACACGGACCCTTCGTCGTCGAATCGCTTCGTGACGACGTTCACCGACCCGCCGAGGTTGGAATCACCATATTGGGCGCTAAAGGGGCCGCGAATGACTTCCATTCGTTCGACCGTCTCCGGGATGAGGATGTTCAGATCGGCATAGTTCGGGGTTTGGATATTGGAGACTTGATTCACTGGGATGTCGTCGATGAAGTAGGCCACATCCCGACCATGCTCCAAGTTCGTGAAGCCGCGCATGGAGACCCCATAGCCAAGCCCACACTGTCCGTAGTTGGCCACGTTCATGCCCGGTAACTGCCGGAGCAGATCGCCGTAGGTCCCGGTATAGGGTGTTTGGCGGATGTACTGCGCATCGAGAATCGTCGACGGGGCTGGGAGTGCGGCGACGTCAGCGGTTACAGCGGTCCGCGATTCGCGCCGGTAGGTTTCAATCGGTCTGTCTTTCACCGTAACTTCCGGCAATGTGATGGCCTCGGGCTCCTCTGTCTCCTCGGCTGCCCAGGCCACGATGGTGGCATGTGGAGAGATAAGCAATAGTGCGCACACAGCTCGCAGTAGGACGCAAGAGAGATGGCCTCTCATTGCCCCATCCGTTCGTTCCCGCTCACCCGTCTGTGGGTCGATGAAGGACCGATGCTTCGTTCAGTCGCAGTGCGATGATTCTGCGCACGCGAGCGACGCCGCGAGGTGCCTCCCTTAATCGTCTACCCAATCGACCGCATCGACGGTTGATCACACAGAGTCGCATCTTCAGCGAAGACCTTTTCCCGTCGTCGTCATGGTCAACTTGCCGTGCATGACCCCCTTCAAGCTGACCAGTGCATCCGAGACCTTCCTGATCTCACTCCCCTTGCCTTTGACGACTAACACTTCCAGACAGTGATCGTGATCCAGATGCACATGCATGCCCGCCAGAATCAGTCCCTGAAAACCGTGCTGAACATGCGTGAGTTTCTTGGTGAGATCCCGCACATGATGGTCATAGACGAACGTAATGGTGCCGACCGTTTCCTTGTTCTCGATCCATTCCTGGCCGACGAGATTGTCCCGAATCAGATCCCGCAAGGCTTCCGAGCGGTTCGTGTACTGCCTGCCTGCGATGAGGCGGTCAAACTCGACCAGCAGGTGGTGGTCCAAGGACACGCCGAACCGAACGAGTTTCTTCATCTAAGGACCTCCGATCGTATTGATGCTACTAATTCTAAATTCGTGGCACCGCAGATTAGCTTTGGCCCGCTATCGCTGTCAACCGGATAGTAGGCAGCCTCAGGACACGCAATAAAACTGATATAGGGGGCGGTGGGGAATGCGTGTTTTTCGAGGGAAGGAAGGCCGAAAGACTACTCGTTGAGTGGACTAGTGGAGGGCTTGAGTGGACCTCGCCAAAACCCTTTCGTCTCTGCAACAGGCACGTCGTCCCGGAAGTACAGGCGAACTTTTAATTCCCCCTCAATCAATTGGACCCGCACCATGATTCCCCGTGGCGCCCTATCATCCGACAACCAATACCAACCGGGCTTTGTCGGGGGACCTGGCAGCGTATCGAGCGGAGAAAACGGAAGAGGCTGCTGTATATCACGGGGTGGCATCCGGTCACTCAACGGTAATGTGTCCACGTCTGTTGAGGATCAGAGTCTATCTTTGAAGGAGAGGGTAGGCGAGCCGAAACGGCCACTCTGCTAGAGACCGCCAAGACCGAGACTCCGCTGATTTATCCGCTGCTGCTGTGCGCCGTCAGAACGGGCTTGCGCCGAGGCGAGCTAATTGGGTTGCAGTGGGGGGATATAGACCTAGATGCGCTATCTCTTGGTCAAACGGGCTATCGTCAGAGGGAATGTCGGATTACCGAAGAGTGGGAAGGCCCGCCGTGTCGATCTCAGTAGCCAGCTTTGCACCGAACTCAAGGCACAGAAGAAAATCAGGGAACTAGAGGCCCTCTCTAACGGGGTGACGCTGAGACTCGATGAACCTGTTTTCCTCTCCCCAATGGGTTTCCGGTGGGATGAGCGGAACCTGGAGAAGATGTGGCACCGAACATTGAAGGTGTCGGGTATTCGCAAAATCCGACTGCACGATTTGCGGCATACGTTTGCTTCTCAGTTGATCGAGCAAGGAGTGCATCCAAAGTACATTCAGGAGCAGCTAGGCCATGCATCTATCACTATGACGATGGACACTTACGGACATCTCTTCCCGAATCGGAATAGAGGGCTTGTAGATGGGCTGGATTCAAGAGAATTAGACGATGTAAACGCAACTCCCGCGCAACCTACCGAAGCAACTCCGCACACTCCCTCTCTAACTCCGCGTAATATGGCGCGCCCGACAGGACTTGAACCTGTAACCCCCAGATCCGTAGTCTGGTGCTCTATCCATTGAGCTACGGGCGCGTGCGCTGATTTATCGCGGCCTTGTGAGTACCGCTGTTCTGGTCTCGGTGGGTGAGTGTTATATGGGTGTTAAAACGGTCAGCGGCCGCTTTCAAGTCGTTTTCCAGGAAGCTGTTGTACCGCTTAAACACCTCCAGCGTTTTGTGCCCGGTAATTTGCATGATCGTCAGGTGATCGATGCCCGCCCGTCGCATGTTCGTCACGGCTGTATGCCGGACGTCATGAAAGCGGAACCCCTCGATCTTGGCTCGCCGACACGCCGCATTGAACGCCGTCTTAATGGAGTGGACCGATTTGCCGTTCACTAAAAAGACGTGTGGTTCGTTCAAGTAGCGAACTTTATACAGGTCCTTTAGTTGGACGGTCAAGTCAGCGGTGAGAGGCACCAACCTCGCCTCATCGGTCTTGGTATCTTCCGCTTGAGACGAATGAGTCCCGCCTTGAGATCCACGCGATCCCAGGTCAGGTTGAGAATTTCCCCCCGACGCATTCCTGTATGGTAGGCCATTAGGTTGATGGCCTGAAGGTGAGGGGAGGAGTTGACCTGCCCGGGCAAATTTGGTCCAGGATGAATGTTAGACTGGGCCGCAACCAGGGAGGTCACGGTCATGCCCAAGAAACGGTACACGCCGGAAGAGATTATTCAACATCTGCGGACGGTT
>Ga0126373_10000703_pt1 | contig 22604 bp, 19 predicted proteins | sample PanSoiMetPlot_11_FD_92545 | JGI IMG/M metagenome (GOLD analysis project Ga0126373, IMG submission 92545) | Tropical forest soil microbial communities from Panama - MetaG Plot_11 | ecosystem: Environmental > Terrestrial > Soil > Tropical forest > Bulk soil | place: Panama | collected 2016-02-17 | reverse complement strand
TCAGCGGAGACTACCGCCTTCTCCGATCTTATTTGCGAACTGCGCGATGACGGCCGCGCGGTGCTGCTTGTCGATCACAACGTGAAAAGCGTGTCCCGCCTGGTCGATCGCGTCCTTGCCATGTATGTCGGGGAAAGAATCGCCGAAGGCACCGCCGAGGAGGTGATGCGCAACGAAACGGTGCGGCGCGTCTATCTCGGTGGCAGCATTGAGACAGCGGCACGCCCGGAATCCTCATTCCACGACAGCGCCGTTCCCTTCCTCGAAGTCGACGATGTCAGTGTGCAATACGGCAAAGCACAGGCGCTGCAGAACGTTTCGATTCACGTCCACGCCGGCGAGTTCGTTTCGGTTGTCGGGCTCAATGGCGCGGGAAAAACAACTCTGTTTAACGCGATATCGGGTTTCCTGCCTTACTCCGGAAACATTCGTCGCGAGGGATCGTCGCTTCGCGGGCAGACGGCAGCGGCGATCGCGCGGGGGGGCATTGTGCAATGCCCGGAAAACCGCGAGCTCTTCACCGACATGACTGTGCGCGAAAATCTTGATCTTGGCGGCCAGCATCTGCCGCATGCCGAAAGCGATGAGCAGATAGCGTGGCTGTTCAACCTGTTTCCAATACTCCGCGAACGCCAGAAGCAGGCTGCGGGCACTTTGTCGGGCGGCGAACAACAGATGCTGACCATCGCGCGAGCATTGATGATGAAGCCCAAGCTTCTGATCCTTGATGAGCCGACACTCGGCTTGGCGCCGGTCATTCTTGAACAGCTTTCGAAAGCGCTCGAACGACTGCGGCAAACGACCGCAATCACAGTGCTGCTCGGCGAGCAGAACGTCACCTTCGCGCTTCCGCACGCCGACCGCGTCTATATGCTCGAACACGCGCGGATCGTCTGGGAGGGCGAACCGGCGAAGTTCGCGGCCGGTGCCGGCACCGGCTATTTGTAGGTTCTTTCCATCCGCGCAGGGATCTAGGACTGTGGTCTGAACTGCTTGCAGAATTCCGTGTCCGGTGATCCGTGGCGACCGCGTCGCTCGCTCGGACAGAGAACTCCATGCGGTGCAGCAATGTTTCTGCCTCAGAAAGGAGGCTAAATGATCGGTGCGCGCGCGGGCTACACCTTTCCTTACGGGAGACTCAAAGACCCTATGTAGGCGCGACGGGTAGGAGATGAATCACTCTGCGGCTCTTGCTCGCAGCTTGGGATGGGCGCCCGAGGAGGTAGCGCTCTCGCCTCTTGGATGGCGCCCGAACCGTATCATGGCGATGATACTCAAGGCACGCAATGCCCTTGAACCCGAGACATCGCGTAAGTCGTTGACAACGCTCGGGCCCGAAAGGCCTTCCCAGGCCCGGCCGCAACTTTTGAACGACCATCGGGGCCAGTGCGTTGCTCCGCGGGGCGCAGGAGATCAGCATCGCCGGCCTACTCGCCAACGTCTAATGCTGCGGCGGTCCAATCGCGCGGTGTTTCGAATTTGGCGTCGACGCCCGCGGCTTCGTGCAGTCGACGCCAAAACAGCATCCGCGCCATAGCGAGATTCGCTTCCGCGAACGGCGCAGTCTATTTATTTTTGAATGCGAACCTGGATGCGAATGTGAAGAAGCTCACCTAGTCGGCGATACCCACGCGATAGCATTCATCCGACCGAGAAACTGACGTGAGCACCAGAAAGATAAATAAAATAATAAGGGAAGGGCCGCGATGAGCTGGAGATCCACCAGGAGACTATTGACTTCGTCCAAAAGACAGCATTGCCGCCCATACTTGAGCCCCTCGGAGCTGCTGAACCGGTCGAGGGGCCCTGTCCCAAGCGAAAGATCAGGACACTGTCGTCGGCTCGGATGTCATCTCGTTCGTTAGGGGCGTTACCGGGGCGCAGCGCCAGGATCTTCAATTCGGCACCACTGGCACAGCCGGTGGCGAAGGTGCAACTGCGGCAACGCGTCAGGCTGAGCAAAAAGAGCCTCGACGGGAGGACGCCGGGTCAATCGACGCTACTACGCGTTCTCCGGCCGGCAGCCGGGAGGCCGCTGTGTGGAGCAATCAGACCTTTGGTGACCTCGATGGTGATGGGCTGGGTGACTTAACGCCGTCGCACATTCCAGCTGATTGGTCGGCTAAATTGATTTAGCAAATATCCAGGGAGCTAATCCATGCTGCATGGCCGCGCGATGTATATATGGCACTTCAAGACAGCCACGGGCGCCGGCGGCATTGACGATATGATGGGCAAGGCCCGGCGGCATAAGATTTCGAGCCTTTGGGTCAAGCTCGGAGATGGTGAAACGCCATTCGAGAACGCGGTACCACCTCTATCGAACCTACTCGCAGAGTTTATCGCTAAAGGATCAGCTGCAGGCATATCGGTCCTTGGCTATCACGTGCCGTAGGGCGCAACCCGGAAGCTGCGCGCAGAGAAGTCGAGAAAATTGTCGAACTGATGGAGACGTTGAATCTCGCCGGTGTTGTCGTCGATAACGAGGATGGCGCTCCCTACTTCAAGGAGACTCGAGTGAAGTTCGTGTTTACGCGAGCGGGCTACACAGGGCGCTGGCGTCGGCTGGCCAGATCCTGGTCATGTCAAGCAATGATATCTTGTCGCTGCATCCGGACAGCCAAGCAAAAACAGTCGAACCGTTCCTCGATTGCAATGCGCCGCAGGTCTATTATGGCAGGTCTCGGCCGGCGAGAGTGCCGCTCTGAAGGAAGCCGCCGTGGTGCGCCCCAAACCGCGGCGTCCGTCAGCATTGAAGTGCCACTACGCATCACCCTATCGCTCGGGCCAGTGTCCTGACAGCCGCCATAACCCTGGAAAGGAAGTCCGCAGCATGACGCGCCGTGACCCCGACCGTCTGAAACGGTACGCAGAGCTTATCACAAAATACTCGGGCGGACTTGAAGCGGCCCTCGAGTCAATAAGGCCACCTGAAACCATTGGCGGGCTGGAGTCTATCAGACCTACCGAAGAGAGGGGAAGCGCGCGCCTCGGGCTTGAAAGCATGGCCCGAGGACGAACAACCGGTGATCAGGTCCAGTATCTGACGACCGAGGCGATCATCAACGGTGAGATCAGACCCGCCATCCCCATTGTCGACGGAACTTTCACGGTCACACACCCGCTTTGGACCAAGCTTTCGAACGACATAGTGATCAAAGCCCGCATCGAGTCGGTAATTCCTTCGGTGGGCCGCATCGAGTTGCCGGGAAATCGGGACTTCCCCTATGGCGGCACCGGCTTCGTCGTCGGCGAGGGCGTGCTGATGACCAACCGGCACGTGGCCCAAATTTTCGCCGATGGCCTTGGCGATCGTCGCCTCAGCTTCAAGAGTGGCGCCAAGGCCGGCATTGACTTTGCCCGAGAGATGGGGAGGCCGGTTGGCAGGCCCTTGATGGTGAGCAAAGTTATTTTGGTCCACCCATATTGGGATATGGCCATCCTCAAAGTCGACGGACTCGACACCACTCATAAACCATTGAAGCTATCGCTGACTGATGCGCGGCAGGCTCCGGGACGCGAGATTTTCGTTATTGGTTATCCCTTCTTTGACCCGCGCAACCCCGGGGCCGAGCAGCAGAATCTGTTCAACGGCACATATGGGATCAAGAGGCTGCAACCCGGCCAGCTGCATGGGGCAATGACAACGGCGAGTTTTGGCAAAGACGTGAATGCAGCCACACACGACTGCTCCACACTTGGCGGTAATTCGGGGTCCGGCGTTTTCGACCTTGCCACGGGCGAGATCATGGCGCTCCACTTCGGTGGTCTCTATCATGAAGAGAATTTCGGCGTGCCCGCCTATGAGCTCTCCCGCGATGCCAGAGTCGTGGATGCCGGTGTGCAATTCAATGGCGGACCATCCCGCGGCCCGAACAGTTGGGGCTCCTGGTGGGTCATGGCGGACGACCCGGATCTAAGCCAGCGAACCGAGCATGAACTTGCCCCGGCCACCCCATCATCATCGCCTGCGCCAATCCTTCACGCCCCGTCACCTGCGCCGGCCTCATCGCCAGACGTATCGACCCAGGGCGGCGTCGTCACCATCGAAGTCCCCTTGCGCATCTCGATCTCCCTTGGCGCAGCAACGCCCGCAGTCATTACCAAGGCGACGACGGAAGCTGTGGCCGCGGACAGCCTCGAAGTTCTGCGCGAGCCTTTCCACGATGCTGACTACGACGCTCGAACCGGATATGACCCGCACTTCCTCGGCGCTGAAGTTCCCATGCCAGGCGCTGCCGACGCTAGCGTCCTTGCGAGAACGAAGGCTGGGGGCGACGTGCTCGACTATGAGAACTTCTCCATAAAAATGCAGGCTCGCCGCCGGCTCGCACTCATCACCGCGTCCAATGTCACCAGGGAAACAAAACTGCGAAAACCGGAAGTAGGTAAGGACTACACGCGCAGGGGTCTCACCGACCTCGGTCCGAATGATCAAGAAAAGTGGTATCTCGACCCTCGTCTCGATCCTCAGTACCAGCTTCCAGATAGTTTCTTCACCAAAGATCGCGGCTCTTTCGACAAAGGCCATCTGGTTCGCCGGGAGGACGTAGCCTGGGGCGCGACCTATGCCGATCTTCGCCGCGCTAATGGTGACAGTTTTCACGTTACCAATTGCTCCCCACAAGTTGCGAGTTTCAACCGGTCAGCCAAAGGTATCGACAATTGGGGCGACCTCGAAAACGTTGTCCTCGCGGACGCAGCAAGCGAGCGCCTCTGTATCCTTGCCGGTCCAGTCCTCGACTCTAAGGATCAGGTGTTCGTTGGTGTTGGCGAGGGCAGCCAACAATTGCGCGCCCAGATACCGTCCCGATTCTGGAAAGTCATCGTTGCGCAAGTTTCTGACGGCCTCGCTGCATTCGGTTTTATTTTGGAGCAGAACTTGGACGACGTGCAGTGGGAATTCACAGTTCCTCCAGAGTTCGAGCATTTCATGACGAGTCTTCCTGAAATCGAGGCGATGACCGGCGTCGCCTTCGCACCTGCACTGAAAGCTGCCGATCAGTTCGATACGGTCCGAGGTTCCGAGATGAGTATGCGAGCGGGCGCAAAACGGCGCAAAACGCGCGCGTGAAGCGGAGGATCCTTGATCTGCTAAGGTCGCGCGTGAAGTGCAATTCGAAGGCACATAGATCTCAATATCATGCGGTAAAGTTGAGACATATTGCGCCGACACTGAAAAGAACTGTATCCATGGACCGATGGCTTGGGAGCGCGCTCGATTACATCCCGCGCTGGATCCCTCGTAGTGTAGAGCAATGATTGTAGGAATAGAGCGAATGGAGGCTCTCGTGCGTACGCCGCCGCAATGATCGCCTCGGCGTCGTCAGGGCTGAGGAAGTCTAATTTCTAGTGCCCCTTGGATCCCTTCAGCCGTTCATACTGATCTCGACCCACCATGCGAAGGACGGCGAGATTGGTGTGTACACCTGTTACAGGTGGCCGGTGGTACGGCCGGGAAGGCGCGAGCGCCGCTGCATCAATTGCTCGCTGATGAATATCGGTGCCACGGAACATCCATGGCAGGTGCTAAATGGTGCGCAGATCAGGTAACATCGCCAAGCGTAGGGTTGCCGAGCAGGGGATGCACGGCGGGTCTCATACCAACACCACACACCGCAAGGTTTAGTGGTGTTAGGTGATTTTCGGCGAATTCCTTAGCCATATCAATGATCCCATACCGACAACACGTTCAACACCGATGGCGGTGAAGGGGGCAGGGATTAAAAGGGAGACGAGATCTCTTTTAAACTCGTCGGAGAGCGCTCAACAACCAATTCGATGGCTCGCGCCTGCTGGCGGAGGAGCTGTCCTCCGCATCAAGATCGAAGCAGCGGGTTGAGGGCTCTCTCCCGCAACTTGTCACTCTTTTGTGTTCACCAGTAGCTATGACTGCTGACAACGGAAGCGCAATATAGCCCCGTTTAAGCGATGTCGAGTCGGAACGACGACATTGGTGGCTGTCGGCGCCTTGGTCCTCACATCCGCGGTCACACCAGCTGTGACCCGATAGGGTAGTGCATGGCAGGGCGTGCGGTGGGGCGCCGGCACCGCGGCGGGTTCGGTGCTGGCCGCGGCGGCTTATGGTGGATACCCAGGACCTATTACAGGCTCTACGGCGTTACGACGGGTAGAGTCATTGTCGTGGCTATTGCCGATACTTCACGCCAGCAGCAAGGGAGGGTTCCTTGGCACCATCTCTCAATCGTCGCGAGGTCATTGCGGCCACGGCCACGGCGCTCATCCTCGATTCGAGAGACGCGCGGGCGACGTTGATAAAGGGCGCGCTTCCGTTCCACCCCGGGGCCACCAATGCGCCGGACGTCGCCCAACCAGGTCCCTGGCGTTTTTTTACTCCGGAGGAGGGAACGACCGTCGAGGCGATCGTCGATCGTCTCATTCCCGCCGACAATCTCACCCCCGGGGGCAAGGATCTTGGCTGCGCTATATTCATCGATCGCCAACTCGCCGGCTCCTACGGGCACTTCGGTGGCCACTACATGAAGGGGCCGTTCCAGCGCGGCACCAAACAGCAGGGGCAACAATCCGACGTCACGCCCGCTGAGCATTACCGCAAGGCGCTCGCTGCATTGGACGACCATTGCAAGCAGGCGTTCGGTAAGAGATTTGCGGAACTTCCGGACTCCGAGAAAGACGCGATCATCAAGGACCTCGAGGATGACAAACTCAAGCTAGCAGAGGGCAGCGGGCAAGACTTTTTCAAGCAGATCCTCAACGATACCCAGACAGGGTTCTTTGCCGACCCAGTCTATGGCGGCAACAAGGACATGGCGGCATGGAAGATGATCGGCTTCCCAGGCGCCCATTACGACTATCGCGAATGGGTGGATCGGCATAATCAACCGGTCACGCTCGCCCCGGTCTCTATCAAGGGTCACCCGAACCGGTGACGTTAGCGCTTTCGGCGCAAAGAGGCATGCATGGCGAAGAAATTGCCGGCGAAGGATGCGGTCATTGTCGGGCTCGGATGGACCGGGTCGATCCTCGCACACGAATTGTGCGACGCTGGACTGAGCGTCAGCGCGATCGAGCGCGGTCCGTGGCGCGACCCTACGGCGGAGTTCACGCCGCCCGTGGCGCAGGACGAATTGCGCTTCCGCATCCGGCACGATTTGTTCCTGCGGCCGTCTCAGACCTCGCTCACGTTTCGCAACAATCGCGACGAGACGGCACTGCCGGTGCGAACCTGGGGCGCCTTCATGCTCGGCAACGGCGTGGGCGGCGGCGGACTGCATTGGAACGCCGAAACCTGGCGCTTTTTGCCGAGCGATTTCGTCCTGCGGTCGCACCTCACCCAGCGCTACGGAGCAAAATTTCTTCCCGAGGACATGACAATCCAGGATTGGGGCATCACCTATGACGACCTCGAACCGCATTACGACCGGTTCGAGTATCTGTGTGGAACGTCGGGGACCGCCGGTAACGTCAAGGGGCAGATTCATGACGGCGGCAACCCGTTCGAAGGGCCACGCTCGCGTCCGTATCCGACGCCAGCGCAGAAGCAGCCGTTCAGCCACACGCTGTTTGCAAACGCCGCGCGCGAACTCGGGTACAAACCGTTTCCGCAGCCGTCCGGAAACCTGTCGCAGGCCTATACGAATCCGCTCGGCGTGAAGCTCGGCCCCTGTACGTATTGCGGCTTCTGCGAATGGTTCGCGTGCGCGAATTATTCCAAGGCTTCACCGCAGACTACGATCTTGCCGGTGCTCGTCCGCAAACCGAATTTCGAGGCGCGCACCGACTGCGAAGTCATCCGGATCAATCTCGACAACTTAGGCAAGCGTGCCACCGGCGTGACCTTCGTCGACACTTCAGGCGAGGAGTGGGAGCAGCCCGCTGACCTCGTCCTGTTGTGCGCGTTCCAGCTCTTCAATGTACAACTCCTGCTGCTTTCCGGTATAGGCCAGCCATATGAGCCACGTACCGGCCGAGGCCAGATCGGGCGCAATTTCACCCATCAGACGGTGTCCAGCGCGATCGGCTTCTTTGACAAAGCAAAATACAACTTCAATCCATTCATCTCCTCGGGCTCGATCGGCATGTGCATCGACGAGTTCAACGGCGATAATTTCGATCACGGTCCGCTGGGGTTTGTCGGCGGCGGGTACCTGGGCCAGGTGCAGACCAATGGCCGGCCGATGGAAACGACGCCGGTGCCCCCCGGCACGCCCGCCTGGGGCTCGGAGTGGAAACGGGCGGTGCGCGACAACTACCTCAGCACGGTCTATTCCGGCGCGGGCGTGCACGCCTCGTGGTACGCCTACCGCAACAACTATCTCGACCTCGATCCGACTTACAAGGATCGCTTCCGCCGGCCGCTCATGCGTATGACCATGGATTTCCATGAGAACGAGCTGAAGATGAACGCCTATCTCACCGACCGCTATGCCGAAATCCTCGAGCACATGGGCGCAAAGCAGGTCGTGAAGCAGCCGCGCAAGGGTCCCTACGACATCACCAGTTACCAGACCTCGCATTTGTGCGGCGGCGCCATCATGGGAACGACCCCCGGCAACAGCGCGCTCAACGTCTATTTGCAAAGCTGGGATGTGCCAAACCTGTTCGTGCAGGGCGCTAGCGCCTTTCCCCAGAACGCCGGCTATAACCCGACCGGTACAGTCGCGGCGCTGGCCTACTGGAGTGCCGCGGCGATCCGCTCCCAATATCTCAAGAACCCGGGGCCGCTCGTCCATGCATAGCTCGCGCGTCATCATCGCAAGCGCGCTCATCGGCGTTGCGACGCTGCTGCCCGCGCGGGCCATCGACATTCAGGATTTCGACCTGATCCAGCACGGAAAATATCTCGCCGACATCGGCGATTGCGGCGCCTGCCACACGCTGCTCGGTTCAGGCGCAATGCTAGCTGGGGGGCGGCCCATCGAGACACCGTTTGGTACATTGCTGGGGCCGAACATCACGCCCGATCCCCAGACGGGTATCGGCGCCTGGACCGATAATGAATTCATCAATTCTCTCACCAAGGGCACCGGGCGTAACGGTACCCATCTCTACCCGGCCATGCCCTACACCTACATGACAAAGATCACGCGCGAGGATGCGCTCGCAATCCGCGCGTATCTCAACACCATTCCCGCCGTGCACAATCCTGTGCAGCCGAACCAGCTGGCATTTCCGTTCGATGTGCGCGCCGGCCTCGTCGCATGGGATGAGCTCAATTTTCGGCCAGGCGAATTCAAGCCCGTAGCCGGCAAGAGCCCCGTCTGGAACCGCGGTGCCTATGTCGTCGAAGGTCTGGCGCACTGCGGCCTGTGCCATACGCCGAAGAATGCGGCCGGTGGTGACGAGACCTCGCAGCGGCTTAAGGGTTACGCACTTCAGGGCTGGTTCGCACCCGACATCACCAACAACAAGCGGCGCGGTATCGGCAGTTGGTCGGTCGACGACATTGTGACTTACCTCAAGACCGGTCATAATCGGTTCTCCGCGGCATCCGGTCCGATGGCCGAGGCGATCATGGACTCGACCTCGAAGTTCACTGACGACGATCTCAAAGCGATCGCAACCTATCTCAAGGATCAGCCCGTCGAGAATGCGGCTGACGAGGTCGGCGACCTTGAGGCGAGCGCGATGAAGAGCGGAAGTGCCATCTATGCGGATCAATGTTCCGCATGCCACGCGGCCGACGGTAGCGGCGTCGACGGCCTCTTCCCCATGCTCAAGGGGTCGCCTTTAGTCCAATCCGTCGATCCGGCCTCGGTCTTGCACGTGCTGCTGCGGGGCGCCCGAAGTGCCGCGACCGATCCTGCACCGACGGCGCCGGCGATGCCGTCGTTTGGCCGGATGCTCAATGATGATGAGGTTGCTGCCGTTGCGACCTACGTCCGCAATGCTTGGGGCAACCGAGCTCCACCAGTCGATGCAGCGGCGGTCGGTAAGACGCGCCACGCGCTGGAACAGCGCAACGACTGAGACGGGTTCCGCGCTGGGGAGGGCGTAGTCTTTCCGTTAAGAATAGAAGCGATCTGAGGTCTGCATCACGAAACATCGAGAGATACTTCTGTGTTTCCGCGAAATAAGTTATGGCGAGGACTTAGTCGCTTTCAAGCGCTTGCTCTCACCAGCATTCCAGTCGCGACCGTGCGCGCCACTCCCGAGACCGCGCCGAACCTTAGGACCATTTCCCAGTTCAAGCAGCGTCGTGCCTGGCCCGATTGCGGTCTCGAATGCCTCGACAACATTTTCCTGAGCGCGAACGGCTCCCAAACATGCCGCTGACCTGTTTGCCGCCGCCCGCTGGATGATTTTTTCCGTCAGCTCGCCTTTCCCTTCGACGACGTTGCGCGTATTGTGTGACCAAGGAGATCCGTTGGGGAATGACATGATCTCGAATGCGCTTCTTGCGACCTGGTCGCCACGCCTGCTCAGTGTGCTTCGCATTGTGGCGGCGCTGCTATTCTTGCAGCACGGCTTGGCCAAGCTCTTGCATTTTCCGCATGTCGCGATGTTCGATCAACTCCAGTTGTTTTCGCTACTCGGGCTCGCCGGTATTATCGAGCTCGTAGGCAGTGCGCTGCTTCTCGTTGGCCTTTTCACACGTCCTGTCGCGTTCACTATGTCGGGCGAGATGGCAGTCGCATATTTCATGGCGCATTCGCCGCGCGGATTCTTTCCTATCCAGAACCAAGGCGAACTCGCCATTCTGTTTTGCTTCGTGTTCTTCTATCTCGCCGCAGCGGGCGGCGGCCCATGGAGCGTCGATGCGATGCGCGAAAAGGAGACCGGCTGAAGAGTTCTGTTGGCCGCAAGACGTTGTCATAGCCCGCCAACCATCAACAAGGCCAAACTGGCGTGGCGGTGCTCTGGGAGTCGAAGCGCCGTCAAGCGGCCATCAACTGGAGGATGAGATGAGCGAGAGCGAACCCCTCCCCGGCCCCTGGATTGTCGATGAGCCCAATGCCGGCCTCTCGATCTATGCCTGCCGGCCGGAAGAACTTAAAGCCTCAGCGCTCAAGAGGCATTAAGGAAGATGAGGGATCAACTCGACTTCGACCCCACCGTGGGGCCGATCTTCGAATTGGGCATCACCGAAACACCACGGACCACGTCGAGCGGCATCAGCGGCGGAAATCTGCTGTCATTCAATCTCTGTACGGCTTGAAAATCCTCAATCCGATCCACCAGGCGCTCCGTCGTCTGGCGGAAGGACACATTGCATTTTTGAAAGCGGCTCTCAAAAGGCGACGAGGAGTTGACCCCATATCCATGGGTGAGCGGGTCTTTCGACCCTCGGGAATGTGAGGATTAGACTTGTGCCACCCGCGTTACTTCGCGATCCTTCCTCTCGGGAGTGCGGTCGCTTAAGTTGCCGACAGTGACTCTTCGCTGCCCTAACGTTCGCGCAGAAGACCGCGAACGCTCCAAGCGGCGACCCTTGTCCGACGACCGGTTGCTATCGATCGCTCTGCGAAGCACCAAGAGGACTCGCCCATGCAAGAGAGGTATTTCGAGGATTTCAAGCCCCGCGATCGTTTCATCAGCCCGGGCATAACCGTGACCGAAAGCATGATCATCGATTTCGCCCTCGCCTACGATCCGCAGCCCTTTCATCTCGACTGCAAAGCAGCCACAGCCTCGCATTTCGGTGGCCTGATCGCCAGCGGCTTCCAGACGCTGGCATTGGGTTTTCGGTCTTTCTTGCAGCTTGGCCTTTTCAGTGCCTGCGGTATGGGCTCGCCCGGTCTCGACGAGTTGCGCTGGCTGCGCCCAGTTCGTCCAGGCGACACACTTCGCTCCGAGGTCGAGGTGGTCGAGGCTCGGCCTTCTCGCTCAAAGCCAGACCGCGGTATTCTGGTGATGGCGTTCAAGATACGCAATCAGCGCGACGAAGACGTGCTAACCATGCGGACGCTGCAGCTGACGCGGCGCCGCTCCGAATAGCACCACTCTTATCGGCGAATATATGATCGTCTCAAGGCAGAATGTTCGGAAAGCGAAGTATGCTTTGACGCTGATACAATGCCAATCGGAGTGAATTTCAAACAAGACATCTCTAGGGCGATTGGCGACAGCGCGAGCTCTACCCAGTGAGGTGTCATTGCGTCGGAACACTCCCCTCATCGTGCTGAGCTCAAAACACGAACCGGTGGACCAGCGGCGAGGCGCCGAGCACAAGCACGGCTACTGAGCCGATGATCTCTAAAGCTTTCCCAACCGGCTGCGCCAGTTTTCGGTGCGAGCGAGAAGGAGCGCACAACGTTCGCGCGCGAGAATGGCCACTCGAGCAAAACTCCCAATCGTCGCGACCATGCCGAGCGCCATCGCAGCGGTGACGATCAGACGTAATACGAACACGCCGCGAACGAGTGCATACGTCACGATGAAAGTGGTCAGCGGGTACGGAACGAGGCCAGTGACAAACGCGAGCGCCCGGCGGTCGCGCTCGTGGACGTGTTGCGGCGACCGTACAGCCCGCCAGGACAGGAAACCGCCCATTAGCATGATCATCGTGGCACTCGCGATCTCGAACGCGGGTGTGCGCCCGCCGACCGCAAAAGCCCTGCTGACCACCACGACACCGGCCAGCACCAAGACCACGGCGGTGCCTACATGAGTCAACGCAAGTATGAGCCCACCCAGAAGTCCGCGCCGCAAATCGGAAGAGCGTCCAAGGTAATATGACACGAGGACGGCCTTGTGTCTGGCATCAGGGCGTGAACTGCGCCGAAGACCACCGCCGCCGCTACGGCGGAGACGAGCGTCCAGAGGTTGCCGGTCGCGACCTCATCAAGATTGCCGGCGATCCCCGCATATAGCCAGCGCTGAAGATCGAAAAGCTGCTCATTGCTTAGCGACGGGGGCCGTGGGGCGAATATTACCGACATGACTCGACTGGCAGGTCGCCTCAATGCGCCGCGCCGGGCCACACGTGGTGCAGACCTTCATCTGATCGCCCTCGTTACCAGCCGAATCCGGTGGGCGCCACCCTGTCACTATTTACAGCACGCACTGCCCGCTGAAACGGCGAGTTGGCGACCGTCGTCAACACCGGCGATGGAGCGCTTGACCTCGCCTGTAAATGTTATAATGTAACAGTTGATGGGGCAAGAGACCCGATGCGATTCGTAAGAGCGCACCAGACGTCTGCGACTTGGGTCGCGCTAGCGGCGCTGCTCGTTCAGATCGTCGTTTCATTTGCCCACATTCACCGCGACGATCTCGTCCCGGTTGTGCCCGAGAGCGTGCCCAACGCGTCGCGGCTCAATCCCGCGCTCCCGAATGAGTCACCCTCTCCGGCCCCAACCAGAGATCACGACTTTTGCACGATCTGTGCGAGCATGGCGCTCGTCGGCTCCGTTGTGCTGCCGCAGCCGCCAATGGTCGTGCTCGCCACCGTGCCCTGTCGAATCGGCCTGATCGAGCGAGCGATCATCCTCGCTTCGACTGACCAGCATCGGCATTTTCAAGCACGCGGTCCGCCCGTCTCCTGATTGCGGCGTTTTCAACGTCATCGGCCGCGCATCAACGACACCTGAGTTCAAGTCGTTCGGCGACGGCGTGTGAGCACGCGTGAGCACTGCTGTCGCGCCGCGTGATTCCCTCACCGCTTCGTGAGGAACGTTCATGCCGCGTCACCGTCTTGACGCCAACGCCACGGTATGGCGGTCCCCGCCGAGGTTCACAAAGCGCTCGTCCCCCTTGGGGACCTGAGCACGGGCCGGTGTGATCGCCGCCGTCAACGAAAGTCCTCCCGGAGCACGGGCTGACCATGGACGCGATTGGCGTCCGTCAAACCCGGTCCCGCAGTTTTATTTTGAGCCTGACACACTCATGCGCATCGGTCTTGGTCTTTTGCTAAGTCTTCCGGTTGTCGCGCTCTCGGGTCTCAGCGAAGTGGCGATGGCCCAGACCAATCTCCCCGAAGTCGTCGTTCAGCGGCCGAAGGAACATCCGAAACCCCCGCCGGAGAAGCGCCGAACGACTCCGCGACCAGGACCAGCAACTCCCCCGCCGGCACAAACCCCTGCGGCCGCCGAGGCCGCGGCCGCTCAGCGGGTGGCGCAAAAAAACGCGACACTCAATCAGACCCGCAGTGACGTGATCTTACCGAAGATCGGTACCAACACTTATGACATCAATCGCGAGGCGATCGAGGCGCTGCCGCAGGGCGAGAATACGCCGCTCGACAAGGTCCTCTTACAAGCGCCAGGCGTGCATCAGGACTCCGCAGCATCCGGTTTGCTCCACGTTCGCAATGAGCACGCCAATGTCCAGTACCGAATCAACGGCGTGCTGCTCCCGGACGGCGTCGCCGGCCTCGGACAAGTGCTGGAATCGGATTGGGTTGCCAACATGCAGTTGGTCACTGGCGCACTTCCCGCCCAGTATGGACTGCATACGGCGGCTCTGGTTGATATTACAAGCCGCAGTGGACTCACTTCCGGCGGGAGTGTCGGCGTCTATGGGGGGAGCCGGCAGACCGTCACACCGTATTTCGACTATGGAGGAACGAACGGGCAAACCGAGTATTTCGTGATGGGTCGCTACTTCGAGAGCGGCGAGGGGATCGAAAATCCGACTCCCACCTTGAATGCGATCCACGATTACACCACTCAATTCAAATTCTTCGGCGCTGCCTCAACGTTGCTCAGCGATACAAGTCGGCTGATCTTCTTGAGCGGCGCGACCGTAGCTCAGTTTCAGATCCCTAACAATCCAGGCCAGACGTCAGTTTTTCCTATTGCCGGTAACATTGCTTCAGCAAATCTCAATGAGCGTCAATTCGAACACAACTATTACAATGTCGCCGCCTACCAAGCGACGGCGGGAATCGTCGACACTCAGCTTGCCGTCTTCTCGCGGTTCAGTCAGATTCATTTCATTCCCGATGAAATTGGCGATTTGGTCTATAACGGCGTTGCCTCCGATGTTTTTCGCGGGAGCTTCACCAATGGTCTTCAGGAGGATACCGCTATTCGCCTCAACGCCGCCCACACGTTGCGCACGGGGCTCGTGGCGAGCGTCGAGCAAACGAGCAGCATCAATACCGACGCAGCCCTGCCGGTAGATGTCAACGGCAATCCATTCTTGCCACCCTTCAATGTCACCGATAGCGTGGCAAAAACTGGCGAGTTATTCGGAAGCTATATTCAAGATGAGTGGAGAATGAGCGACCAGCTAACCCTCAATGTCGGCGTGCGGTTCGACCAGATGTGGCAATTTGTCGATGCGAACCAGTTCAGCCCGCGTGCAAGTTTGATCTACAAGCCCTTTGAGACGACCACGCTCCACGCTGGCTATGCCCGCACTTTTACCCCACCATTGCAGCTGATTGCCGCGCCCGTCAACCTTGCTTTGTTCTCAAACCCGCCGAGTACCGCAACGCCCCCAGTGCTTGAAGAAAGTCCGGTGCTGCCAGAGCGGGCGAACGTGTTTGATGTTGGCGTCGATCAAAGGCTTCTTCCAGGACTTACGGTTGGCGTCGATGCTTATTACAAGCAGGCCAAGGACCTACTCGATGATGGACAATTCGGGCAAGCACTGGTGCTCAGCGGATTCAACTACGCCAGAGGCATGAACGAGGGCCTCGAGCTCAAAGGCTCCTACCAAAACGGTCGCCTCCGGGCTTACGGCAATCTGGCCGTGGCCAAGCAGATCGCCACTGATATCGTGTCGAACCAGTTTCTGTTCGCTCCCGACGAGTTGGCTTACATCGCAAATCATTGGATCTACACCGACCATTCTCAACTATGGACTGGATCTGCCGGCGCATCGTATCTGTGGGAGGGAACGAGGTTCAGCGCGGATCTGATTTACGGCAGTGGTTTACGCGCCGGCTTTGCCAACACCGATCACGTGCCGGCCTACACGCAGGTCAACCTGGGAGTCTCCCACGAATTCGCGGCAACCGGGCCCCTGGCCACGCCGGTCACCTTGCGTTTTGATATCGTCAACGTCTTCGACGAAGTCTACTTCATCAGAAACGGTACCGGAATTGGTGTATTCGCGCCGCAGTTTGGACCGCGCCGCGGATACTTCCTTGGATTGTCGCAAAAGCTTTGATCTACCGGAGGATGGACGTCACGGACGGCACCGCGTTTTTCGATTTGAAACGAAAGGAAAATGAGTCAAGATGACAACCTGGCCCTCCTTCCTTGACGCTTTGCGCCGCGGCGCGGCGGGTTGTTGTTTCGTCGGCTTGCTCCTTTGCGCGGCGTCCGCGCAAGCGCCGCACCCTGCTGAACCGGGCCCAGAAACAAGCCGCGCTGCTTCCGACCAAAGCCTTGCGGGCGGGGTCGAGATGACCGCACCTGTGCCCGATAGGGCTGGGGATTTCGGCGCGCTGCCTCCCCCGGATTTGTCCCCCTGGGGAATGTTCCTGACGGCCCATAAGGTCGTCAAGGCGGTGATGATCGGCCTCGCATTTGCGTCGTTAGTTACCTGGACCGTCGCTTTCGCCAAAGCGCTGGAGCTCATCGCTGCCAAACGGCAGTTGCGCCACGCGCTTGGCGTGCTGGCGCGGGTCTCGTCCCTGGCGGAAGCCCATGAGCAGCTCTCCGAGGGAGGAAGCCTGGCGGCAGCACTTGGTGGGGCCCTGGCAGAGCTGCAGCTTTCCCGCAATGCGTCCGACAAAGTCGGCATAAAGGAACGCGTTGCATCGCGATTGGAACGGATCGACGCGCGAAGCAGCCGGCTGATGATCCGTGGCACCGGCGTGCTTGCGACTGTCGGCGCGACCGCCCCTTTTGTGGGCCTGTTCGGCACCGTCTGGGGAATTATGAACAGCTTTATCAATATTTCGAAACAGCACGCCACCAACCTCGCCGTCGTGGCGCCTGGAATTGCCGAAGCGCTGCTGGCCACTGCGCTTGGATTGTTTGCCGCCATCCCGGCGGTTGTCATCTACAACATGCTCTCGAGAGCGATTGTTTCTCATCGTGCACTTTGCGCCGATGGTACCGCCGAAATCTTGCGCCTGGTGAGCCGCCATCTCGATTTGGCCGACAGCGATGGCGCTCGGATCACCTGGTCAAACGCCGTACTGTCAGTTGCGGAGTGAACAATGAGCGTGCGCCTCGATGACGTAGACGTCGATCTCGCCGAAGTTTATGAGATCAATGTCACGCCTTTTATCGACGTGATTCTAGTGTTGCTGATCATCTTCATGATCGCCGCGCCATTAGCGACCGTGGATGTTGCGGTCGAGTTGCCTACCTCCAATGCACAGCGCCAACCGCGCCCTGACAAGCCGCTGTTTCTGACCGTCAAATCCAATCTGACGCTCACCATCGGCGACGCGCCGGTCGGGCGTAACCGCCTCGGTTCCGCGCTCGAAGAGGCAACTTCGGGCAACAAGGCGGAACGTGTCTTTCTTCGCGCCGACAAAGCCGTCTCCTATGGCGACCTGATGCAGGTCATGAATGCTTTGCGTGCAGCAGGTTATTTGAAACTTGCGCTGGTTGGATTGGAAACCGACGCAGAACACTGATCTCCTGGAGGGGCGTATGCTTAGGACCTCAGCCACCGCGCTGCCCATCGTTGTCGCCACCATGACCATCTTGTCAACCGGGTCCGGCCACGCCGCCGACAAGCCCATTGTCGTGGCAACCTTCAGCGTGCTTGCCGACATGGTTGCAAACGTCAGTGGGGACCACGTCGAACTCGCCACGATCGTGGGTCCCGACGCTGACACCGAACTCTATCAGCCGACGCTCGCGGACAGTCGAACAGTGGCCCGAGCGCGGATCGTGTTCATGAACGACCTCAATGACGAGTTCGAACCATGGCTGGAACCGCTGCTCAAGCAGGTTGGTTTCGGCGGCACCAAGGTCGTTGTGAGCCGAGGTGCAAAGACGCTCTCCGGTGTGGAGGAGCACGCCATCAGCGGCAAGGAGTTGGCGCCTGCCATCGACCAGCATGCCTGGATGGACCCCAGAAATGGCATCGTCTATGTGAAGAACATTGCCGAAGCCTTGGCACGGACCGATCCTACCAATGCGGCAGACTACCGAGCGCGCGCCGCGGCCTATATTAAGGAATTGCAAGCGGTCGACGCCTGGGCTAGGGCGGAGATGGCGGCGGTTCCCCCGGCAAAGCGGCGTATCATCTCTTCTCACGATGCCTTCGAATATCTGGCGAAAGCCTACAGCATTACGCTGATCTCTGTCTACGGCTGGACCAACAAGCGCGAGCCGTCGGCGGCTGAGGTGTCGCTGCTCGCCCGGCAGGTTGACCAGGAACATGTGCGCGCACTCTTCCTCGACAGCATCACTGACCCGCGTGTGATGCAGCGCATCGCGACAGAGACCGGTGCCGCGATCGGCGGCATGCTCTATGGCGACGCGCTTTCTAAGCCAGGCGGTGAGGCCGACACCTATATCCAGATGCTTCGCTACGACATTGCCACGCTCAAGGTGGGCATGCTGAAGAATTGACCGCCCTTGCGCGGCGTCGACCGGACTTCAGTAGTTTCGAGCGTTGGCCCAAGGTGCGCGTTATGCAGGCTCAAAATCGCCTGCGCCAAGATGACGACTTGGTGCGAAGACGATTCGCGCCAACCTTCAGTGTCGAAACGACTGTGGGCGAATCGGCTCAATTCTGCTCAACGACGTGACCGCTCGCACGCCTGGCGAACCAGAGGCGTGGGTTGATCGACGGACGCTGTCATCGCGGCCCTCGACCATCCGCTCTTTCAAGTAGGGCCTCAGCGTTGAGCGGAACCGCTATAGCGGATTGGGACAGTGATTGAGAGCAGCTCATCAGCAATCCCAGGAGGGGGCGCCGGAAACGGCGCCGCGCGGCTGAGCATGGCCACCGCAGCCGCGTCCAGGATCGCTGATCCGGCGCTGTGAACGATACGACCGCTCAAGAGGTGCCCCTGACGGTCGATGGTGAAGGCGAGCGTGGCCACTCCCTGCTCGCCTCGTGCTTGCGGCGGATAACGTTTATGGCGCTCGAGGTGCATCACCATTGACCGCTGCCAGGTTACGACCGCAGAGGTCGGCCGCTCGACCAAGCCCGGCGCCGGTGCGGCCGGGCGGACATCGACCGTGTCAACCCTCGGGGTCGCCGTAGCGACGGCCGCTTCCTCGTGAAGCTCCTCCTTGGTCTCGGCTTCTGGCAACTCCTGGGGCTGAGTTTTGGGCGTCTGCTCGCGCACCGCCCTCGCCTCCGACTCCAGCGCGACACTAGGATCGGACTCCCGGGGCAAATCTGGAACGGGCTCCGCCACACTCTGGTCGTTCGGCGGCTGTTGCTTGACCTGCTCGGTCTGGTCGATCTCGGCTTGTTGCGGCCCAGGGGCCAACTCACTGATAGGCGCTGGCGGAGCGGCCGAGATCGGCGCGAGTTCCATCATAACGACGGACGCCCCCGTTTCGAGGTTGGAATCGTCTGAATGAGAGGTAACTGCCAGCAGAATAGCGGCATGCATCATCAGGGCCATGATGCCGCAGACGGACCATCGCAGCAACGCGCCGCGGCCTGCAGGTTTGTGAGACTCGACGTAGGTCATAGGAAAGTGGTCTGGTTCGACGGGTCGACACAAGGTAGGAATCTAATCACGGCCTTCATCAGATCGCGGGCCTGGACGTGATACGAAAATCCTCTATTGAGCCCGATGATATTGAGGATATTGGACCGGAAAGTCTTGGTAAACAGTTATTATAAGTCTTTAATTGCGGCCCATTACATTGGCAGGGCGTTCGAACAGCGGGACCACCGTTGTGTCAGATGCGGTGGCGGATCGACGCGTCTGGATAGCCATCGGTCAGATGGCCGCTTCCGAGCGGCTATCGAAGAAGTGTAATCGCTCGGGGTTGACAGCAAGACGCAACCGGTCGCGAACCCGCGCACGCACCGTAGGTTCCACCGCAGCCACCATCATGGCTGAGCCTACCTTTACATCCAGCAGGATCTCAGATCCAAGCTTCTCGACCACCTCGACCACGGCATCGAAGCCGGGTTGCCCCGGATCGTCGCTGGAGGCGAGCCGCAGATCCTCCGGACGAATGCCGAGCGCGACTTGTTCTCCCACATAACGCCGGAGTCGGACGCCCATCTCGGCCGAGACCATGATGCGGATGCCCTCGTTGATGGCCCAGAGGCCGCCGTCGACCTCAGTGACCTTTACTGTTGCGAAGTTCATCGAGGGCGAGCCGATGAAGCTGGCTACGAATCGAGTGGTAGGTTCATTGTAGAGCTCGAGGGGCTCACCTACCTGCTGCACCACGCCATCCCTCATAACCACGACCCGGTCGCCAAGCGTCATCGCTTCGACCTGGTCGTGGGTCACGTAGATCGCGGTCGTGCCCAGCCGGTCGTGGATCTTCTTGAGCTCCACGCGCATTTGAACGCGCAGTTTGGCGTCGAGGTTGGAAAGCGGCTCGTCGAACAGAAATACCCGTGGATGGCGCACGATAGCGCGTCCCAAGGCAACGCGCTGCCGTTGACCACCTGAGAGCTGTCGTGGCTTGCGTTTGAGATAATCACCGATGCCAAGAATTTCGGCGACCTCCTGCACCCTTTGGCTGATCTCGTCGTGGCTGAATCGTCGCATCTTCAGGCCGAAAGCTATATTGTCGTAGACGCTCATGTGCGGGTACAGCGCATAGTTTTGGAACACCATCGCGATGTCCCGATCCATTGGAGGCAGCTCGTTTACCACGGTGTCGCCAATCAGGATCTGCCCCGAAGTAATCGATTCGAGTCCCGCAACCATCCGCAGCGTCGTGGTCTTGCCGCACCCTGAAGGGCCGACAATTACTAGGAACTCCTTGTCGCGGATTTCGAGATTAACGTCCTTGACGACGTGAACCTCGCCGAATTTCTTATTGAGGTTCCGTATGAGCACGCGGGCCATTTCGTCACCCCTTCACTGAACCAGTGAGTCCCGCGACGTAGTGCTCGACGAAGAACGAATAAATGATCGCTACCGGTATTGAGCCAAGCAGCGCGCCCGCCATCAGTGGGCCCCAGAAGAACACGTCGCCGCGGATCAGCTCCGAGGTGACCCCGACCGGCACGGTCTTCTGCTCCGGCGATGAGAGAAAGACAAGCGCGTAGATGAACTCGTTCCAAGACAGCGTGAATGCGAAGATACCGGCTGAAAGTATGCCCGGTACTGCGATCGGGAAGATGATGTAGACCATTGCCTTCCAGCGCGTGGCGCCGTCGATGCGTGCGCACTCCTCAAGCTCGCGCGGAATCGCCTTGAAATAGCCCATCAGGAGCCAGGTGCAGAACGGAATGAGGAAGGTCGGGTAGGTAAGGATCAAGGCCCAAGGCGTATCGCCAAGATGATAGTTACGTATGATATCGGCGAGTGGAATGAACAGCAGGGTCTGTGGCACGAGATAGGTGATGAAAATCCCAGCGCCGAGGCCGCCAGCGAGTGGGAATTTCAGGCGGGACAGTGCATAGGCCGCGAGCAGCCCACAGAACAGCGAGATCGCCGTGGCGGCAACCGAGATGAACAGTGTGTTGAGCATCCAGGTGCCGAACAGCGTCTCACCGAGCAGATACTTGATGTGGGCTAACGTCGGATGCGCGGTCCACAATGGCGCGTAGTTCGGCGCGCTCCACGGGCGATAAAGCTCGCTGTCCGGCCGGAAGCTCGTGATCAGCATCCAGTAAAACGGGAACAGCAGCGAAACGACGAAGACCACGAGAGGAACGTAGAAGAACACCCAGCGTCTCCACGTGGCACCCTCGATCATGGCTCAATGCACCTCTACACGGCGGATATAAAGGAGTTGAACGACAACTACGACCAGCAACACCGGGAACATAGCGAGCGATATCGCGGCTCCCTGGCTCAGTAGTCCAGTGCCGACGCCGAGCTGATAGGCATAGGTGGCGAAAAGCTGGGTTGCATTGGCGGGTCCGCCGCCAGTCAGCACGTACACCAGCTGAAAGTCGGCGAAAGTCTGGATTACCGAGAACAGCACCACCACCATGGTCACCGGTAGAAGCAACGGCCACGTGACGTACCAGAATCGTTGGAAAGGTCGGGCGCCGTCGATGGCCGCGGCTTCCTGCAGCTCGGGATTGATAGTCTGTAGACCGGCGAGCAGACTGATGGCGTAGAACGGCACGCCACGCCAGACGTTGACGATGATGACCGAGATCATGGCGAGCTGGGGATCGCCTAGCCAGTTGATCCGTCCCGTGATGAGTCCCAGATGGAAAAGTACCCAGTTGATCACGCTAAAGGTGGGATCGAACATCCACTTCCAGGCAAAGGTCGAGAGCACCGTGGGAATAATGAAAGGCAACAGAATGAACGCTCGGGTGAGCGCTTTGCCCTTGAAGTGTCGGTTGAGAAGCAGAGCGAGCCACAGACCGAATGCGAGTTTGAAGATGGTGGTTACGCCCGTGTAGACGAAGGTGTTCCATACCGCCTCGCGGAAAATGCTGTCTTCCGCCAGCACGGCAAAGTTCTGCAGACCGACGTACGCTCCCGGCACCCCGACCTTGGCATCGGTCACCGCCAGTAGTACGCCCTTGGCGAATGGGTAGCCAATGAACAGGCCGAGCAAGACGATTGTCGGCAGCAGCAGCACGACTGCCAGCCAGCGCTCGTCTTCCAGCGCCCTGGTAACCAGTCCGCGCCGGGGGGCAGCATA
>Ga0126373_10000701_pt1 | contig 22615 bp, 14 predicted proteins | sample PanSoiMetPlot_11_FD_92545 | JGI IMG/M metagenome (GOLD analysis project Ga0126373, IMG submission 92545) | Tropical forest soil microbial communities from Panama - MetaG Plot_11 | ecosystem: Environmental > Terrestrial > Soil > Tropical forest > Bulk soil | place: Panama | collected 2016-02-17 | reverse complement strand
TGGGCCGAAACCCTTGCCAGTCCCTGACTCTTACATCCATTTTCTGCGTGAGGGGCTTCGGCATGGGAAAATCGAGCCTCACCCATATCTGACCGCGGGAACACGGGTGCGTATTCGCTCCGGCGTGATGGCTGGCCTGGAGGGCGTGCTGCTACGCAAGAAGAACAATTTTCGGGTGGTGATCACGCTCGAGATGATTATGAGAAGCGTGACAGTAGAGGTCGAGATTGAGGATGTCGAGCCAGTTAGCCGGATCACGTGTGCCTCGCAATTGCAACTTGCAGCCAGCGCCTGAGCAGTCTGGTTCGGATTAATTTAACGGCGATCTCAAAGTGAGGGTTGCACCCGGAAGGATGGCACAAGAACAAAATCTAAAGCGCGTCCCCAAATCACACGCAGCGTTAATCGCTGCAGTTGCATTAGCATTGATTTGCCGCGATTTCACGCTGGCCAACATCGACTTCATCATTCATCGGTCAGGAAAACTGAACACCCTGAAAATGTAGACGGTTCAGCAGGGAAGTTTGGAACTTGTGCCGCTCGTCTCTTGAACAAGGGTTAATCCTGCGAATTCCATCATGTCGGCATATTTTGTCGGACTATCGTCACAGGAACAGCCAGAAGGCGAGTAAGAGAGGATGAAGAGTCAGATTGAGCAACTGCACCAAAGTGAGTCACTGGAAAAAGGCTTTGAGCTGGCCTACTTCCTTGCCCAGGACCGAACAAGTGCAATCGAGATTCTCGCCGGTGCGCTAGATAAACTATCTGTTCAATGTCGCCGCGAGAAGCGGCGGTTCTACTGGCGATACAATCACGCCTGCCAGCCCATTCGCAGGATCACTCATCAAGAGCTGGATGCTTTCCAATGGCTGATCATGTTCGAGTCAGAGCCATATGAAAGGGCTCAGGAGCAAAGAGGCAGCCATTCGCTGAGGGACATGGTGGTCCGCTACATCAAGCATTTGGTACAGATTACGATGTCCATGTCGTCATTTTATGTGTGCGTTGGAATGAACCGGCTCTTGTACAGCTATTCGACATCGGAGACTCAAGCCGTTTTTGAACTGTTGACACAGCGTTTCCCCGGAGCAGATCAGTATCGTCGAGCCAAGAAAATGCTGACCGGCCAAGTGCGAGAACGGTTTGGCGAACTGGTGGAGACAATCAGGACGCGCCATGGAGAGATCCGCTTCAAAACTCTAGAGGATCAGAGCCGCTGGCACGAGCTAGTATGTGAGTGTCTTTCGATGTTTTCTCCCTGGAGTACAGACGGATGGTGTGAGCACTTCAGCCCAAGAGTGAATGATATCCCTCGAAGCTCGCTCTCACTTGTTGAAGGAACAACTGTTGGGCCAGATGCACAAGAAACAATCTACAGTCATATGTTTATTGAACCTGTGTGCCGGAGCAATTTGTCCGCGGTTTTGTCGTTTTCTTCTCCCCAAGCCAGGCTATCGTTACCGAGATTTGCTATGAGAGAGGAAGCGCCGCCTGGAAATGACAGCAACGAGACACAGGGACCACGAGTGTCGAAGCTGTCTGAGGAAGAAAAGGCTCTGATTGCACGACGACTAAATGCATCCGAGGCGCGTCGCCAAAGAAGGTGTGCCGGTTCGGGGAGCGTTATTGTAGATGACCTGGAGCGCTCTCGATTTGAACTGGCAAGCTAACGCCGGACAGAGCTGAGTTGATTCCAAATCCCGAGGGGTCCGGGGGTGACCTGCTTTTCATACTGGACCTGATTTTGTAGGCCGGCGAGCGTTTCGAATTCTTGAAGGTGATGCAGTGCTTTCAATAACCGCCAACCAAGCTTACTGGTTTCACCCATTCTCTGTTCAGGTGATGGAGCCCGTGCCATCTTGACTTTACCTTCAGGCGCAATATCAGATTTTCGGGGGCGCCTTTGCGTGCGCCTGGCCTCTGATTCGCCTTATACATCCGCGCTAGAAGAAAGACGATGTCGATTGTCATTGTGAAGTTTATGCGTTCGTCAAATCTTAAAATTCTTAAAAAAATCCGATAGAGCCACACATCTTCAGCCGCATTTGGTGTAGAAGAACGCTAACTAACGCTGCTGGAGTCGGCAGTCAAGGCTTGTGGAAAAATTCTTTTCCCAAGTGAGAAAAGCGAAGCTATGTTCGATTGGCGGCGGTGAATGCGTGTAAACGGAACTGAATCCGTTCAGCACGCACAGCTTTCCAGCGCTCGAGGTGGGTGATCGACACCCGACGCACCGTACTATCGCCGCGCCCGGTCAACTCAACCGTTCGGTGGCATCACGAGAGTCGTCGCCTACAGGAGGGCCATAACATGGAAAGTGCAAGCCGTATCGGTCGCATCATCGGCGTTCTAATAGCCATTCAGATGGTCGGCAGTGGAATGGTGAACTTTGCCCTGGAGAGGCCGCTCATCAATCCGCCGGGGTTCCTTGTGAATGCGGCTGCCCACCCACAACAACTAGCCCTAGCGGCACTCCTCGGGTTGGTTACAGAGCCATTGGTGTGGCTTGGCATTGCGATCACGGCTTTCGCGATCTTTTACCAGCGCACCCACAGGATGGCGCTGTGGTTCGTGGCGCTGGCAGTCGTCAGCTTGGCGGTGGCCGTGGTCGAGAACATCGGCGTGATGTCCATGATATCCCTGAGCCAGGCATATATGAAGGCGAGTGCCGTCGAGCGCGAACAGCTTGAGACCGCCAAAGTCATCGTGGTCGCTGCACGAAACTGGCCGCACGTCCTGGATCGAGTTATCCTCGCTGGCGCGATCTTCGTGTTCTACTCGGTGCTTTACCGATTCGCACTGATTCCGCGTGTAATCGCGGGTTTCGGCCTGATCGCATCCCCGCTGATGGCCATTGCGATGGCGATGCCAATTTTCGGTCATGCCATTTTATTTCCAATGCTCGCGCCAATGGGGTTGAGTCATCTTATTCTGGTGGTGTGGCTCTTGACGAAAGGCTTTCGGGATCAACCCGGCCCAAGTCGTAAGCTGTCCGTTGACTTAACCGTCGGGGAGGGATTGGCGGTGAGAGAAACAGCAGGCAGTGACTAAAAACATGTTTTCTCTTGTCAGCGTTTTCATAGAACAACTCATTGCACGCAGCACCGATAATTCTAACGCCGCAGTCTTATTCAGCCATCGGACTCTGCTTGTGTCGGACGGTGCGCATATGATATATTCCGCCGCAGTCCGATTTGGAACGAGCGCATTTGAAAGCCAAGAACGAAAGGGCTTGGTCTGGCGGCGGTATTATTTCGGAAATGGGTTTAGAAGCGCTCTGAACTCAACAGGATCCATCTAGCCTGCCCTTGCCCGTCAACGGGAGGGAACATGAAATTCGTCGGACATGATCTGCGCTACAGCCTTCGTGTATTGCGCAAGTCTCCCGGATTCGCAATTGTAGCGGTTATAACGCTGGCACTAGGAATTGCCGCAAATGCCATAGTGTTCAGTGTAATGAACGCCCTGATACTGCATCCGCTGGATCTGCCTAAGGCAGAGCGCCTCTATCAGCTCGAGCGCGGTAAAGACAAAGTTGGCACTCAGTCCTATCCAGATTATCTCGATCTGCGCGATCGCAACCGCACCTTTGATGAGCTGATAGCGGCGGCTGGAGGTGCAGCAGGGATCGATACGGGCGGAAACCCATCAAAAGCCTGGGTCATGTTGGTGAGCGGGAATTACTTCGACGGATTGCGCCTTCAGCCGTATCTTGGCCGTTTATTTCATGCGTCCGATGAGCATGGCGCTAACAGCGCTCCGTACATCGTGCTCACGTACGCGTATTGGCACAGCCATTTTCACGAAGATCCCGGTGTGGTGGGCCGTGTTGTTCAGTTGAATAAATATCCTTTTACCATTTTGGGCGTAGCGCCGCCTGAGTTCCATGGGACTCTTGTGTTTTTCTTTCCCGATTTCATTGTACCGATGGTCAATCTGGAACAGATCAATGGGAAGAATGAGTTGAACGAGCGCGGGAAGCGTTGGGTCTTTACTGTGATGGGACATCTGAAGGAGGGAATCACTCCGGCACAAGCGATTGCCGATCTGAACTCAACTGGCGCAGATCTGGAAAAAAGCTATCCCAAAGATGACAACGACATGACCTTTATCCTGGCGCGTCCAGCTCTCTATGGTGATTACCTGGACCGTGCGGTACGCGCGTTTCTAAGCGTGTTGCTGTTGTTGTCTGGGTTGATTCTGCTGGCCGCATGCACGAACCTGGGCAGTCTGTTTGCGGCGCGGGCCGCTGACCGTTCCCGAGAAATCGCTTTGCGACTCGCGCTGGGATCGAGGCGCAGGCACATTCTGCGGCAGCTCTTCACTGAGGCAACGCTGATTTCACTCGTCGGAGGCGCTGTTGGAATATCAGGCAGTGTAGTGCTGTTACGCTTCCTAAGCTTGTGGCAGCCAATAAGCACCTATCCCATTCATCTTCAAGTGAAGCCGGACGCAAATGTGTATTTATTGGCTTTATTGCTGGCTGTGGTGAGCGGACTCATTTTCGGGGCGGTCCCGGTCAGGCAGATACTTCGAACCAATGCTTATGAGGTCATCAAGGCAGGATCAAGCGGTAAGGGTGGGCGGCGGCTGACGCTCCGCGATGTGTTGCTGGCGGTACAAATTTCCATCTGTGCAGTACTAGTCACTTCCTCCCTGGTTGCTGTGCGTGGACTGGTGCGCTCGGTACACAGTAATTTCGGTTTTGAACCGCAGAATGCAACCTTGGCGAACACAGATCTAAGCATGGCCGGTTACCGCGACGACCAGATCCCGGCGATGCAAAAGCGCATGCTCGATGCCGTCAAGCCAATTCCGGGAGTAGATTCTGCGGCTCTGGTTTACCCGGTACCCTTAAGCCCAGGCGCGGTCAGAACCCTTGTCTTTACTGACCAAACCGCAGACCTGAAGCAAGGCAATGCAGCAGCTCAGCCTTACTTGTACAGGATATCTCCCGAGTATTTCCAAGCGGCCGGCACTGCCCTGGTTTCCGGAAGAACCTTCACATGGCACGATGATAAGGATGCGCCGCGCGTAGCCGTGGTCAACACGGAGTTAGCACGCAAAATCTTTGGTTCGGTAACCGGAGCAGTGGACCAATATTACAAGCTACAGGATGGAACGCGCACCAAGGTGGTGGGCATTGTGGAGCAGGGAAAATATAACAGCCTCACCGAGGATCCAAAGCCAGCCATGTTTCTTCCGTTCTTACAGGCACCATCGAGTGAGACTTGGATGGTGGTGCGTTCGAGCCGCGATTCGCAGCAACTGGCGCCAGCCATCAGAAACACGCTGCGAGACCTGGATGCAGGGCTGCCAGTCTATACTCAACCCTGGGTCAGTGAAATGGATCGTGCTCTGTTTGCCGCGCGTATGGCAACTTATTCGCTGGGTGTGCTGGGCGCAATCGCCGCGATGTTGTGCATCACAGGCATGTTTGGAACCGCTGCCTATACGGTCAGCAAACGGCTGCGGCAACTCGGAATTCGTATGGCCCTCGGCGCTCAGCGTAAGCAAGTGTTACAGGCAGCGCTGGGACGAGCCTTCAAATTGCTCGTTTTGGGCTCGGCTATCGGATTGCTCCTGGGGATTTTGGCGAGCAGAGTGCTGGCTTTCATCGTATATCAAGCAACTCCCCGAGATCCGCTAGTATTGGTGGGCGTTATTCTTGCTATGTCATTGCTCGGGCTACTGGCTACGTGGATCCCAGCACAACGCGCGCTGTCGATCGATCCTTTGATCCTGCTCCGCGAGGAGTAAAGTAGCGTGGCATGAACCGGAATAGCCGCTTTTCTTGAAACATTATTTAAGGCATTCAGAAACCCGTCTCTGCAATATCCAGGTCTTAACCGCGTAATGTTATTTCTTTTGTAATGTAACTTTTTCAGATGCCCTTCTGCGGGTGAGCTGCCAATCAATGGTGCCAGAGTCGTTGAACTGATCGCCGTAGCCAGCCTCTCGCTTTCTCGTCTACAGCGCCACCACCGCTTTGCGGCGATGGAACTTTGATTGTCCATGTCCAGATGGATCCAACAGATAATCGGCAAACTCGGGCGAACGATCCGAACCACTCGGATATGCCATGCGATGTTTTGATCACAGTGGTGCTGCAATAAAAGCATGTCAATCTATCCGAGCAAAGCGAGGTTAAGTTGCGACCTGGTGCACACATTTGTTGGGGCTTGATCTTGACCATCCTGAACTGAGAGATAGGCATGCCATACTCCTCAAAAGGTTGGTTTCTGCATGTTGCCACGCCTGATCAGAACGGACAACGCGGGCAGTTGGTACAAGAGGATTTCGAAATCCCCGATCTGGCTGCGAACGAAGTGCTCGCTGAGCCCCTCTTCGGGTGTTGGGAAGGGAACATGGAGCACGCGCTCTCGCGTCGTCCCATTGATATCTGCCGGGCGCGAGGCGAGGAGCGGGTCATTGTGGGAAATGCAGGAGTGGTTCGTGTTGCAGAAGTGGGTTCAGAGGTGCGGGGCCTCAAACCTGGCCAGAACGCAATCACTTGCGGAACGTCGATCGTCGACCGTTTTGGCTATCCAGAGCGCATGCTGGCTTACGATGCGCCTGGAACGATGGGATGCCTGGCGACTCGCATCAAGATAAAAGAGCGCGAACTGATTCCAATTCCCGCGGGAACGCAGTATTCGCTGGCCCAGTGGGCGGCATTCTCGGTGCGCTATGTCACCGCCTGGTCAAACCTGGAGCTTGCCCTCGGAACCTTCCGTCTCCTGGTGGGAGTTGATGAGTTCCCAAATCCACACGTTTGGGGCTGGGGCGGAGGAACTACACTGGCTCAACTGCAACTCGCGCAACGCTGGGGTTGTCGCACCGTTATGCTCTCCGGCCATCCCCCGCACCTGGAGCAGATCCGGAGAGCCGGAATCACAGCAGTTGACAGACAACCATTTGGTCAGCTCTTTTTCGACGAGAAACTCTACGCGGAAGATAGCTCGTTCCGGCGAGCCTATGCTCAGGCAGAGCGGTTATTTCTCCGTGAAGTCGACGAGCGGACAGGTGGTGAGCGCGTGCAGATTTTTGCGGACTACATCGGTTCCCCTGTTTTCCGTGCAACGTCCAAAGCCCTGAGCCGCCAGGGAATCATTACGACCGCGGGTTGGAAGGAAGGGATGAATATTACTTACCTCAGGGCGGTCGAATGTATCGAACGACATCAGTTGATTCATACGCATTACGCGCGCTATTCGCAAGTGCTCGCCGCAGTGGCCTACGGCGAGGAACAGGGCTGGATGCCCGAGGTTGACGAGCGCATCCACGGCTTTGATGAGATCCCGCAACTTGCGGACATGTTCCGGCGTGGCGAAGTCGGCTACTTCCCCATCTATTTGGTGAATACGTGATCCACGAACACATCTCACATGCTGAACCGGTGGCGATTATCGGCATCGGTTGTCGTTTTCCCGGGGCGAAGGGTCCACAGGCATTCTGGCGGTTGCTCGCTGATGGGGTAGATGCAATCACGGAAGTCCCTGCCAGCCGTTTTGACATCAACGCGTTTTATCACCCGACTCCTCGTACCGCAGGAAGGATCTCCAGCCGTTTCGGAGGATTCATTGCTGATGTAGAGAACTTCGATGCGGAGTTCTTCGGCATCTCTCCGCGGGAAGCAGAGGCGATGGATCCGCAGCAGCGCATTCTGATGGAGGTCGCTTATGAGGCGTTGGAGGATGCCGGACTTCCTCCGGATCGAGAGGGAATGTCCCGGGCTGGCGTGTTCCTGGGCATGATGGCGGATGATTATCTGCGCTACACCTATCGCAGCACCGATCTCGACATGACTGTGGCGACCGGAGGCTCACGCGGGACGGCGGCAGCGCGTATTTCGTACGCGCTAGGTTTCCAGGGCCCCAGCCTGGTAGTGGATTCTGACAGAGCTTCTTCCCTGACGGCGCTGCATCTGGCGTGTCAGAGCCTGCGTGCCGGAGAGTGTTCTGTGGCGTTGGTTGGGGCTTGCAATCTTATTCTTAGTCCCGAACTCTCGATTGCCTGTTCTCGCTCCGGAATCCTCTCTGCTGACGGTCGCTGCAAATTCTGCGACGCTCGCGCCGATGGCATCGGACGAAGTGAGGGTTGTGGTGTACTGGTGTTGAAGCGCCTCTCTGACGCTCTCCAGGACCGCGTTTACGCCATTATCCGCGGGAGCGCCATTATCAACAACGGCAATTCGAGTCAGGAATTGATGCGTCCCTCTGCGCACGCACAAGAAATGTTACTGCGAACTGCGCTGAGGAATGCGGGCGTCCGTGCCAGTGACCTGCTTTACGTGGAAGCCCACGGAACGGGAACGCGTGTGGGCGACCAGGTCGAGGCTGAGGCGCTGGGAACTGTGCTCGGAGAAGATCGTCCCATCGCCCGGCCTTGCTTGATCGGTTCTGTAAAAACCAACATTGGCCACACCGAGGCTGCCGCTGGTATGGCGGGGGTCATCAAGGTGGCGCTAGCGCTTCGATACGGGCTAATCCCGAAGAGTCTCCACTATGAACATGAGAACCCAGAACTCGCTCTTGAGAACCGCCGCCTTCGCGTTCAAACCGAGACAGTGCCATGGCCCGTGACCAACGGCAAACCTGCTCTGGCGGGTGCAAGTGCTTTCGGACTTACCGGTACGCTTGCGCACGTCGTGCTAGAGGCCGCACCCAGTGAGCCTGAACACATTACCACCTCAGCGGAGCCTACGGCTTACTTGTTGCCCATCTCTGCCCGATCGGTTGAGTCTCTGGATTCCCTGGTATCGGCATATCGCGACTGGCTGGAAGGACCGTTGGCTCCGGAGTTATGGCCACGGGCTTGCTACTCGGCTAGCGCTCATCGTCAGCATCATCCGCACCGCGTAGGCTTCGTTGCTTCATCCCTGCGACAGATGAGTGAACAGTTAAGTGCATACCTTAAGGGCAGCGGACTTTACCCTGGAGCACAGGGATACGTGGTTCCGGACAAAACCGCAAAGCTGGCGTTCGTTTTTCCTGGTCAAGGCGGGCAGTGGATAGGAATGGGGAGAGAACTGCTGGAACGGGAACCGGTTTTTCGCCACGCGGTCAAGCTCTGCGACGAAGCCATCCGAGCAGAGGCCGGCTGGTCCGTCCTCGAACTATTACAAGGAGGGATGTCGGATGCTGTATTTGAGGAACTCGACTACGTGCAACCAGCACTGACTGCGGTCATGGTCGCACTGGCAGCGCTATGGCGATCGTGGGGCGTCGAGCCGAATGCAGTGCTTGGACTCAGCATGGGGGAGGCGGCCGCGGCACAAGTTGCAGGGATGCTCGACTTACGGGAGGCGATGGCCGTAGTGTGCCGCCGTACACGTCTGATGAAGCGTTTGCGGGGACTGGGCGCGATGGCCTCAATTCCCTTGTCATTCGCGGAAGCAGAGAAAGTAATTATTCCTCATCGTTCACAATTATCGATTGCAGTGGCAGCCAGTCCAACAAACACCGTTCTTTCAGGCGATCCGTCGGCTATGAATGCATTGGTCGACGAACTTGAATCACGCGGACTCGTTTGCCGCTTCGTAAAAACGGATGTGGCGGGCCATAGCGTCCAAATGGATGCGCTGCTGGATGAATTGCGGTCCCAGCTTGCCAGTTTGAAGCCACGGAAGGGCTTCATTCCACTGGCGTCTACGGTGGATGACAAATATATGACAGGTCCCGAGTTGGACGCGGATTACTGGGCACGCAATCTGCGTCAACCTGTGCTCCAGATGAACGGCATCGAAAGGCTTCTGCAAGACGGTTATACGTTATTCCTTGAGGTGAGCCCGCATCCAGTTGCGTGGAACCCACTTTGGGAAACGATTCGTCATTTTGGCGCGGACGCCACGGCTATCGGTTCGCTTCGTCGGGGTGAAGGAGAAAGGGACGCATTGCTCAAAGCTGCCGGTGCGCTGTATGCCAGGGGCATATCTCCCAATTGGGCGGCGCTGTTCCAAGCGGAAAACAGGGGCTTTATCCCCTTGCCGATGTATTGCTGGCATGAGAAACCTTACTGGTTCCAAGCAACGCAAGGTGAGCGCACGGTGACAACAAGGATATCGGCTTCGCCTGCATTAAATACGTCGAGAACCGCCGCTCGGGGCTGCTTCCTTGACCAACTGAAGAGTCTCCCTTCAGGGCAACGAAGGAAACTCTTGCTGGATCACCTCCAGGGAATGGTGGGCCGGATTCTGAAGCTCCCGGACCCCGCTACCGCGGACTGCCACGCCCCACTGCGACAGTTGGGATTGACATCGCTCATGGCGACAGAGCTCGCGTTAGATCTCGAGCGCACCTTGCGATATCCCTGCTCCGCCACGCTTGTCTTCAACTATCCCACCATAGAAAAGTTAACTGACCATCTCCTGTCCCAAGGTATCGCAAATTCCGTCCCAGCGCCGGAAGCGGTATCTAGTCGGGAGGCTGCGCCTGAACCAGCCGTTGCCGAAGTGCCTCCCGTTATGCACGCCACGCCAGAGCGAGTGGCTGCGGGGCAAGCCAATAGTGTAGAACTGGCGGAGCCGATTGCTGTCATCGGTCTTGCTTGCCGCTTTCCTGGTGGCGCTGCCAATGCTGAAGACTATTGGCACATTCTGCGAGGCGGTGTCGATGCAATCACCGAGGTGCCTTCCGATCGCTGGAATATTAGTGATTTCTACGATCCAAATCCTGAAACGCCCGGGAAAATGTACTCGCGTTGGGGCGGTTTCCTAGATTCGATCGATCTTTTCGACGCTGCCTATTTCGGAATCTCTCCTCGCGAAGCGGCGGTGATGGATCCGCAACAGCGGTTATTGCTCGAGGTTACGGTCGAAGCCCTGGAGAATGCTGGTCAAGCTCCCGACCCGCAAAACACGTCCAATGCTGGGGTGTTTGTGGGCATTATGAACAATAACGATTTCGTCAGCGTCAAAGGGACTTCCTCTGATCCCTCCCGAGTTAATGCACACGACAGTACCGGTCAGGCAACTTCGGCTGCCGCTGGGCGTCTCTCTTATACTCTCGGGTTCCAAGGGCCCAGCATGGCCATCGATACGGCCTGCTCTTCTTCTTTAGTTGCGATTCACCTGGCTTGCCAGTCTTTGCGCGCAAAAGAGTGCCAAATGGCGGTGGCCGGAGGGGTCAACGTCATTATCGCTCCTGAGATCACCATCTCCTTCTGCAAGACGCGGATGTTGTCCCCGACAGGCAGGTGCAAGACCTTTGATGCAGGGGCTGACGGCTACGTGCGAGGGGAAGGCTGCGGAATGATCGTTCTAAAGCGATTCTCCGATGCTGTTCGGGACAACAACAACATTCTAGCGCTCATACGTGGAAGCGCAGTGAACCAGGATGGCCGCAGCAGCAGTCTGACAGCACCCAACGGACTGGCACAACAAGCGCTGGTGTGTCAGGCCTTGAACATGGCGGGAATACGCCCCGCGGAAGTCGACTACATCGAGGCTCATGGAACCGGCACAGCTTTGGGTGACCCAATTGAGCTTGAGGCATTGGGTGAAGTGCTTGGAGAAGGACGCGATGAGCGCCATCCGTTTCTAGTGGGTTCGGTAAAGACGAATATCGGTCATCTCGAATCAGCAGCGGGCGTGGCTGGACTGATCAAGGTGATTCTCTCTCTTCAAAACGAAGAGATTCCGCCGCATCTCCATCTGGAGGAGGTCAATCCACGTATCTCGCTGACTACTAGTCATGCTTTCATTCCAACCCGCCTCACGCCATGGCCTCGCAGCGAGAAGCGACGCATTGCCGGCATAAGTTCCTTCGGGTTCGTAGGTACGAACGCCCACGTGGTGGTCGAGGAGGCACCGGAGGTAGCTGCGGGAAGACAAGCGAGCGTGCAGCCGCCGCACCGTTTGTTGGCACTTTCAGCGCGGAGTCTTGAGGGTTTAAGGGAACTTGTGGCGCGATACAACCGCGTGCTGTTGCGGCGCTCAGTTGATATTGACGATTTGTGCTACACAGCCAACACGGGTCGCGTTCACCACGAGGCGCGGGCCGCAATCACTGCTGCAAACACGGATGTCCTGCGGAAAAAAATTGGGGAATGGTTGACTGGGGCAGCAGCGTGGTCGGCTGCGTCGGAGTCATCGGCAGGGAAGATTGCCTTCCTCTTTACGGGACAGGGAGCCCAATACCAATTCATGGGCCGCAAGCTCTTTGAGGTTGAACCGGTTTTCCGGAGTGCCCTCGAGCGTTGTGCCCAGATCATTGATCCGCTGCTTCAGAGATCTCTTGTTGCTGTGATTAATGACGAGAATCAGGAGATTCTGCATCAGACGCAATTTGCACAGCCGGCGCTTTTCGCCTTGGAATATGCGCTGTTTGAACAGTGGCGCGCCTGGGGGGTTGAACCCGCAATGGTGATGGGTCACAGCCTTGGCGAGTACACTGCGGCCGTCGCGGCGGAGATTTTGTCCCTGGAACAGGCGGCAAAGCTGGTTGTGACCCGAGGCCGCCTGATGCAGTCGGTCCAGTCACAAGGTGGGGCTGCTTCGGTCTTTGCCAGCGAGGATTTTGTCAGACCCTTTGTGGAACCGTATCGGGACTCAGTGGCGATCGCGGCCGATAATGCTCCGGAGCGCGTTCTAATCGCGGGAGAGCATAAGCATCTGCAGATGATCTGCAATGCGCTGGAGGCAAAGGGAATCGACGTGCGGCCCATGATCGGTTTGGCCGGGCCACACTGCCCACTAATGGATCCCATTTTGGATACTTTTGAAACCGTGGCTGCAATGGCGCACTACAGTCCGCCGGCAATCCCAATGGTTTCTACGGGCACCGCCCAAGTGATTACGGCGGCTGAGGCAGGTAATCCACGACACTGGCGCGATCTTATTCGCAACAAGGTCCGCTTTCGCGAGGGGATGCACGTCCTGCACAATGCTGGATGCCGAATCTTCCTGGAGATCGGACCGAGGCACACCTTGATTCGATTAGGCGAAATGTGCCTGCCATTTCCGGATCTCATTTGGCTGGCGTCCCTGAGCAAGGAGAAGCATGACCAGGAACAGATGCTGGAGAGCCTTGGTCAACTCTACACGCGCGGAGTTCAGATTAATTGGGCGGAGCGCCATCGGCCTTTTGCGGGACGAAAGATCGCTCTTCCCACCACTGTTTTCGAAGAGCGACAATTCTGGCCGGAAAGGGCGCACCAACCAGCTTCAACACTGACCCGGTTTGCGGCGCCAGCCTTAGAAAGCAATGCGGGTCACACTCAGCTCCTCGGGCGCCGTCTTCGCTCACCATTGGAACAGGTCCAGTTCGAGGCGCACGTGAATTTGGCCTCATTGCCTATGCTGGAGGACCATCGCATATTGGGTACGCTCCTCATGCCTGGTGCGGCACAAATCGTGCGCGTTCTGGCAGCCGCCGAGGAACTGACGGGTCGACGTCACCTAGAGTTGCGCGAAGCCTTGTTTCCAGAGCCGATGATGCTGGGCGACGCAACCGATGCCCGTATTGCGCAATTGGTACTTACTCCGAAGGAGGACGGATACGACTTCAAGATCGCCAGTGTCGCCCAGGCAGATAGAGACGATTCCCGCTGGCGCGTGCATCTCACGGGGCACATCCTCGCGCTAGAGGATGAAACCGACGGAATGGAGAGCACTGTCTCCCAGATTGTTGCGGGGGAGCTTTCCAACATCGATGGTTCAGTGGAGCAGCTTTCGGGTGAGGATTTCTATGCCATTCAGGCAAAAAACGGCTATGTACTGGGGCCCACGTTTCGTTGGTTGGAACGCATGTGGCTGGGCAAAGATGATGGGCTGGCGTTACTCCGTATGCCTCGCGAGTTGACGAGCAGCACTTGGCAGGGCTTGCACCCCGGGCTCATCGACTCATGCTTTCAGGTGGCGAGCAGGGCGGCAATTATTGCCCCAGAGATGAAGGCCACAGATGTTCTTGCTCCGGCTGCAATCTCAGGTTTTCGATTTTTTGGCGATCGCCTGGATAAAGCACTGCAAGGATATCTATATTGCCGGGTTTCTCCGCTCGGCCTAAACGAACAAAACATGTCCCTGAGATTGTCAGTCTTCGATCAGGCCGGGAATCTAGTTTTTTTCATCTCTGAACTCCATTTGCGATACCTCTCTTCTCGTGACCTTCCGGATAGCACGCCAGCTAAGTTTGACGAATCGTTTCGTCGGATCGTGTGGTTGGATTCCACGTTGGTCGCATCGCCGTCGAATGGTCAGGGACAGTGGCTCATTTTCGCTGATGAAGAAGGAACTGGCACTGCTTTGGCGGGGCTGCTGCGAGATCGGGGCCAGAATGCGGTTATGGTGTTCAAGGCGCAACCATCCGCGAAGAACGGCGAATGCTTACGCCTTAATGCAGCTCATCAATCTGAGTTCGAAAGGCAGCTCGCTCAAATGCAAGCCGATTGCGGGCCATCCTGGCAGGGCATCGTCTACCTGTGGAGCTTGGATGTAAGCGGCAAACCGATAAAAGAGTGCCTCGTGGCTGACGATGAGACATATGGCTGCCTTGGTTTATTGAACCTTGCAAAAGCGATGATTAGCGCTGCTGATTGCCCGCCAGTGTGGGTGGTTACGCGCGGAGCGCAACGCACACAGCGAGAGAGCAAGCTCGGCGCAATCGGCCAGGCAATGATGTGGGGGGTTGGACGTGTGTTTGCCAGCGAGCACTCCGCACTTCTAGGGGGGCTGGTTGATTTAGATCCGCATGCGGTCCAGGAAGATGCGGCGGCGCAATTGCTGGAGGAGTTGTGGGCGAGAGACGCAGACACGCAGGTGGCATATCGAGGCGGCAAGCGTCTCGTGCCGCGACTCAGACCTTTAAGGAAAGGAAGAACACGGAGCAAGTTCCGTGTCCGTAGTGACGCCAGTTATTTGATTACCGGAGCGTTTGGAGCAATAGGCCGCAAAGTGTCCGAGTGGCTCGTCGCTTCTGGCGCCCGCCACCTCGCATTATTGAGTCGGCGTCCACCAGATGACGAAACCTCTCGCTGGCTGCAAGGGCTCAGGGAGCAGGGCGTTCAGGTCCTTCCTTTACAGGCCGACGTTGCGGAGATGGCGCAGTTGGTTGAAGCGTTTGCCCAGCTTGATCGCACCATGCCTCCTCTACGGGGCGTGATGCACGCCGCTGGTATTCTGGAGGACAAAACGCTTTCGAAACTCGAGTGGTCAAGTTTTGCTAGAGTGCAGGCGCCGAAAGCACAGGGCAGTTGGAATCTTCACACCCTGACGCAAGACCGGCTGCTTGATTTTTGGGTGATCTTCTCCTCCGTCGCTGCTTTGCTCGGAAATCCGGGGCAGGCGGCTTACGGAGCTGGGAATGCATACGCCGACGCTCTCGTACACCTTCGGCGGATGCAGGGGGCTCCTGCTCTAAGCATCAACTGGGGTCCATGGAAGGGAGAAGGCATGAGTTCCCAGATTACGGATGATCTATACCGACGCTGGGGTCTACTCGCCATTGATCCTTCGGAAGGGGTTGAGATGCTCGGTCAGCTCCTTAATATTAGTGGCGGACAAGCATGGGCCGCACCTCTGGATGTTGATCTGCTCAAGGAGCGCTCGGCGGAGTCGCCTCATCTATCTGTGATGGCTGACCTGGTAGGTGTTCAGGAACGACGCATCCCTTCACCCAGGGGCAAAGCCGTCCCTGAAGGCGCCTGCAAGCTGGAGGATCTGCCGGATGACCAGCGCCGGGCTGCAGTTCTGGAACATGTTGTGGATCTAGTGCGGAGCGTCACGGGTAGAGAGGCGTCAGAGCCGGTACACGTCGATGCCCGCCTTGAGACACTCGGAGTGGATTCGCTTCTCACACTCGATCTGCTGAATGCCTTGAGTCGCCTCTTCGGCGTGAACCTGCCGGCGACCGTCCTCATCAATTGCCCAACAATCGAGCTGCTGGTCAAATATTTGTCGGGGGAGATTGCCAGAAACCAAAAGCGGGATGGCACTCTATTCGTTGACCAGGGCATGCCCGGCGGTATCGGGCTTCTGAAGTACTCAGGTTCAGTGTCGCCCTAGTATCAGTCGGCGTCTACATAAGGCACAAGAACCGCAGCCATCCCAACTATAAAAGATCTTTCAAGCTAAACCCAATGAACGGTAATGCCGTGCAGGTGTTTCCGAAACTCAACACACGCTAACTCTGAGTTCCCACGGATGTCGAACTTTCTGTGGCGATCCGGCCCAAGATGCCCGCTGAATTTCTATTGCAAATCGAGATAACGACAGAGGAGGTATTGTCATGAGAGTAAGTGCTGATCCAGGCTACTACCATAAGCTATATGGAACAAGAAAACTAAGGAAGCCGAGGATTATTTACTACAAAAAAGATTTTCTCGACTATGTATTGATGATGGTCATCACTGCGTTGGTGATCGGCCTTTGTTATGGCTTCACTCACGTAATGTCGATCATCGGATTTGTCCTGTGTGCCTTCATGATTGTTACGTTCATCATAAGGCATGGAGTCGAATTTCAAGTCCCTGTGCTCTTTCGAGAGCCAGACGAACTTCTCTATGTGTGGGGATATAAGTTCCGAAACTTAAAGCCTGTGTATTTCGTTGCTCTGGCCTTGCTCGTACTGGAAAATCTTGCGATCCGGGCCACGCCCAATCTCCCGCATTATGTGGAATGGATGCGCAAAGCGGCGCTCTTTCTTTTCTACATAAATTTCATAGGCATCACCGTGTATAGAACAATCAGCTTGATTGACCACTTAAGGAAGAAGGAGATGGTGCGCGAGATTTTGATGCAAACCCCGTGGAAGAGAGCAATCAAGGAAAATACGAACATCACGCTGGAAATCTGGCATGCTTATTGCACGGGAGTATTGTCGCATCTGGTCCTGTTTGGGGCATGGTATCTCGTGATTATTTATGCCAGATATTCAGTGCTCTTTCTGGTGCCTGTGTGCGTGCTCAACGTCATCATTCACCGGAACTGGTTGAAGGTGGCCAACTCCTGGTTCTATCGAAACCACTGGCTGGGGCACAATTCCGAGCTTCAGTTTGTGTATTTCCACGGAAACCACCACGATGCTATTCCCTCTGGATTGATCGCCGTCTCAGAAAATGGGTTTTTGGAAGGGTTTTTCAGACACACCATCGGGTGGCCCAATCCTTTCTACCATCCCCTCACTGCTTTCTGGTACTACACAACTGAGATCTGGTTTGATATTGACCTGCATCAGTATATCCCCGGGGTGTTTCCAAAATTGCCGGCAGGATCGATCGAGCGTCACCAGCATTCGACGCACCACTATGGACCGCTTGAGCCCTATGGTTTTGCCTTTAAGTTGGGCGACAAGGCTGATTACGGCTGGATTGCCAATGAGATGAGAAATGCAATCGAGCTGGACGAACAAATGGGTTTCAAATGGGACAACCCGACTTTTCGGAGGACTAAGATGCTCTACGAAAAGTATCACAACAAGAATGGCAAGCAGCAGAGTCAAAGCGCGTCATGAACAAGACGAAACTTCTCGAGCTAATCGCGCAGCACACGCGCGATGTGCTGCCTGGCCTGGATGCACATCAGTTCACCGCCGGTGACCGGCTGGCAGATCTGGGCGCTAATTCGGTGGATCGCGCGGAAATCACGATGCTGGTACAGGAGTCACTCAGGATCTCGATTCCGCGCATCGAGTTATTCGGGCCCAAAAACATCGGCGAACTGGCCGATTTGTTCCTGCGAAAACTGGATGCTGCCTAAAGTCGCCGTTACGGGAGTAGGGGTGATCGCGGCGACAGGACAGGGCAAAGCTGCATTTGTAACCGCCTTGCTGGAGGGGAAGCATGCTTTTGGCGTAATGCAGCGTCCGGGCCGTCAACACCAATCAAATTATCTCGGAGCGGAAATTGCCGAAATCACGTTTTCTCCAGATATCACCCAACGGACTTTGCGCACATGCTCACTTTCCAGCCGGGCCGCTCTCGTGGTGCTGCAAGAAGTGTGGACTGAGGCACGACTGGCCGAGGCCGATCCCCGCCGTATCGGCCTGATCGTGGGTGGTTCAAATGTTCAACAGCGTGAGTTGGCACAGATTCACGAGGCGTACCGCGAGAGTTCGGCGTTCCTGCGACCAACGTATGGGTTGTCGTTCATGGATTCGGACTTGTGTGGTTTTTGCACCGCTCAGTTTGGGATTCGTGGTCTGGCTTACACGGTGGGGGGCGCATCCGCGAGCGGTCAACTAGCGATTGTTCAAGCGGCACAGGCCGTACTCATGAAGCAAGTCGATGTATGCATTGCACTGGGCGCACTGATGGATCTGTCACATTGGGAGTGTCGAGGCCTGCGCTCACTCGGTGCGATGGGATCGGACCGCTACCGGGACCAGCCAGCCCTGGCCTGCCGCCCGTTCGATCGAGACCACGATGGATTCATATTTGGCGAATGCTGCGGCGCAGTGGTGGTGGAATCGATAGAATCGAGTCACCGTCGGAGTGTAAAGCCTTATGCAACTTTACGCGGTTGGGGAATCGTCATGGACGGAAACCGCAATCCTGATCCGTCGCTGGAAGGGGAGACGCAAGCGATTCAGGACGCACTTGATGCATCAGGATTGTTACCGGCTCAGATTGATTACGTGAATCCTCACGGCACAGGCTCCGCCACAGGCGACGAAATGGAGCTAAAGGCACTGCGCCTGTGCGGATTGACGGGCGCGTACCTGAACGCGACCAAGTCCCTTGTAGGTCACGGGTTGAGTGCGGCCGGAACGGTGGAAGTGATTGCAACCCTGCTGCAGATGCAGACAGGCCGATTGCATCCTTCGCGCAATCTGGAAAATCCTATCGATTCGGCAATGAATTGGGTAAGAGGCAAGCCGGTCGATCATCAGATCGAGAACGCGCTGACCTTAAGCATGGGCTTCGGTGGCGTCAACACGGCACTCTGCTGGCAGCGCCATCACGCCTGAACATTCTTTCAAAATAATCACTGTGATTTACGAGACTATCAGAGCTCAGTTTCAGGAATCGATTTGTTTTTTGCAGATTGATCGGCCTGAAGCCAATAACACTATTAGCGATCAGCTCGTTGCCGAGTGCAATCATGTTCTGGATGCATGCGACGAGTCTGTGAATATTGTGGTGCTGAGCGGCTCACCGGAAGTATTTTGCTTTGGCGCCGATTTCAAGGCCATCGCCAGCGCATCCAGGAAAGGCGACGAGCGCAATGACGGTCCCGGGCCGATGTACGACTTGTGGCTGCGCCTGGCGACGGGTCCCTACGTGACGATCGCGCATGTGCGCGGCAAAGCGAATGCCGGAGGCGTAGGCTTTGTTGCTGCGAGTGATATTGTTCTGGCCGACGTGACCGCTGAGTTTAGTTTGTCCGAATTGCTGTTTGGTCTTTATCCCGCCTGTGTGTTGCCGTTCCTTATACGCCGCATAGGGTTTCAGAGGGCGCATTACCTCACACTTATGACCCAGCCCATTTCGGCGAAGCAAGCCTGCGAATGGGGACTGGTGGATGCATTTGAATCACACAGCGACCTTTTGGTGCGCCGGCATGTGCAACGGTTGCGGCGACTCTCAAAGACGGCGACTCGACGTTACAAGGCTTACATGAGCCGCATCAGCATGCCGTTGCAAGACCTGAAATTACCGGCTGTTGCAGCCAATCGGGAAATGTTTTCGGATCCCGAAAATCTGCGAAGCATCACTCGCTACGTGGAGCAGGGCTTATTTCCATGGGAGAAATCCCTGGTGGTTGCAGGAGAATAAAACACATACCATCGCTCACAGATTTGGAATACCGGAAAGACGGAACTAGCGTAGCGAAATCAATGAAAGTGCCAGTGGAACAGCGGTCATTGATCGGGCCGTATACTTTCAGACTGGAGGGAGACATGGACACAAGGCAGGAACTTCTGGCGCGCTTGCAACATATCATCAGCGAACACCTGGGAGTCAAAGTGGAGGAGATCACTGAGAACTCCACTTGGACCGATTTGGGAGCTGATTCACTCGACCGCATGGAAATGTCGCTGGCCATCGAGGGCGCACTAAACGTGGACATTCCGCACCCTGTGGGAGAGCAGCTCAATACCGTGGGTGAAACGGTTGATCACCTTTTGACTCTGATACTCGCGCCGAGAGACATCTCCAAGATCCGATTAGAGGCGGTAACTACCAATCAGCAGTGGGCTGAGATGTTGGGGGTCCGAACTCAAGTCTTCACGATCGAGTGCGGATTCTCGTTTAAGCCTCTACCTGGACCGGGAGAGGCTGGAGTTTGGCATTTTATGGCGCGAGACAACCACGATGCGGTAGGAACATTGAGCGTTGTCGACACGACCAAGGACCACCAAATCCATCAGCGCTACAAACTGCGCTTCGGAGAGAATGACCGTGTTGCCCGTTATGCTCAGCTTGCCATCCTCAGGCCCTATCGCAAGCGCGGCATCTTTGAGATGCTTATTGAGACCGCGCAAAGAACCGTCATTCATCCAAACGCGTTCAACTATGGGTGGCTTCTGTATCCGGCGGCGCACCCGCATTCTTGCGAGCTAACCCAGCGTTTTGGTTTTACTGCCCAAGCCCCTCTATTAACAACGGAATTTGGCAAGTGCCATGTATTGATCCGTCGCGAGTCAAGCTTGCCGCAGGTAAACTGGACCGAGGGTCAGCGGCGCTTCGCGGCTGCAGCGCCGTAGCGCACAGGTGTTGAGTGGGAACCTCCGAGACTGTATTCATGTTTTCCGGCCAGGGGTCGCAATACTTCCAAATGGGAAGGGAATTGTTCCAGCAAAACCAGACTTTCCGCGACTGGATGGTTCGGCTCGACGATATTCCTCGGCGATTCTCCGGCCGATCCGTAATCGAGGTTCTCTATTCAGACCTTTATGGCAAGGGAGATTCATTCGACCGCACCTTGCTGACGCATCCTGCAATATTCATGGTGGAATATTCGCTGGCCGAAACGCTGATTGACGCGGGTGTGCGACCGGACATGGTTTTGGGCGTCAGTCTAGGTTCTTTTGCTGCCGCAACTGTGGCCGGCTTCATTGGGGTTGAAGACGCTTTGACCTCCGTAGTACGACAGGCGATAACGTTCGAGGAATACTGTGAACCTGGAGGGATGACAGCCGTGCTGGCAGATCCGGCGCTGTTTGCTGAGCAGTTCTTTCAAGGTCGCTGTGAATTAGCGGCAGTCAACTTTTCCTCTCATTTCGTCGTATCCGCAAGATGTGCGGAACTGGCGGGGATCGAGGCTGCATTGGACCAGCAAGATGTAGGCTATCAGCGGCTCCCGGTTTCCTTCCCCTTTCACTCGCAATGGATCGACAAAGCGAAAGCTCCGTTCGAATCGTTCATGCGGTCGATCCCGCGCAGGCAAGGCCGATTGCCGCTGGCGTGCTGCGATCAGACCGCCGTTTTGTCTGACCTGTCGGACGATTATTTCTGGAATGTCGCGCGGCACCCAGTTCGATTCCTCGAAACCACAGCACGATTGGAGCAACAAGGTGCTCGCCGATACATCGATGTCGGCCCGGCCGGTACTTTGGCTACGTTCTTGAAATACGGGATGTCTGCGACCACCAAATCAACGGTGCACGCTATTCTGACGCCCTTCGGCTTCGATCAGAAGAATCTGGCGGCGTTATTGGCGTCGATCCGAAATTAACCCGGTCGCACTAAAGATTTATCCGCAATGCGAATATTTGCTCTATCAGACCTTCACATCGACTACGACGTGAATGCCAAGTGGGTTGCGAATCTATCCCGTGATGAATACCAGGATGATGTGCTTATTCTCGCCGGGGACGTGACCGATACACGACGATTGCTCGATTGGTGTCTCAACACACTCGCGAGGCGCTTCTACAAAGTGTTATTCGTGCCGGGAAATCATGACCTGTGGGTGGTACGCGAGGATCGCGAAAAGAATTCACTGCAGAAATTCGACGACATTTGCGCAGTAGTCAGAGCGAGCGGTGCATCGATGCAGGCATTTCGTGAGCGGGACGTCTCGATCATCCCTGTGTTGGGATGGTACGACTACTCTTTCGGGCAGCCGAGTGAAGAGCTGAAGTCGATATGGATGGATTACAGAGCCTGCCGCTGGCCGAGTGGATTTACGGAAAAAGACGTTGCTGCACACTTTGGGGCGTTCAATAACAAACAGTTTAGCCTGGCAGACGACAAAGTGATCACCTATTCGCACTTTTTGCCGCGCATCGATTTGATGCCAGGATTCATTCCGAGTGCAAAAAAGCTTCTCTATCCTATTTTGGGTTCGGCGCAACTGGATCGCCAGTTGCGGCAGTTCAACCCAAGCATTCACGTCTACGGTCACAGCCATGTCAACCGTCAGGTGAAAATTGACGGCGTAATCTACATCAACAATGCGTTCGGCTATCCAAGCGAAACGGGAATAACCTCGAAACGCCTTAGGTGCATTCATGAGTGCTAACGGGATGGATCGCGCATCAGTTGGCCCAGTAAAAATGAACGGGATCCTTTCTCTCACGCTCGCCGAGATTCATTTGTGGCTGGCTTTTTACGACGAGATCAACGAAGAGCCCCTGCTTTCAGCCTACCGTGAGTTGCTCGATGACGCGGAGAAGGAACAAGAGCCGAGATTTTATTTCGCCGGAGACCGTCGTCGCTACCTGATTACTCG
>Ga0126373_10000700_pt1 | contig 22635 bp, 27 predicted proteins | sample PanSoiMetPlot_11_FD_92545 | JGI IMG/M metagenome (GOLD analysis project Ga0126373, IMG submission 92545) | Tropical forest soil microbial communities from Panama - MetaG Plot_11 | ecosystem: Environmental > Terrestrial > Soil > Tropical forest > Bulk soil | place: Panama | collected 2016-02-17 | reverse complement strand
ATCCTTGAATCTGTCTTGGTTCTGAACCTGAGCCGTCCCATCTGCGTAAATCACGACGTCCACAACCATCGTTTCGTCAACTGGTTTAGGGATCTGCACAAGTATTTTGCCCATCTGCACATCCACGGTACTGTTCGGCAAGAACGCTTTCCCGTGGAGCAAATACCCTCCGAGCACATCCTCCGTATGAGCAGATGGTTTAAAAGTCTTTCCGTCAGGAAGCGTTTGCTGAACCGATAGGTTGAACGCAGTTACTTCTTTATCGGAGATGTTGAATAGATGAACGGTAATTGTGGGCTTGTCGGAGAGGGAAGCCATTCCGCAGGCTAAAATCCGGGTCGGCTTGGACGGTGGTTTCGCCACGCCGGAAGTTTTGCATTTTCTAGACTGCGAGCCGAAAGTGGAATACCTCGTCAATCTGGCGGCCAATGCGGTGTTGAAGCGCAAAGCCGAGTCGGCCATGAAACGCGCCCGTCGCGATTCGAAGATCTCGGGGCAAACCGAACATGTCTACGGCGAACATCAGTACCGGACCCGCAAGACCTCATGGGGCACGCTGGCGGCAATGGCGCCGGTAAAGCTGGCGGGGCTGGCGGATCGTCCAACCAATCCGCAAGCCCCGGCAGGTGAAGGGAACCAGCAACAGAATGGCTGCTAGGCGCCTCATCAGTCTGGAACTGGCAAGCCCGTAATTGTGAAGTGCGTGAACCAATCCGGCAAGTTCCCCGCGTCAGAGGCCAACGCTAGGGTCATGTTGTTGTACGCATATCCGTATGGGCTGCCGGTGCTGATGATTGTGCTCGGATCAAAAGTCACTGTGATGATGCAGCTTGTGCCAGGAAGCACAGGACCAGCCAAGCAACTTCCCGTTATGCTCCGCACTGTTCCAGTGCCGTTGGTGTACGATCCGCTCACAACTACCTGCGTTATCGTGCTCGTGATGTTAAGCGGGAGGTCGCCGTCGCTTGCAAGCTCAATATCAAACACGGCCGGAGAGCTGTAAGGGGCAATGATGTAGCCGGCGTTGACCACGTAGGCTGGCGGATGAACGGTTACTGCTCCCCACGTGTAGTGTGAAGCCGGAGTAGCTAGGAAGCCGAATGGCCCGGTTGCTGCCGGAGTCGCGCCAGTCGTGCTTGACCCAAGCTGTGCATACGCATACTCTGTGCCGTTGACGAACAGTACGGGTTCCGCTGGAAGCGAGCCAGCCGTTTGGTTGAGGAAGTTCCCCTGTCCGTCCCATGTTGCGATGAAGTTGTAGTAGGTCCTCGGGCAGACATACCGACAACCTGATGGCGTGGTGTAGTACTTCACATTCCCTGTAACGGTCAGGTTGTTGTTTGCGTCTACTGCGAGCTGCATCCCTACAACCGACTTACCGCCGGCATTCCAGGGAAATGGGTATTGCAAGCGATACTCATACGCTCTCGACGTACAGGCGAGGCCCCCAAGCAGTGCTACCGCCGCGGCCACGACCGCGAAACGACACTTCATTACGTCCTCCTTTGTTGCGAACGCTTCCTTCTCACTCGCGTACCACTTAACTTCAGTATTTCGCGTTGATGGTTGTTGCTGGCACAGCCAACCAATGCGAGCTCTTTTTCACGAGCAGAGCGGAGCGAACGCGCCTTCTTGCAAGGCGATTGTCTTCATCGATGCTTCTTGGAATTGTCGCTGGGAAAACTGAGCTTCGAGGGCCTGGAAAACTCACGGGCGCGTCATTCTAGGGCCCGTTCCCGGTGCGCCCGCAACTGTCCATTGGTACCGGTAAGGGGTTGCCCCGAAGAGGTAAGGGATTGTCCCCAGATACCTGTAGGTTACTTCACTGAAACAATAAGGACATTGAGGACGCTGCGTTCATTCCTGAAAGATTGTTGAATAATTCAGCTCTCGCAAGACCCAATTGTTCGGTGTGAGGGATCTGAAAAGTGTGCTTACTCGCTCGCCCCTTCGCCGGGGGCACATTCATCTGCGCCACAACTTGGCGCTTTTTTTGCGTCCGCAGCGAAACATTCGTTGGCCGCACAGAGGCACGTTGGGGGGGTGTAGTACCTGGCCGGCGGTACTACGGCTCCATTGCCGTTTCCAGACGAGGACCTTAGCTTGTGGGCTTAAGAACCTGACATGGCTACTCCATCTAAGCTAAGCAATTCGGTATTGTCGGAGACCGACGCAGGAAACCGTACTCAATGGCAACGTTGGGCGCGTCAACTTATTGACTTCAAAGGGGTAAGGCGGATTCTCGTGCACATCGTCGAGAACCGCACGAACCTACGATTGCGTACTAAGCTGCTCTTATCGCTCGTGCTGTCAATCACGGCGCTCACTTGCGCTACGTTGCTTGCAGTTCGCCATTCAGCCCAGCTTCAAGTCCGGCGGCAGACCGACCAGGATGCCCGCAACGCCCTCCTAACGATCCAAGCCGTTCAGCATCAGCGCGAGATGGTGCTGAGCCGCAAGGCCGACATGCTGGCAACATTGGCATACATCCGGGGCGGGGACGCAAAGACGATTCAGGACGCCAGTGAGGACCCGTGGCAGTCCGGGGATTGCGACCTCTTCGCACTCGCGAACAGAAGAGGGAAGGTTGTCGCCCTGCGCACGACGGGCGCGAACCTTTCCGTTGATACGGCGGAAAAATTGCTACAACGATCTTCTCAGACCGATAATGACGCAGGGTGGTGGTTTGGCGACGGACATCTCCTTCAGGTGGTGCTGCAAACGTATCACGATAATGAGCTGGGGAAGGGCAAGGTCTTGGGCACTGTGGTTATGGGGCGCGAGCTTGACTCCAGGGGAACCAGCGAGCTTGGTCGCATCTCATCGAGTCATTTGATCTTTCGCTCCGGCGGCCACATCGTGATGAGCACGTTTTCAGTTGCAGAAGAACTGAAACTGGAACAGGAATTCGGGAACAGTGGAATACCAGAAGAAGTCCAAATTGGCAGCGAGCGATTCTTCACACGGTCCGTCGCCCTGCCTTTGGGTAACGATCCAGCCCTGAGCCTCACGGTTCTAAAGTCCTATAAAGAGGCAACTGCATCGCTAAGGAGACTGAATCATCTATTGCTCGCACTGGGTCTCGCCGCGGTGTTGGGGGGAGGCCTGTTAGTGTTCGTGATTACGGACAGGTCTACTCGTCCCTTGACACGCCTCGCCGAGGGGGTGCGGGCTCTCGGACGAGGCGATTTTACCTATCCTTTGAAACCACGTGGTGGTGACGAGGTAGCGGAAGTCACGCGTGCCTTCGAAGAGATGCGCAGCACGTTGCAGAGCAACGAAGTCCAAAGACAACAGCATGAAGCACAAAGACAACAGCTCGAAGGACAACTCCGCCAAGCGCAGAAGATGGACGCTATGGGGCGCTTAGCCGGTGGTGTTGCTCATGACTTTAATAATCTTTTGACGGTGATCAAGGGGAATAGCAGTTTGTTGGTAGAGGCCCTGCAATCCAATGATCGGCTTCTGGGATGCACACGGCACATCGAGAGCGCAGCGGATCGCGCTACTTCATTGACTCGCCAATTGCTGGCCTTTTGTCGTATGCAAGTATTGCAGCCGAAGATATTGGAATTGAACATCTTAGTCTCGGAAATGTGCAAGCTTCTCAGACGGTTGATTCGCGAAGATATCGCGTTCAACTTTCATGCGGGCGAGTCACTTGGACGGGTGAAGGCTGATCCAGGGCAAATCGAACAAGTAATCATGAACCTTGTCGTGAACGCCGGTGACGCCATGCCGACAGGTGGTAGCCTGACCATCGAGACGCACAATGTGACTTTCGATGAGCAAGGAGCCCGCCGTCGGCCACCTATTTTGCCCGGCGAATATGTTCTGCTCTCAGTTTCGGACACTGGTCATGGAATGAATGCCGAAACGAGGGCGCGCATTTTCGAACCCTTCTTTACTACCAAGGAGCAGGGCAAAGGGACTGGATTGGGTCTCGCAACGATATACGGCATCGTTAAGCAGAGTGACGGCTGCATTTGGGTGGAGTCAGAGCCAGACAGGGGGACGCGGTTCGAGGTCTACCTACCGCGTGTCGATGAGGCCGAGGAAGAATCCGCTGCGACTGAGGAAACTGCCGCCACGCCTGTTCGTCGGCCCAAGACAGTGCTAATTGTGGAGGACGAAGAGGCCGTCAGACAATTGGCTTGCGAGTTTATAAAGTCTGCTGGCCACACTGTGCTTGCCGCCAAAGATGGAGCAGAAGCCTTAACCATCGCGGAGAAATCAGACGAGCCGATCCATCTACTGCTTACGGATGTCGTGATGCCCCAGATGCGAGGACCGGAGCTCGCCAAAAAACTAAAGGTCCTTCGTAAGGGCTTAAGGATTGTTTATATGTCGGGGTACCTGGAATATAACAGAGGCAACGAGGAATTTTTGGAAGAGGGCTACTTCCTCCAAAAGCCGTTCTCGCGCGATACGTTGGTGGCCAAGGTTTCAGAAGCGCTGAGGAGCAGCCAATCAACAAATCGATCAAGGCCAAGCGTGTAGGGGATTGCATTTGGAAGGCCCGCTTGCGTCGTCATGAGCTATCGTGAGCCTGGAAAATCATGAGGGTTTTTCGGTCATCCATCGGAACTCGAATCTCAAGTCTAGTGAGACTCCGCCTCCGAAAGCCGAAACCCATAGACCTGCGCATCCCACTTCTACAGCGCGGTGGAGCTCTTTTTCGTAGTCGGGAGCTTCAATCTGATTGGCTTGAATATGAGCCACAAGACAGTGGAAGTCTATGCTCCTGGCTTGGCTGTGACTCCAAATGGCTATTTCAACAACGACGTGACGCTCGTTTCGTTCACGGAGCCTTACAGCCTCTGGAGTATCGATCTGTTGAGTTGCGCTTCGGCCACCTTGCGGTCGCACGGGGTCCTGGTGGTCATGGATCAGTTCACGCGCCGGATCATTGGATTCGGTGTCCATGCGGGAACGGTCGATGGTGCCGCACTCTGTCGGATGTTCAATCGCGCCATTCGAGGGCAATACGGGTTGCCGAAGCACCTCAGCTCCGACAATGATCCGCTCTACAGGTTTCACCAGTGACAAGCCAATCTGCGGGTACTGGAGGTGAGGGAAATCAAGACGATCCCGTACGTTCCCCTGTCCCATCCATTCGTGGAAAGGCTGATCGGCACCGTTCGACGCGAATATCTGGATCACATGCTGTTCTGGACGACGGCAGACCTCGAAAACAAGCTGCTCCAGAAGGCGAACGCCGGATACGCCCGCGTCCCGACCAGTCGTCAATCTCCGTTCGTTTCGATGGCAACCGCGCTGTCGATCGTTATATCAGACACCCATGGCTGCGTGATTCCAAAGACTCGGGCTCGCTGTGGTATCCGGTCGACCTCGGCAAAACTCCCAAGAAATCAGTATTCGCGACGTGCTTCGTGGATCCGATCGAGTCACTGCAACCGGATGGGTTCCGAATGTGAGCGCAGCTCACTTTCACAGCCCGATTACCCGTAAGATCGGCCCCCGTAACAATTCGCCAGATACAGGCGGTACGCCGTCGCCTTAGCCTCCACGTCCACCTCGCTTCGAAGCTGCGCAGGCTATGCTTCCTAGAACTTGTCTCAGTCTTTGCATCTCGGGAGAAAGGCACCTGGCGCCACGGTCGCTGCTGAGTCTGACGTTTCCCACGCGTGCGGCACATCAAAGCGCAGGCGATCGTGCGCGGGGCCTGGCCGCAAGCGATGGCTTTCGAGTTCGTGGATATGGATCTTGAAGAACGCTATCGCGTGCGCAAGTTGTTGCTGGAGCTCGGCGGTTTCGCCGTTGATGGCGTAAGTGACGAATCGCAGCCGGCGGCGCGGGCGCATTGCCGTTGCGAAAACTTAACTTCTGCGCGTTCAAAGATTTTCTGCAGGTACTTCCCCTTCCCACCTGTCCCCTTCTCGAGAGAACCCGTTCGTCCGGTCAGGAAAACTGCCCGTCCGAAAGGATGCGTGACCCGTCAGGCACAAGGCACCGCTGTACCATTGCAACCAACGGCGGCTGTCCCTACGGTACTAGCTAAGGCGTCCTATTCGCAACGACCACGGCGGCAAATGATATCTGATCCTAAAACAGCGGCCGGGCGCGCTTTCGTAAGAAGCCTGAACATCCTGCTGAAGTATGCGCGTCTCTACGGTTACGAGCACGCGCGCACCGTCGAACAGCTTCAAATCGCTTTTGAAGAGCTGCGCACCGCTATCCCTCCAGGGTCCGAGGGCGGATTGCTTTTGGGAGCCACAGGCTCGCAACTGCTTCTGGATGGCGTGCCCGTGGAAGGCGCGCCGGCGGAAAAGCAATTCGCGCAGTTGCTCTCTGCAGCGGGGCTGGCCAGCGTCCAGTTTTTCTCCAACGTAACCAAGGAGGAGCTGGCCCGGTTCGCGCTGGCGTTTCCCACGGCTAAGGCCAAGCCCTCGGAGCTCGCGCGGCAATTGAAAGCTGCGTTGCAGGGATCGCAGGGGATTCGCACCAATGAGATTTGCTTCGTAGCCACGGATTCGCGCCTGAAAGAATCCACCATTGCGGCACAACTGGCTTCGGCGTCTTTGGGAAGCGATCAGGAGAACGTGAAGGAATGGCTGAATGACCCGAAGAAACTGCTCGAATTGATCGCCGCAGCGCAGGGATCGAAAGGTTCCGGCGGGCCGGGATCTGGAACGAGTGCGGCGGAAACAAGCGACGCGGTTAGGACCGGCGGTGGCATGACCACGAGCGGATGCGGTGTCGGCGGAGAAACAGACGGCGTCTTTCTGGGATTGAAGGGCGGGGGAGGCGGACGATCCCTGGGAGACGGCCAAGCCACTGGACCAACCGAGGACCAAATCCTGAAAATCCTCGGAGCTTTAACGAATTTCGGACGCATGGGGGCAGGGGAAGCAGGACCTGGAGCGCGCCCAGCGGCGCTTCAAGAACACGTGGCGCAAATGCCGGGCAGCGCGCAAGAACTCTTGCGCCAGGCGCTCGCTACGTTGGCGGCCCACTCACCCAACGCCAAGCCCGATGAGTCCATTCTGGTGCAACTCGCGGAACACCTGGCGATTCGCTTTGCCCTGGAACGATTCGAACGCGGAGAAGTGAAAGTCAACGCAGTGCGCCAAATGCTCGACCGCATGCACCAGGAAATCGACAATCTGCGCAAAATCCTGGGCGCGCATGAAGACAAGATGACCGAAGGGGGAATGCTCTTCGAGTCGCACCGCGAAATCATGGACCGCCAGTTTTGGGCGGCTGTGCCCGAGCGAGGAAAACACCAGATCTTGCTTTCTCCTGAAGCCTGGTGCATCCCGCCGCATAACGTGCAGTCTTACGTAAGGGAATTGATTGGAAAGGGAAACGTCGCAGAAGCCATCAGTATCCTGCACAATTACGCGGCGTGCGCCGGGAGCGAAGATCCGGAGGCTCGCAAGAGAACGGCCGTAGGGCTCGCCGAGTTGTCCGAGCTTTATGCTAAGCCCGATCCCAGGCTGCTCGGCGTGGCGCTACGACACGTCGGCTTGCGGCTCAGCATGGAGCAGGATGGCGAAGTTCAGGGGCTGGTCAGTGCCGCTTTTGTGCGGCTGAGCCAGCAAGCCGCCACGAGCCGCTATTTCCCGGCCATGGAGCAGGCGCTCGATCTGCTCGCCGGTGTCGAAGCGCAAAGGCCCGGCATCGCGAACAGCCTGAGCAGCAAAATGGGGATCGAGGAGCGCATACCGGAATTTGTGGACGAAGCGCTGCGCGCCCGCCAAGTGGCAGCCGGCCTGACCAAAGTTCTGAAAATGCTGCCACAAACCACCATGGAGCAGCTTGCCACTCGCTTCAACCGCTGCAGCTTGCGCGATGAATCCGAACACGTTGCGAATCTGGCGTCCGATCTCGGCGAAGAGGCCGTGCAATACCTGCGCAGCACCGCGCGCGGCGGGCCGGTGCGCGAAGCCGCCGAGATGGTCGGGCTGCTGAGCCGCCTCGATCCGCAATCGCTGATGGTTTTTCTGCCCGGCCGCATGAAGGACTTCTCCAGCGCAGCACAGGATCGCGTGGTGCGGCAGCTTTCTGCCGGCGGCGCCGTCAGAAGGTGTCACATCTTAATGGAATTGCTCGACAACGTGGATCCGCTCGTAATGCCGCTGGTCATCGACGAAATCGGCGTGACGGGCGACCGCGAAGCGTTGGGCAGGCTGCTCAACATCGCTGACGGCGACTTGCCAGCCGGTGGCGCGGAATTCCTGCGTGTGAAAGCCATCGAGGCGCTTGGCCGCATTCGCGCGCCGGAAACGCTGACGACGCTAAAGCGCATTGCCGAATCGAAGAAAATGTTCAGTTGGAGCTACCCGCAGGAATTGCGCATCGCCGCGATGCAAGCCCTCGAGAAGCTGGATCCGGAATGGGTGCAGGAGTTCTGGCCCAAGAGCGGCATTGAGAAAGACGATATGATGCTCGCCCCGCTGGAGGTTCTCGTGCGTTCCCGATTCGTGCGCCAGCGGCGGCACCAGCGCGTGAAGCTGCGGAAGCCCGTGCGCGCCGTCAGCCTGAACCTCCCGGAGAGTTGCTGGTTGGACATCAAGACCGCTAGTCTGAGCGGGGGCGTCGCAACGATCAGCCGGCATCTTGCGCCCGGAACGGCGGTGCAGTTGAGATTGCAAGTCGGTATGCGCCACATGCAGGCTACGGCGCTGATGCGGGACTATCGCGCGCAGGACATTGCTTTCGAAATCGTGGACATGAACCTCGAAGAACGGAGCAAATACCGGCGCATGCTGGCGGGGAACCTTACCCACGCCGTTCCACACAGCGAAGACGCCACGGCGGAGGCGAACCTAGCCGCCAAGTAGCGGAGTTCCCATGCAGCAGCCCAACTTTTTGAGTCTCCCAAGAGGACCGAAAGCTAGCGCAATTCACAATGACGCGCGTCTTGTCCGACGCGGAGCTGCGGCGCCGGGTCTGACTTCTACTGCTAATGTCGTTCAGCTTAGCGGTATAGTAGGATCGTGGTCCGTTCGGTCATGGATTCCACAGTATGCCGCAGAGTTAGCAAACAATCCAGGACAGCGGTCTCAGCACACCGAGGGCGCGAGGGTGAGGCTGCTCCCAAGTCCAAGGTCTGCTTTCTTGGAGGTTGCCCGCGAAGCGGGAGGAACCAAGACCCGTTCAGGAGCTATAGCGAAGCAGAAGACCGCCGTGCCGCAGGGCGCAGTCTCTCTTCCGCTCACGGTGCTTGAGAGCGACGGGCGAAATGGGAAGTCGCGAGACGGCGACCACGCCTTTGCAGCTGCGAGAATCAGAGCCCTGCGGTACTAGGGGTACCGCTCGCGGAATCACTTTGTTGGAAAATTGAAAAAGCGGCCAAAACTGTGTGTCTCGACCAACAATCGGTACAGTGTACCCAGAATTTTGTTTCAACCAGGGGTTCACCTTGTTGGCGATCATGGGGAAACGTATGTTTTTGAACGGTCGCCGGATGTTGTCCTCATCCGCCGATATCCGCGCCAAGGAAATGGCTCAACGAAGCGGCCCTGGCGGTGGCAAATGGCACAGAAAAGCAGGCCAGAAGAACGTCCTGGAGTTGCCGCCGCAAACCCAACCAGGCGATCCTTCTGTCGGTCTCGTGATCGGAGGGAACCATGATCCGTCACGCGAGCCAGGCGTAGTCGATACGCGCGTTGGCGCAGACGACGGCCGAATCGGCCTCGCTCCATCTTTTGGTACTGGCCGTTGGCGGGATGTCATTGCTCGCGGCGCGCTCGCTGTCGGCCGGCGTCACCGCAGTACCGCTGTCCGCGGTCACACATGCGGCAGAGCCAAATGACACAGCCGCAACCAGTGGCGCGACAAAATCGCACTCGGAAAACGACTTCGGTCTGAGAATGGCTCACGATGTGACAGTACTGAGTCGGAGCTTTCACGGTTGTTTATTAAATGGAAGGAAATTGAATGTCTTGGAAGTGGGCGCTAGCTCGACCGCGAACAATGCGAACGCCAACAGCGCGATTTTAAGACAATCGGCAGAAAGATTGAGTGCGTTTCGCAGTTCGCCGTTAACTCAAATATGGGTGATTTCGTCACGTCGAAAACGCATTTGCGTGAGCAAATTTCCAAAGGCTTCACGAGCATCAAAATTGGCAGTTTGGCCGCTGACTTTCAGGGGCATCTATTCTGGCCGCGCAACAGAGTTCCGCATTGGGGAGACGCCAAGAACTCTTATCAGGACGCTGCGAAGTGCTACAGCATCGCGAACCTAGGGTTAACAATATTGCGCGAAATGGATTTGGAGCGCAGGAAAATCTTGGACCAGGCAACGGCGAATCCGTAAACCGGAAACCTCGCCAGCCCCACTTTTCAGAACGGCACCGCAGAAATCAGCGCGTGTCTTCACTTGCAGCTTATTATGAAACTAGAGTTAATCGCAGCCCGGGCCTTATACGCGTGCTCGCAAGGCCCGGGAGCCCAGCAGGAACGAACCAGCAGGGCTGCAACGCATTTGATCGTACATCAATGCGTCAGGATTAAGACTTTGGAATGAGCGACTTACAAGTGGCTATGCATGAACTATGAAGGAGAGACGGGGCAAAAAATGCGGCTGACAGCGCACCAAAGCTATGCACTGCTTGAGCGGTTTTGGCTGCTATGCGAAGGACGTGTGCGACGAGTGCGGCCAGTTCTCGGACCAGTGCATTACACACGCGCCGCCGGTGAGTCTGGGGAATGGTGCTCGAGGGAATGCCGCGGTGATGCTACTGAAAGGCCCGTTATTCGCAAGGGCGGCCGGCCACGCAAGTACAAGACGAACGCCGAGAGGCAGCGTGTTTATCGCTCTCGCCTAGGTGGTACGAAACCCACCGCAAACCCGTGCGCTTCTGGCGGACCTGGTGCGTTAGCCAAGCGCTTGAATGGCGCCTGGGTTTGCAACTAGGGACGGGGCGAAGATTGGCACAGCGATTGCTCGCACTACAACCAGCGCGCTCGCTTCGACTGGTTGCAAGGTGAGAGGCACAGACATGACTTTCAAGCAGATCTTTGGTATTGCAGGGAAACAGAGAGAAGAAAAGCTCCGCGAAGCCTTAACCGACGCTCCGGCGATATGGGAAGTACTCGCAAGGCCAGATAGCTATAAAGAGTGGTACGACGGCCAGCGGGAAGACGCCCTAATGGAAACAGGGGAAAAGTAATGCCGAGAATATGCATCGCTTGCGCAAGTCCGACCGGATACAGCACGGTGCTGCAATATACGATTTACTCGAAGCTCGAGTGGCCTGAAGAGAAATTAGTGGCGGTGCCTCGCGGATCAGCTCAAACTGCCTGTCATTCTTGACAGGCCCTGAGACTGATTTCAGGACACTTTTCAACGACTTACAAGAAGGCCAGCCACCGCGATTGCCTGTTAGTTTTGACAGGTTCGACATGCTTACGCGCAGCGTTAGTCTGGCCGCCTTCAGGGAGGGGGTGGCGTCGCCGAAAACGAAGTGCATCTGACTTGGATCCACCGTTTAAGCGCCTCCTCCTCCAGTTCTACCTGGCCTAAGCTTCCTTGATTCTGTAGAGTGTCTTACAAAGGTAAAACGAGACAGTATAGGCTTTCTGACAGTCAACTCTCTTAACATCATAGACTTACGGATGGTCCTTGGCCTGGCCAGCGTTCCTGCGGGAGGGTCATCCTCCGATCTCAACCCGATAAAAACTCAAAACGCGCGAAGAAAGAGCCCCTATGGGTCCCCCGCGGTCCCACCGCAAACAAAAAGAGTAGAATGCGCGTTGGCACAAGGTGAGGGTATGACCGTCAATCGCCGATGGCTCGCACGCGAGTGGCTCATCCTGCTCGGCGGGCTGCTGGTCGGCATCTTCGTCGAAGCCGTCGGCATTCGGCTGCGCCCACTCCTACTAATCCCTCTGTGGTTTCCCTACATACTCTTCCAGATAATCCGCGTGACCGTCTGGGTCATCCGCACTTTGCGCGAGACTGTCGAATGATAGAATGCGCCGATACCAGGGTGCGATTCTCAAAAAAGAAATCCAGCGAATTTAGTACCGGCCAAAATTATGGGGCACTAGGCGCGGAACCCCAAGCGAATCGCTCTAATGCGGCAGACAGCGGGGGCTTGTGATTACGTGGCAACGCGCAAGGCTCAACTGCTGGCGCTCTGGCGGGCTGATAACCGCAAGCTGGTTGAGAACCTTCCCCGGGAAACAAAGCCACTCCTTCGTCGACTGTCATCACCGGGTCTATCAGCCCGCGGCCCGATATCATCTGACTAATTTGCTTCATCTTTATGCGAGGTAGGGCCGCGATCAGCCCTGGCAATATTTCTGCTACTCTTCGCCGCATGGCTCCGTTTTCTTCTGGAGAAAAGCTCTCTGGCGTATTCAGCAACATATGCGGACCTTTGTGGCCGCGTGGCAGCGAGCAGCGGACAGGTTGGGACCTAGCAGGCTCATTATCGGCTTTCCATGAAGCAACTTCTCGCGAGCATGCAGCTCTTATGTCGCCGGATTCGCCAGCCGCCAATGCGGTCATAAAATCCTGGTTGTGCTGTGGGTCTACGCAGGATTGCCGGATCTCCGAGTCACCGATCACAAAGCTCCCAAAAGATTGGAACACCGCAAGGTTCAACTGGAAGGCGCTTACGAGCAAAGAATCGGGCCAATCGGGCTTTCAACGCCAAAGGCGCCCCCAGCAAGCCAGAGAGGAAGTTACGTCGTTTCATACCTAGTTTCGGCGCTTACGTACGACTTTAACGGTGCCGTATATGCCTAAGCCAATGAGAACCAGGAAGCCGAAGCAGATCGCCGTAACGACTAGCGATGCTGGGTTAAGTGTTTGTTCCATAAATCAATCCAGGCGAAAGGGTCGCTTACACCAATCCGAAGGCGTAGTAGTGGCTTCTTCGTTCCACCGCTTTATCATTGGGTTTAGAATCAGCCGGTGTAGGTCGTACGTTTGTTCTGGAGACAATTCGCCGCACATGCGCCGGAGATCCTCTACCTGTTGGGGCGTGAAGCGTTTGGGCGCAAACCACGGGATGAACGGCAAAGCGAGAAGGCCAGAAATAAATCCTCGGCGCTTCATTGTGGCGAGGAACTATAGCACGAAAAAGAGGGCGCCAGACTTCGACGCCCTCCAACCTAATAATCTTCCCTCCTCGTCGGCCGGCGTTCCTCAATATTCTCGAGGATGCGCTTGGCATTCTCGACTGCGTCAGCGATGGCGCCCGCCTCTTTTGGTTAAACCTACCCAAATAGGTATCACCTCATCGGCGGCAACCAAATGTCTTGATCCACGTAGACCGTCAAAGGCGTGCCTGCCTTTATCTGGACGTCTTTCCCGTGTTTTATCAAGCCGATGGGTCCGAGCAAAACGGTTAACGCCACGGTAGCGCCGGTCTTGCTCTCCCCTTCTCGACCCTTGGTGCCTCGAAGTCGAACGTGATTGTCCCTTGCAACCAAATACTGTAACTGTACACCCAGGTCCCCGGGCCTGCCCATCATCCCAGCGTGTTTTGCAGCGGACACTGTCGCCACGGCGTGGGCTCCTTTTGTGACGACAACTGTTTCCCCAAGCTTTAGGTCGTCATCGAGAACAAATTCGACCGGATCGCCCACTTGGGAAGTCTTTGAACTGAGATCCGCCGCGAACTTCAAGGAAACTTGCGTACCATCCCTGAGAAGGCAGCCCGAATCAGGGTCACAGACGTGCTTGGATGGATCAGTTGCCGCAGCCTCTGGTGACAACATAGCTCCGTGAGCCGCTTCGGCGCTGGCGGAAGGTTTCTTCGCGTGTGCAGATAGCATCGCATCTATACGCCGGTTTGATGTCGCGATGCGTTATTCCGCGCTTGTGCGCGGTGTCCAGAGCATCCGCAATTTTGACTCCCAGTTTCACCAGCGCGGCAATTTCTATAGGTCCTGCTGCGCACAAGCGTCGTAGGTCCTGCCCCTCAAGCAACTCCATTACCAAGAACGGCTGACCTTCGTACTCGCTGATTTCAAAGATCGTACAAATATGAGGGTGGTTCAGTGAGGCTGCCTGGGCTTCGCGTTCAAACCGATGGCGCGCGCTTTCATCTGCGGCTTTACTGCTACGAATGAACTTGATGGCTACTTCGCGCCGAAGCCGCTCGTCTTCGGCGGCATAGACCTCACCCATGCCTCCCGCGCCCAAGCGGCGCAGAATGCGATAATGCCAGATTCGCCGCGCTTCCACGTCGTGAGGATCATACCGCAACAAGATAAAACCGCAGATCACTTTCGCTCATTGTGCTTAGGGCCCTCGGCCCGGCTGTATCGTCGCTGCTCGAGTGTCGACAAAAACTCTTCCAACGTCTCGCGCCAGCGCTGCGGCTGATCCAGGTGAATGTCGTGGCCACTCTTCTCGATTTCAACCAATCTGGCATGCCGCAGTAATTCCACCATCCGTTGGGTGTCTTCAGCGGGGACCCCGTGTTGAGCTCGCACAACTAGCACCGGACAGCGGATACGCCCCCACTCATCCCAATAAGATCGGCAAGCGATCTCATTCAACGCCCCCAACATTACGGAGGTATCGAACCTGGGCCAAAACTCAACGTTGCGCTGCTCTAGCCCACTAAGCCATACCTGAGCTCTTAACGTGTTCCCACCGAAGAATCTTATTGCTTGCTCATGAGAAGTGAAAGGAACAGGCCACGCTTCTAACCACGCTCGCACGCGAGCAGAGGCTTCCGGATCCACCTGGGGCGTCGCTTCCGCGACGACCAGGCCGCGCACCAAATCAGGACGCCTTGTTGCCAACAAGAATGCCGTGTGGCCTCCCAGCGAATGTCCTACAAGTACTGCAGGCGCTAGCCCAAGTTGCTCCACCCACATCACGGCGTCGTCGACAAATGCCGTCCGAGACACGTCCGCAGGGTTCCGGTCGCTACGCCCATGACCACGCTGCTCTGGGACCACGACCCGATGGGACTTTGACAGCCACGAGGCTGTCGCCGCCCATTCTCCGGCATGGCCGCAGAGGCCGTGAAGCAGGATGACCGGCTTTCCTGCGCCGCCATAGTCGGCGCAAGAAAGCACGACACCGTTGCGCGTCTGTTCAAGCCACTTCATTCTTTGCCCACAAGGCCAGCGTGCAGCCCGAGTCCGCTGCGGCCGCGCGCTGCAACGCTTTTCCCGTGAGTAACACCGACTCCCATTGAGGAAAGAACGTAGCTCCCAGACTCTCGTAGAACTTGATAGCGGTTTGATTCCAGTCCAGCACCTCCCAGCGCACACCGCAGCAGTTGTCCCGCTGGGCAAGGCAGGCGACAGACCCAAGCAGCGCCCTTCCAATTCCTTTGCTCCGAAATTCCGAGCGCACAAAAAGATCTTCCAAAAAAAGTGCAGGGCGGCCTTCCCAAGTAGAGTAGGCGTCGAAGAATAATGCGTACCCGGCAGGTTGGTGGTCCCATTCGGCAATCAGGGCCCGGAATTTGGGCTGCGGCCCGAAGCCGTCTCTTTCCAGATCGAGTTCTGTGGCCACAACCCGATCCCGCACATGTTCGCACTCTGCAAGCTCGAGGATCATGGTCTTTAGCAAGGAAACGTCTTGGCGTGTCGCGAAGCGAATTCTGAGCATACTGATCCCCTGGATAGCGACTAGCTGTATCGGCATGCCTACATTTTTGACTTTTACCATCTGCCTGGTCACTTTAAGAATCAAGTACCATTTTGCGTGGAAACGGGCGGACCAAACGTTTAAGAGGAGGGCGGGGCCGCAGTCGTCCAGCGCTACGGACAGGTCGACCGTGTAGGCAGTCGCGAGGAGCGCATCCGAAAGCTAACACACTCATCCTCCATGATTCCCTCGACGAAGAGCGCGCCCGGACAAGTCCTGCATAGTCGTCCAGAATTCACGAGGATGGCAGAGATACACAAGATTTCCTGGCTTGAAACGAAATCATTTCTGGATTCTCTCCGACGAGGACACAGCGAATGCCTTGCTGGAGATTCTCTGTAAGTCGCACGATGGTCTCTGCTGGAAACCCACCGGGTAGTTTCGCGTATAACCAGCTCAGTCGATACCCTGCGCCGATTTGCTGCGGGCTTCTTTTGTCGATTCTTCCCCTCGATGGCATCCAACACGATCCCGGCGGCAATCGCACCCATCGATTCCCTTGGCTGCCGCCCAGTCGACAGCGCGGGCGCAGACAATGCAGCTAGCGGAATGTCGCCAAAGCCCATCACGGAGCACCCCTCCGGGACTTGAATACCTAAGCGCCTCAGAGCTTTGACTGCGCCAAGGGCCGTCATATCGTCAAAGGCCAGTAGTGCCGTAAAGGGTCTGCCTCGTCGAGACAATTCCATGGTCAGCTCTGCACCCGCCTCGAAATTCGAACCGGGATGCAGTATCTCTTCTAAATCGACTATTCGTTCTTGGTTCAGTTCAATTCTCGCTTCTTGCGCGAAACTCTGGATTGGCTGCCAGCGCGCCCTGCTGCTCGGGACGGATTCCGGGCCACGAATGAATGCGATATCACGATGACCGAGATGATGCAGGAACTTTAATGCAGATCGTGTACCGGCTTCATCGTCCGAAGAAACTGCATTCACTTGCGCATCGTCCATCTCACTTCCCACAATTACCGTCGGCACATAACTGCGGCGGATCCCTACCAAGCTCCTTCGCCAAGGGCACCCGCCGGTAACGGGCGTCAATGCCGATCACTCACTGGCAAATCTCAGTTGTTATCGATGGCAGAAGCATCGTCGAGGCCTATACCAAACGCCGATGGCAGCCTGATTTTAGTAATTCGCCACCCACAGGTGCCGTTCTATCCATGCTTGAAACAGGCTGCGCACCTGGGCGACACGTACGGCCTCGGGATCGTTCGCGGTCGTCACGCTGACGATTCTAGGCTTCCCACCACATCGATGGCTGGCTTCGATTCTATTTGATTTTGCGGGCCATCTGGCGAGGCAGACGGCAGATGCTTCACGAGGACTTCATCATAAGCCCTGGCGAGCTCGAGCAAGGCGTCCTTAGGCAGGGCAGACAGGCGCGGATCCCGCGTATGTGCGTGCACCAAGCCACCCGACACGCTCACGTCCTGCTTAGGCTTGCCCAGGATGCGAATCGAAGATGAAATGCAGCGTTTCTAGGCGTGTAAGCTCGCGCTTGCTGCGTAGCAGCCCGAGAATCACCGCCTGTACGTCAACATTCTCGACAGCCTGGAGGACTGTGTCGCGTGTGATACCCTTAAGCAGCCGCTTTGCGAGATTCGGCTTCCTGCCGGCGCCTGGCCTCTTTACCACCGCGCTTCGAGGACTTTGGTTCGTCTGAATCCTTTGAATCGGCTTGAGGCGCCATTTCTGGCGGTGTAGCCGGCGGAATTTGCAACTCAGCTCCCATGTTTCAGACCCTCCAAAACACGGACACAACACGGACAGTCACTTGTAAGCATAGCCGCATCAGTAACTTGCAGCCGCACATCGCAATATTAGCAGGCGTTCCAGCGATGAAGGGCAGGGAATTGCGTGCGTGATCTGCCCTGTGCGAACAGAAAATCGCCCTTTTCACGTTTGATTGTTCGTTGCGAAAGAAACCGGCCAGGCGGGAGGGAATACCGGAGCAAGCCTTACCAGCCTTACCGGTCTGCCCCGGTACTCCCATCCCCAGGTCATCCGGCGCCTAAGGAAACCGGCGATTTGGTTAATTTTAGCGACGAAGGCCGGGCTTTTTCGGTGACGGCGGACACCTTTGAATGTGAGCGCGGTCACGAAGGAGTTAACAAATGGGCTATCCGGAAATTGCCCGTCTTTTGTCCTTGAACAGTTGAAGTCATTCAATCCCGCAGCAAGAATTTGAAAGACCGGGGCCAGACTTCGCGTTATCTTGTAGTCGTGAAGGCAAGCGACTTTCAAACTCGACGCCCGGCCAGCGGGAACGATGGTTAGCACTCCTGGAAAACCAGGGCGTGGGCGACCCGAAAGCTCTGCACGTGGTCGAAGTGCCCGGGGGCTTGGTGCAGGCGACGGTCGGAGAGCCTCCGGGGCGGATTACTCTCGACGGCGCGCCAGGCAGCGTTCTGATGTTCAACATCTCGCCCGTCCAGGGACTCCGGCAAACTCGCGAGGGACGTTCTTTCGTGAGCGATGTGCTCCATGGAGAAATGACCCTCATGCCGCGCGGCGTGCCGAGCCAATGGACGTGGAACAGCACCTGCGACCGCCTTGACATAGTCGTGTCCCCTGACGTGTTTGGCGACGGGAGCAGCCTGGACGTAGTGGATCGGTACGTCTTCCGCGATCCTGAACTCGAGGCCATCTGCCGGCGTCTTTACCGGAACCTGAATCTCAATGGCACGCCCGAGCGGCTCGGTGTGGAGTCGCTCTTGATGAAGCTAGCCGTGTTGCTGCTGCGGCGTCACTCCACCGCTTCGCAGGCGGCGCGGATTCGGCCGCGAGGAGGCTTGACGCGCAGCCGAGCGCGGCGCGTGCTTGATTACATCGAATCGAACCTTAGCAACGAACTGACCTTGAGCGAGTTGGCCGGAATCGCCGAGCTGAGCCTGCACCACTTCGCGCGTATGTTCAAACAAACTATGGGCGTGCCACCGTACAGATACGTTCTGGAACGTCGCGTGGAATGCGCCAAGGGGATGTTGCGCACCGCTAAGGCGAGCCTTGTGGACATCAGCCTAGCCGCAGGCTTCGACAGCCAAAGCCACTTCACCAGCGCCTTTGGCCGCATGGTGGGGGCGACACCGACTGAATTCCAACGATTCAGCCGCAAGCTCCGTCACTAGTCGCCAAATCCGGACGAATGAGAAAGAGGAGGAACTCATGAGATCAATTCTCATGCGCGGTTGGTGTGTCTTGATCGCTCTGTTCTCGGTCCTGAAATTAGGAGAAGGGCCGAAAAGAATCGCGCCATTGGAGGATCAGGATGTGCGAGTCATCCGGATGATCGCGAAAAAGTACGAATTCTTGCCTTCGCCTGTCCATGTCAAAGCGGGAATGAGAACCCAACTCAAAATCACGGCGATTGATCGGGATCACGGCTTCAAAATCTCGATCGTTCCCGAAGACGCTGATGCGCCCATCCACCCAGGTCTCGAGTTTAACCCGCTACAACGAAACAACGGTTGGAAGCTCAAGAAGGGTGAAGAAACAAAGATTGAATTCGTCGCGAACACCCCGGGGACGTACGAGTTCAGATGTTCCGTGGACTGCGGCATTCATCACGGGCGCATGAAGGGTCAAATTGTTGTGGATCCATGAATAAGTGCAAAACAGCGCGTGGTACCCAATTGGAGCGTCAATGTCCGAGGTTTTCACATTCATGCGAATTCTTTTTCTCGTCGTGGACTTCTTAGCGGCCAACGGAGGAACGCAGAGTCCAGTTGAGTGGCGCGCGAACACCCGTTCTTTGCTGCCGGAGCAGTCGACTGCGTTACTGCATACAAAAGTCGCTGTTATCGCGTCAGAAAAAGCTGTGCACGATTTAGCCAGTTCCTGGTGTTCGGCGTACAGGAGCTCCGATCCCGAACGACTGGCCGCAATGGAGACGCGGGAGATAGAGATCGTCGACCGATTCGGCGATTGGCATCACCTGATTGGCCTCAAGGCCCGCATGCATTTCTGGGAGGATGGCTTTGGCGTGGTGAGCCGGAAAGACTTTCGGCCAGCATGCACCGTTGAGCATGTTCGTCTCATTGGATTGAAAGTCGCGGTCGTCCAAATGAAGGTCTCCTACGACGAGGGAATCGCACTGAAGAATGGCGACCGCATTCCGCGATTCTCCGAAATTCATACTTCGGTCTTCGTCAAGGTCCAAGGCACGTGGCTAATTACGGCGCAGGACATCGTGCAGCAGAATTCCCAGGAGTAAGGGCAAGACAGTACCCCACTCGATTCGCGAAGGGTTGCGTTCGAAATACACGATGCGTCAAACACTTCGATTCACAGACGCTGAATGGCATTTGCGATGAAGGAGCTGAACATACGGGAACTCAATACGGACGAGTTGCACGGCGCCGCTCGTTTGCTCGGTCGTGGAATGCGTGATAATCCGGCCAACGTCCGGACGTTGGGGATACGCAACGCCGATCGTCGCTGCCGGGCCCTGATGCGCTTCTTCGTGCCAGTGTTGCACGGTTTGTATGAGCGGGGCTTGATCTTAGGCGCATTCCGAGACGGGTCACTGGTGGGAGTGTGTGGCATAGCATGGCCAGGCCTGTGCCAGCCAACTTGGCTGGAAAAACTAAATGTAATTCCTTCAGTAGCCTTTGGTAACCCACTTGCCGCGCCTATCCGAATGCTCATGTGGGCCCGTGAGTGGGCGCGCCGCGATCCGGGCGAACCGCACTGGCATCTGGGTCCAGTCGCGGTGGATTCCTACGTTCAAGGGCAAGGAATTGGCCGTGCAATGCTGAGTGAGTTCTGTGCGCGCGCAGACCGTAGTGGCGGGCTCTCGTACCTTGAGACGGACAAACCCGAGAACGTTCGCTTCTATCAGAAGTTCGGATTCACCGTGATCGCGGAGGCCGAGATATTACATGTGCCCAACTGGTTCATGTCCCGGTCAAGCGGATAAGTGGGATATTTGCTTGGAAGTTGGTGCATTATGATTCCCCGCTAGTTTCCTCAGTATCAGAAATTCGCGGCACAAGAAAACGGCTTTCGTGCACCTCAATCCTTCTTTTGCAACGCGTGATGCCGTGAAACCTATTCATCGCATTTCCAATGCAAGCGCCCTCTAGATATCCCTCGTAGAGCTTTCATCCGCCGATGCACGCCACCAGCCCGATTCCTCCGAGGACCACCCGTGTCTACGCTCAAGTTTCGAAGATCTGCCTTTGAGTACTCCTCAAAGCATTCCTCATTGGTACGACAAAGGCATCGCACCTTCCTGGGCTTGCATCTGAGTGGAAATGACTCAGTCGCACACGCTGGTCGTTGAGAAGCTTTATACCGAAAGATTGACCACCTACCGGAGGTTCATCTCCTTTTTTCGCTCCCGCGATGCCCTACGAACGCTGCTTGAGAGAGCGGGACTTCTGCGTCCTAGCCTTCGAATGCTCGATGCCGGCGCCGGTTTCGGCACAGCGACTTTCGCTCTTTTAGATGCGCTCCACCGTCTAAGGATTGAGCCTGAAACCATCGACGGATTTGACCTCACGCCCGCAATGCTAACCCGGTTCCGAGCAGAGTTGGATTCGCGGGGCATCACCCAGGTTCGTCTAAAGCAAGCGAACGTCTTGCAACTCGATCAGCAGTTGCCCTTGTCCTGGAACAGCTACGACCTGATCGTCTCAGCTTCCATGCTCGAGTACGTCGCGAGAACGGATCTTTCGAAGGCGTTGTCGGCTTTGCGTGCTCGACTAGCTCCACAGGGAACTCTTCTGGTCGTAATCACGCGTAAGAACTGGATTACAAAGATCCTTATCGAACGGTGGTGGCAAGCGGCACGTTACTCACGCCAGGAGCTTCGAGAAACTTTCACAGCGGCAGGTTTCCGCCATCTTGTTTTCAGCAGATTCCCTTTTCGGTACTTCTGGCAGAACCTATCAAACCACGTGATTGTGGCCAAATGCGTGGACATAACGTGCGCCGATAAGGTCCCGGCTAGAACAAGCAGTTCCTTAGAAGGCCAGGGTGTTCCGCAAAACTCCTTTATTTCCAGTAAGTTAATAGTTTCGATCCCCACCGCCCCTACCAGATCAACTGAAACAAAGGCAGTAGTGCGCAATTGCTGATTGAGGCGCACCTTGGGCTGGAGACGCGAGGCGGGACAAACTTCCTGTCACTAAAAGTCGGACCGGCATGCCAGCCAAGGTTGTGGTGGGCTGCATGACGCGCTGCAATGACCGACCAGAAGATCCGATTAGGTAAGTCCAAGCGCGATCTTTACCTGCTCTTGGATAGCGGCAAAAGAAGGGTCCGATAAGACGCCTAATGCCGGGTAGCGAAGGAAGGCTTTCTCAAGTGTGGCCACCTGGTCGCATTTCGCCCAACAATCGTGGTCCAGCCCTCCGTCCCCCCGTTTAACAAGCACTCGCATACTAAACTTGACGTGCTGGACCGTGGTGAACGGTACCAAGCAAACATCGTACGCGTGTCTGTTAAGCGAATCCACGGACAAGATAACAGCGGGGCGCGCCTTGTCGAGGTCCACAAGATAAACTTCGCCGCGTCTGGGGTACCAGGCATGAGGAGTGCGGGCCATTTAATCCCTGGCGAGTGCCCGCACGGACGCTTTTTGAAAAGCTCGTGCTTCCTTCCGCGCAGCATTGCGGGCATCGGAGAAGAAGGCCGCTGCCTCTTCCTCAAGTTTTTCCAGCCGCTCTTGTAGAATTGCGCGCTTGAGCAGCTCATTGACGCGGTCGCTGGCAGAACGCACCCCCCGCGTGTTCGCCACGTATTCGTCAATCTCTTGCTCTATCGTGAAGCTCTTTGAAGTTCTCATGGTTCACATCGTGGAAATCATACTATTAATCCAAGGACCCAAGTCAAGAGGGATTTCGTGTCCCAATTCCTTAACTGCGCCAGGTCTCGGTCCGCCCATTTCGTGCGGGAGCGATTGAATCAATCAGCAGAATCAGCAATTGGATTTGGCGGGCGGCTGCAACGCCATCATTCCACGGGACTTTGTAGTTCGGGGGTCGTGCTCGATCCCCACCGCCCCTACCAAACCAGCTTTGTTTTCTGTCAGTT
>Ga0126373_10000698_pt1 | contig 22653 bp, 25 predicted proteins | sample PanSoiMetPlot_11_FD_92545 | JGI IMG/M metagenome (GOLD analysis project Ga0126373, IMG submission 92545) | Tropical forest soil microbial communities from Panama - MetaG Plot_11 | ecosystem: Environmental > Terrestrial > Soil > Tropical forest > Bulk soil | place: Panama | collected 2016-02-17 | reverse complement strand
TAAGGATGATGATCGAAGGGAACGGTATGCTCAGGAGAAGTTTGATTTTCTGGGCTATACGTTTCGTCCCCGAAGCTCGAAGAGTCGCAAGGGAAAGTACTTCATCAACTTCAGTCCGGCCATCTCTGAGAAAGCCAGCAAGGCCATACGGCGAAACGCGCCGCTCCTCGATCACGGCTTTCGTCTTTACACGCGCCAACGATTCGAGACTGGAAGCTGCACCTGAGCAGCGACACGTCGCTTGCGGATCTTTCCCGTATGTTTAACCCGATCATCGGGGGTTGGTTTCAATACTACGGGCGGTTTTACCGCTCGGGGCTTTATACCCTCCGGTGGTACCTCAACAGCGTGCTCGTCCGGTGGGCGACGCGGAAATACAAGAAGCTGAACCACCGGTTTCGCCGAGCCGAGCAGTGGCTGCGGCGCGTTTCTCATCGCGATTCACAGCTCTTTGCTCACTGGCAGCGGGTGCGCGGCGTGGCTCTGCAACGGGAGCCGTATGAGCTGCGAGGTTCACGCACGGTTCTGCGAGAGCGCGGGGGGTGCAACTCCCCCGCGCCACTCACCCAGGCCCTCGCCGTTCAGGTACACTTCCTTCCGTATCGCACGATAAGAAATACCTATTTTGGCCAAGCTGGCAAATCTTTCGATTTTCGCGGGTGCCGTCCTGCTCTTGCCCACTGCTGCGACTCTTTGGTTTCGCTGGGCTGCCCTCGAGGCCGATGAGACAAAACAGAGGGTTATCTGGGCCGGTTTTCGCAGCTTCGGGCGACCGATTCAGACCGCTATCGTGGCGAAGTAGGAACGATAAACTCACATCGGCTCATCTTCGTCTTTGTCCTTCTTCGAGCCTTGGCGCTGAGATTTGGCCAACCGGAATCGAATTGTGACTTCGCCTTCGGTTTCCACAGGCTTTCCGTCAAAAAGAGTTGGAGAATATCGCCATTGGCGAACGGCATCCATGGCCGCCGTGGCAAGCTCCTGAGGACCAGAGACGAAAGTCACGTTCGTCACAGTACCTTCGGGGCTAAAAACGACGTGCACTTTGACTGAACCTTCGATGCCCTGTCGTTGCGCATCGTTTGGATAGACGGGGTTTACTTGCATGATTAATTTACCCCTTTGAAGGCGCTCCGGTCCCCGCGGTTCCTTGTTCTTGGTCTCAGTTGGTGTTCCTGAGGCAGGAGGAGCGCTGGGATTGACAGTGCCCGACGCGGGCATTGGTTCGGAGGCTTCCGGTTGTTTCGGCGGTGCGGCGTTTGTCTCTTTGTCGGTAGCGATTGGCGTGGGTGAGGTCTCCGCCGGAACCGCAGAAGAATTCGGGGGCGATGATGCCGCATTTGAGTCTTTGCTTTGTGTTGTACCCTCTCCAGTCTGAGCGGGTCTGCTTTCCAAGGTTTGAACCGGTTTGCTCTCTAACGACGAAGTTGGAACCCCGGGGGTTGGCCCCGCCTGCCTCGTGGGCTCTGCAGGTGGATGCGATGCCCGCCCGCTGAGCTCCGTATCGTTCAGGATCTGTGTCGGCGTCATTGCGCGGGGAGTTGGCGCCACGGCCTGATGGTTGCTCACGGCTTCGCTGGCCGGGACCGGAGAACGGACATTTTCATTTTGCTCCGGGGAGTTAGTCGGCAGATTCCTGCGCCTTATTTCCGCCAAAGTCTCGTTTCTTTGCTTTGGCTCGCTAGTGGCGGGGGAATTGAGAGCTGCACTGCTCTTTCTATCTTTCAGCAAGGCTTCCAGAAGTTCGAGAGCACGAATCGTCTTTTGTGAGTGTTGTTGCACGGCAATTCGACCGGCGGCAAACAACGTCACTATCGCTGCCGCCGCGATGGCGATTCGGAGTAGTCGGCGTGGCACCTTTATGGACTTTATGGAACTGGTGGGTTGACTTAGCAATGGCGGGGGCGTGGCACCCTTGTTGACGGAGGTCTTTGCGGGGGCCTTCGGGGTCGGAAATAAGGTCGGTGTGACATGGGGAGTATCTGCGAGCCAGAAGCTGGGTACGCGGGCGTCCTTTGGTTGAGGAACGGGCTGTTCTACCTCGGCGCTTTTCGGTCGACTGGGTTCGACGGTATTTTCGTAGCTGTGCTCGTCTCCGCCGATTGCGGCGGCTGCAGTCAAGGCGAGGCCATCCACGCTAATCTTTGATCTGGCGCCCGCGCCTGTGGCCTTCTGCGTGGCCGATTTAGAGGTTGTCTGCGAGGACATATTCCCGTCGGCGTCCTTCCCCACGCTCCTTTCGGTCTCGATCGAACCTTTGGAAAACGCACCGTCCTCGATCATAATTCGCGCCGCGTGTAAATCTCCGTCCACCGAACCGTCTTTCTTGATTTCGATCCGGCTCTTAGCACGAACGTTTCCCTTCACTAACCCGTAGACCAAGACTTCTCCCACGATGATGTCAGCTGTCACCTTCGCGGTCTTCCCTATCGTCAGTTTCCGCTCGCCGAGTTGAACGAGTCCCTCGAATGTACCCTCGACCACCAAGTCCTCGCTGCCTGTGATTTCGCCTTTCACGTGCAAGTTTGCGCCAAGCCGGGAGACCACGGTGTCCGAGGACTTCAATTCCGGCTTCGCGGCTTGCCGCTCATCCGGTTTCCTCCTACCCCACATGGTGATGTTCCGCATGTTGGCGTCTGTCTGTTCCACCTGCATTTTTGTAAAAAGCGATTCTCAACCCGAACGCTAACCGAGGTCGGGCGAGGGCCGCTGTTTCAAAAAGATCAACTAAATGTGGGTCATCATCCGGTGTCTTTGAGACTCTCGGCTTGTACCCCGATTGATCCGATCACATAGGCCTAAGGCTTCGGCTCACTCGCTGTTTGCGGGGCAGCCGCCCTTATCCAGCTCCCGCAGCTTCTTTGGGGCTTCGGCATTGTTCTTTTCTGACGCGACCAGCAGCAAGATCCGCGCTTGCTCGCAGTTCAGCGGGACGCCTTCGCCCCGTGTGTAGCGGTCCGCAAGCGCTACCGCCGCCTTCGTGTTTCCTGCTTGCAGTGCAGACCACAACTGCTGCGGCGTCGTGGAGACTTTTTTCGGGTGCTGCACTTGCCGCGAGGAAGAATGCGCCTTCGAGGCGGCCGAAACGGGCACTACTGCCGCCGGGCTTGCCCGAAGCGGCCCCGCCTTCGCTGGCTGCTTCGTTGGCGACGGCGATGATGTGCGCGTCATCAGATCCGTGGAAAATGCTCCTGCTCTCTGTGGACTCTGCCTCTGCGCCCACCCTGTCGGCGCGGCCGCGGCGATCGCCTGCGCCAGCGGTTTCGTAGCGGTCGGCTCCGAGATCAGCGCACTTGGTGACACTGGCTGTGCTACTGACGCCTGAATCTGCTCCGCGCTGGATTGCTCCGCGCGGATCGCACCCGCGGTCGTCCGCGCCGGGCGGCCTGGTTTCGTGCCGGCGGCATACCAGATGGGAATCATCACCACCGCGCATATCCCGAAGCCCACCAATACGCCGCGCAGGAATTGCCAGCGCGTTTGCGCCCGGTAGCGTTCTATGGGAACAAGTTGCGTGTTCGGAACGCTCATCTTCTGCCAAATCGCCGGCTCCTCGGGCGGCGCGTCGTTTCTTCCACTGGATGCGGTAGAGGTCTCGTTCAGCCAGGCGCGGATCTGCTCGCGTGCCGGCGCGCTCAACTCCAAGAAGCGCAGGCCTCCCCTGCGTTTTGCCGAGTCGATCCACGCCAACTGGCCGGCGGCCTCGATCGCGCTGTTCAGGTCGACCGACAGGCGCAGCTGCAGCAAGTCCTTTTCTTCTATGGGCGCGAGGCTCTCAAAGCACAACCCATCTTCGGAAAGATTTAGGACGGAACCGCTTTCTTCACCGCCGAGCTTACAGAACACTATCGGCTCGGGCTGCTTTCGCGCTTGCAACCGCCGGTTTTCGTTCATCATCGCGCAGGATTCCCCTCGTAGACGTCTGTAAACACCTCATGAGGGCTGGGTGAATGCGGTGTTACCGTGAGCTCACGCTAAGAGCATGCACGCACCGTGTCAATTACCGTGGTGGCTAACCGCGCAGGTTAGTACGAAAGACTCAAAAGCTAAGGAAGGGGAACCCGTCGTTCAAATTATCAGATTACGTACTGGAGGCCGCAGACTTTACTACCGGCGATACGCAGGGAGTGCTCAAGGGAAAGACGTTGACGGAAGTGGCCTTTGTCGGGACAGGCGCGGTCAGAATAGTTCGATGAGACAGGTCAGATTTTCTTTTTAACCCTGGATTCGCTACGTAGCTAAATCCGCGTGAGGCCCGGCATCATGCACAAGAGCGCTTAATACTCAGTTGAATTCTTATCAGGAGTCAACTTCAGAGCATTCGGCCAACAACCGAATGGCAGGCGTTTCCGATAGGTTTTTTTTTGGCGAAAACATTGGCTTTTCGCACGATCCCTATCGTTCTTCTCCTCGCAAATCAGCAAAGAGCTATGACACTCCGAAGGAAGCGTAAACAGGAGTCGTACGCAACTACTTGAACCAAAGGAGTTTGGCTCCCCGGGCTAGACTCGAACTAGCAACCCTTCGGTCAACAGCCATCAACGTTATTTAATCAAATCTTGCCGGATGACAGGCTAGACCGAAGGAAATCAGCAAGTTCTGATGAAAAGCGACGAACCAACTTCTCCTTCCTTATTCACGTTTTATCCGCAAGTTGCCGCGCTTCACCGCGTTTCGCGTGACATTTTCGTGACAGCGCGTTCCAGTACCAGGCCCTCGGCCATGGGCGCCCAGTCACCGACACTATTCGTGTGGGAAACGGTCCGCTCGGCCCGTAGCATTGCAGCGCCGTTTTCTTGTTCTATTCCGGCAGCCTGAATCATGACGCGATTTTTTTGTTCCTGGCGTTGCAGACGATGCAAGAAGGCAGTGCCAACCCATGAAAAAACCCGCCGCAGATAGCCGTAGTCCCCATTCAGGGTCACGTCCATGCCTCAGTTTTTGATAGCGGCTCGGGAGCAGAATCAAAACGGACCTTTCAAGGAGACACAACCTTCGTCATAACAACTTTCGCCCTTTTGGCATGGATGGTCCTGGCAGTTGCCGCCATTATTGGTGGTGAAGGTGCAATTGTATCCCGGCTTAAAGAAACAACCCTTGCCGCCGGCTGCTTGTGATACTCCCAACCCTGGCTTCCACGCGAGCAGACCCATCAGTAGGATAAACAGCAATGCAATGTTCCGAAGCAAACGCAGAGTCTTCATTTTCATCCTCCATACTTGGTTTTTGACTGGAGTGCCGTACCCGACCCAAAGAGTGATTTGAAGAGTTCGAGTTCTTCAGGTGGACTTAGGAGTCCGATCCAGGAGCGCTCAACCCGGCCGTCTTTGTCGACCAGTATGAGCGTAGGCGTAGCGCTGACGCGCAGGTTCTCCAACGGTGTCGCGGCCACACTTCGGATGTGAAGATTGTCCTTGGTCATGAACTGCCGGACCATCTCCGCATCGTTGGGAAACACCGCGACGACGCCCAAGTCAATTCCGCCCTGCTCTTGCGCGACCGCAAGTTTTTGATAAAACGGACCACTCTCTTCGCAAAAATGGCAGCCGGTGTTCAAGGCCAGCACCAAGGTGCGTTCGTGCTGTTTCCAGTCGAGGCCGGGAACCTTGTCCAAACGATCCCCGGCTTCGACTGACATCGGAGCACGATTCGCGGCCGCGTACCGCGCGAGCACTACATACCCCACGGCCAATGCCACCAGAATCACGGCCACATTCGCAATCGCCTCAGGCTTTGGTTTCATATCTCGCTTTCCGCGTCAGGCAAAACACCCGCTCGCCTTCCACACTTCCCACGGCATGCCGTGTCGGCCTTTGAGGGTTTCTGGACCGGGCCGGGCGTGGCAAAAAATCCGTGTTGCCCGCCCTGAAAGTAAAAGCCTACAAGTTGCCCCGCCTCATTCACGCGCGATATCTGGGTTCCGAATCCATTCGGAAAATCCAGCGTGCTGAAAGCGCCCGCGATCAGGCGGAAGCCGTGGAAAGCCCCGTTGGTGTCGTCGTAGGTGCCCACGATTTGCCCATTGTTGCTGATGCCGAGCGCCGCCGTCGTATCAAGGGCGCCAGGAAAGTCAATGCGGGTGAAGGTGCCGCCGCTCAACAGAAAGCCGTGCGTATTCCCCGCTGCATCTCCCCACTCTCCGGCAATTTGTCCCTGGTCGTTGATGGTGTGAGCAATGGTGCCCGTTACCGCGGCAGGGAAGTCTATGGTAGTGAAGTTACCCGCGCTCAGCAGGAAGCAGTGCGCGTTCCCTGCGGAGTCGATATACACTCCGACGGCTTGGTTCAGGTCGTTCATGCCCTGAAGAGCCGTGAAGATAGCCCCGGGAACGTCAAACGTAGTAAAAATTCCCTGGCGGAGGAAAAAAGAATGGGAAACGCCACCGCTGTCAAAAAACCTGCCTCCGATCACACCGGCGTTGTTGATAGCGAGCGCGCGTGTCTGGACCGCTCCTGGAGCATCGATGCTTGAAAACATTCCACCACTAAGCAGATATCCGTGACGCACGCGGCCCGCGTCTATGTAGTCCCCCACAATGTCGCCGCGGTCGTTCAGGCCTATAGCGCGGGTCAGAGTTGCTCCAGGAAAATCAATCGTAGTAAAAGTGAAATTTGCGGTTGCGATTGGCGATCCCTGTGCCACGGAAGTCATGGGATTTGACGCGGCCAGAGCAAGGCACGCCACGAGTGAAAGTAACTGCTTCATCGGTCTCTCCTTTCCTTGCCCGGTTCTTGTGGGGACTTCTCCGCTAACTACCTTTCTTCTTGGCAAGAGTCAGGAGGAAACGGCGAGGTTTTTGTGAAGGTTTGGCGAGGCCGCCTCAAATACATGCGTTGGGTACCCGCAATAGGTTTATAATCCGATTAAAACTCCTAGGCCCGGCTCATGCATGGTGACTTCAGAATCGGTCCCTGGCTGGTACAGCCCAGCCTGAATCTCCTTTCGCAGGACGGCGCAACGGTTCACCTTGAACCGAAGGTGATGGAGGTGCTGGTTTTTCTGGCTCAACGCGTTGGCGAGGTCGTTCCGAGAGAGGAGCTGATCCAAACCGTTTGGGCTGGCGCCTTCGTAACGGACGACGTCGTTAAGCGATGCGTTTCAGTGTTGCGCAGCGCGTTGGAGGACGACGCCCGTGAGCCGCGCTTCATCGAGACCATTCCGAAACGCGGCTATCGGTTCATTGCGCCGATCAGCGCAAATGACGGAGGCGAAGCGGTCCAGTTGCCAACCGCGGAGGGTCGGCAGTCACGGCTGAGGCTGAAGTTCATCCCTTTGTTGGGAATATCAATTGGTTTGGTCCTCCTGGCCCTGCCGGCAGGTGGATATTTCACCTGGCGGCACTTTCATCCTCGCCCCCTCCCGCCCGCCGGGAAGATCATGCTCGCCGTGCTTCCCTTTCAGAACCTGACCGGCGACCCCTCGCAGGAATACTTCAGCGATGGATTTACGGAGGAAATGATCACCGCGCTGGGTGGTTTGCAGCCGGAACGGCTCGGGGTGATTGCCCGCACTTCAGCCATGAAATACAAGCATACCGATAAGGCCGTGGATCAGATCGCTCGCGAGTTAGGTGTCCAGTATGTGCTGGAAGGTAGCGTGCGGCGCGACGCGGGCCGCACGCGGATCAGCGCGCAGCTCATCCAGGTGCAAGATCAGTCCCACTTGTGGGCGGAAACGTATCAGCGTGACCTGCGCGATATTTTCCGGGTCCAGAATGAAGTGGCTGAAGCAATTGCCGGCCAGATTCGCCTCCGCCTGACTCCGCCCGAGCAGGCAAAACTCGCCGCAGCCCGCCCGGTGGTGCCCGAGGCTCACGAAGCCGATCTGCTGGGCCGCTTCAACTGGTATAAGCGCACCCGCGATGGAATGATGACCGGCTTGAGTTACTTTCAAAAGGCAGTCTCGCTGGATCCGAAGGATCCATTGGCCTACACCGGTATCGCAGACTCCTACATCGCCCTTGCGGTGTTTGAGTATCTTCCGCCTAGCCAGGCGTTTCCCCTCGCCAAGGAAGCAGTTCTGAAGGCCCTGGCACTCGACGACACCCTGGTGGATGCACACTCAACTCTCGCACAGGTTTATCAATCCGAGCGAAACTGGGCTGCGACCGAACAGCAATGCAAGCGCACGCTGGCCCTAAATCCGAACTACGCTTTGGGCCACTATCGCTACTCGTTGTTTCTCAGCAGAGCTGGCCGGCACGCAGAGGCCGTGGCAGAAATCAGGCGTGCCACGGAACTGGATCCTCTTTCTCCCAGCATGATGACAGCTTTGGGGCAGGCGCTCCTCATGGCGCGCCGCTACGAAGAATCCCAACAGTCGATGCTGAAGGCTTTGGAACTCGACCCCAATTACTTTCCAGCCCATTTGATGCTTGGGGACGTTTACGCTGCAAACGGCATGTTTGCGCAGAGTCTGACTGAGCTACAGAAGGCGGCGAGCGTCTCGCCGGGAGACCCCCAGGTCCCGTCGTTCCTTGGATACGTTTATGCCAAATCGGGCCGGAAGCAGGATGCGGAGGGAGTGCTCAAAGAAATGAAGGCTGAATCTCAACGCAGATACGTTTCCGGTTTTTTTGTGGCAGTGGTCTGCATCGGGCTGGGCAAGAATGAGGAAGCCCTGCAATGGCTGGAGCGTGCCGACCAGCAGAATGACTATCAACTTTCCTGGATCAGTGTAGAGCCTGTGTTCGATCCGCTACGCTCCGACTCTCGATTCGCCGACTTGGTCCGCCGGGCCGACCCGCCCCAATAGGCCTCCTTCGAGCTTTTCCTTCGCGGAAGTTTTACTTGGGCTCTGGCGGGTCGTGCTCAGAATTTGCTCCGCCGAATGGCCCTGCCAAGCAGGTCAATCTTTCCTGGCTCCGCGCGTCGACGCGAAAAATCAGTTGGTCTTACGTCTATGACGTCGCTTGTTAGCGTCAGACGACGCACCGAGAAGGACAGACCGTTCAACTATTTCCGCAAACTGCAGAATGTGGATTGAGAACCGATGCTAAAGCATTCGGTCAAGAACCGAATGCTCGGCCTATCTCCAGTTGTTTTTTCCTTGAAAACATTGGGTTTTCGCCCGATCTTTGATCGTTCTTGCCTTCGAAAAATCCGTAATGAGTGGACAGTCTGAAGGAAGGCGAAAAAGGTCCGCCGCAACCAGTTGAAAAAAACAAGGGATTGGCTCCCCGGGGAGGATTCGAACCTCCAACGTTTCGGTTAACAGCCGAACAACCAACTTCATCAGGACTTGCCGGAGTTGGCCATAATCGAAGGAAATCAGCCAGTTGCGATTAAACGTGACGAACCACTTTCTCCTTCTTTATTCACCTTTCGTTCGCATTTCGTCGCCATTCACCACGGTTAGTATTACGTTTTTATGACGGCCACATTGGAGACCTCCGAGAATAACTCGGAATGATCCGCGCGGGCGCACAATCAAAGCGCCTTCCCCACGAGCGAATGAGCCATTCATGGAATGTCTACCGCCACCAGCGCGGCAAAGGCGCGCGCGGTTATGATCCGCGCGGACTTGTGCCTGGCGAGCAACAGCAGGCCGCTTTTGTCTCCGGTCACAAGATAATCGGCGTTGCCAGCTTCCGCCAAGGCCAGCAAGAAGTTGTCGTCAGGGTCAGGTGAGCGTTTCACGCGCGGTAGCTCCCCGACGTCCTCGGCAAGCTTTTTGATCTGGTTGATCAGGCGGCCGCCCTTATAGGGTTTGACGAGATTGGCGACTTTCGGCTTTTGCAACGTAGCGTGCAACTCTTCGAGGTGCTCCGCGCAGGTTAGGAGTGTGAATTTACCCTGTTCCCAGGCGTTATAGATTGCCGCGGGGTGGCGCCGGAGCGATGAGGGCCGACACCAGGATATTGGTATCAAGCACTACGCGCATCAGGCTTTGTTAGTCTTCCTTTTGGTGCGGCGCCCGGAGCGGACCTCGCGTACGGCGCGATCGATGATAGCCTGGAGCTCATCCGTGTCGGCGTTGGCATTGCGCGACTTGATGTCCTGCACAGTGCGGCTGAAGATGCGCCAGCGGACGGCCTCCTCGATGAATTTCGAGAGGTCACCTTTTTTCATGCCCTGGGCGCCGAGATAAGTGCGCAGGGTGAGGTCGATTTCCCTGGAGACCTTGACATTCCAGCGAACAGCTTCTTCCATAAGACACCTATACACACAAGCAGATAAACACCTATGTATTCTAGCGCAAAGCCAGACAAAGGGAAACACGGAGCCTGTCTCTGGCGAATTGATATGGTTGGAATGAAACGATCGGATTCACGAAGCGCACAGCAACCAAGAACGCAAGGACCAGATGATTGAATTGGAAGTCTTCCCAAGGTCGACCGGATACCGGGGCGATCGAGAGTCTTCGGAAAATCACGCAGCCACTGGTGTCTGATATAACCTTCATTTCGACGACCGCATGAACGAGTTGTGCGCTCGGTCCTTTCGGGCTTTCTGTCCACGATTAGAAACGATCTTCCAAGGTGAATACCGGCGGAGTAAACGAGGCGCAGGTCGCTCTAAGCCCATGAATTTCAGACGAGATGTCGAACCGACCAAAACATTGGCAGCCCTTTAGCCGTCAGTCCGGCGCCCGGTGCCTAAGTGTGGGCAGATTCGTAGTTGCAGCGTGGTTTCCCTAGGATTCTGTCTATCCGATGCGACGAGCTCTTAGGAAGTCCTAGAACGGTGCCCGTCAATCTATCAACATTTTCGGTAGCAAGGCCATCCGAGAGACCACCTGCTTGCAAAGCAGCTTGGGAAAAACACTAGGCGCTTTTGCTGTCGCTTACACGGAAAACCGACAAGATTCCCGCTCCCCAGATGTCCCGAACGTTCCGACCTTGCGTCTGAGCACCACGTTCCTAAATAACGGCTTGACGTCCGTTTTGAGTCAAAATTAGATTGCGCTAAATTCTATCTTCTGTGGTTCTTTTGATCCTACGCGAAAGATGTTCCTCGAGGACTTCCAGGGAGGAGCAACATGACCTTTAGGAAGACTTCCGGCCTAGCAGCTCTGATTCTTTCCTCAGTCTGTCTTGCAGCGCATGCTTCTGTGGCGCAGACGAGTGACTGCAGTGACAAGACCCCAGCCAAGTTCAGGTTACTCACCGGTCAGCCGGGTTTGAATTACGACATGGTTGGCCGCGCCATTGTGCAGGCATACAACAAAACCATGCCTCCGAATGAGCATCTTCTGGCTTGCGAATCCAAGGGTTCGCTTGAGAGCGTGGGAATACTCTCGGCGGGCAAGGCGACTTTCGCCATCGTGCAGAGCGACGTTATGCACTCAGTTTGGTTCGGACATCAGCTGTTCTTGCCCGAGGATACGAGCAAAGGCTGCGTGTTTCGGGCGCAAAAGCAACCGATTGTAGGCGGAAAAGAACCGTTGTACCTCGTTGCGCCTCTCTACGCGGAAATCCTTCACATCTTGCTACGTCCACATCTCAATATTTCGAATCTGGAACAGTTGAAAGGACATCGCGTTTGGGTCGGCTCCTCGGGTAGCGGAACCTACCTCACGGCCGAGCGCGTACTCGGTGCCGCGGGTCTGGGGATGTGTGACATTTCCGTGAAGGACGACGATGGCCGTTCACTGTACACTACCGAGGATGCACTGACTGCGCTGACCAACATGAAGCTTGACGCCGTCTTTTTCACGGGCGCATCACCTACATCAGCCATCCAATGGGCCTTTGATAAGTCCAAAGGAGAAATTCATCTTTTGCCTTTGGATGTCACACTCCTAAATCAACTGAGTGCTGATGGCAGTTACGTGGAAAGCATGATTCGCAAGCATGACTATGCCAGTGCTTCAAGCAGCCCTCAAGGAATCCCAACCGTTGGCGTTCAGGCACTTCTAATCGCTTCGCGCAACGAGGGGAACGGTGCCGTAGTGGACAGTTTTATCCAGTTTTTCGCCGACGACGAAAATCAGGCTTTGGTCCGCCAGCAGATTCGTTCCACACTGATCTCCGGTATCAGCGGTTCGAGTCCTAACCAGCAAACTAAGCCAAAGGTCGCACCTGGCAATTTTTGGTATCTGCCACTCTTGCAGGCTCCAACACCGGCGGCATTTCTCCGTCATTTTTGTCCGCCAGAGACCTACCAGGGGCACACTGTCGACGCCCGAGAGTCGTTTTATCAAGACCCCGCAAAGTTCTGGCATCGAGCTCTGCTATGGATTGGGCTGATCGTCATTCTTTTGCTCATCCTTTTTGCTTGGCAGCGCAAGAGGATAGGACCGTTGTTCGTCGCCAAATACCCTGTTCTTTTTTGCGCCTTCATTGGCACTGTGCTGACTTGGACGGTCAGCTCCTTCGTCCTGTGGGACCTGGAGAGGGATGTCAACGAAGACTTCACCTCCCTCGCCAATTCAGCGCTACACCTTGTTGATTATCTGACGCCGTATTTTGGAAGAGAGGCTCTCACTCGGAATGGGCAGACGACGGTCACCGTTGTCCGCGCGATCCTCACCGCACTGTTCCTAGGCGGCCTCTGGCCCTCTGCTAAACATGTTCTCGCAAATCGACTTTGGAATCCCCTTGTCTCTTGGATGAAGGGCGCACGACGGGAGCAGAATGCCCCCCGGGGATCTGTCCAGCATAGAGGGTAGCAGGACCGCACTATATCCGATACGCACAGGAGCGAGAGACGAAAGCGAGAATAGGCGCCAAGCCAAAACAGCTGACGACCCGAGAAAGACGGGGACGAATGTACTTAGTTTTGCTCTGGCCCATGACGGGCATGCTGATCGGCTGACCCTAATTCTGCAAGTTTCCTTTTGGCTATCCAATACTCAGGATCCTGCCGACGTCTAGCAGCGGCTGAATCACTGAAATGAGCAACAGCAAGTCCATTTTGCTTGTTCATTAGAGCCAAGTATCCGGCGTAAAAGTGGGCTTGGCACTGGAAGGCTTGTTCGTCGATGTCATCCTTGTTTTCTGTGAGAAAGGCAAACAAGTTTGCTTCATTCCGATCCCTCACCCCTCACCAGAAATTTGGCAACTCTCTTGGGCCAAGTTGCTTCAGTGTCAAGGTCTGGCTTCCAAGGAACAATTCCGATTGTCATGACCGAGAAAAACTTAACGAAAGGATCTAACTTTCTCTCACGGGTTGCATATTCAAGCAGTAATCTCGTCGATCGAGACTTCTGGCCTGCATCGTACAATGCAAGGGCGTGCCAAATGATTGCCCTTCCGCGTTCTTCACCACTCAGATTATGTTTATCATTCGCGACACTGCGCTCATTCAACCTTAGAGTTTCGAAGGATCTTACTGCCTGATTCGCATCACCAAGGGCAAGGCTCAGTTCTGCTTCAAGTGCTAATGCCAGGGAAGACTTTGGTATGATAGCTTTAGCGTTCTTAAGTACGTCCAAAGCTTCGGCGAGATTGCCGTTTTCCATCAGAGTCTGTGCTTGAAGAACGTACGCGTCATGAAGCGCGGTCTTTGTTTCAGAGTCTAGTTTCGTGATTTCCCCCTGAGACTTCAACTTTAGCTGGACCATGGTTTGTTTCAGCAGTTGACGGGCGACATCATAGCTCCCATTTGCGATGGCGAGACTCGCCAAGGCAGATAGAACGGTGGCGTTGTCGGGATCGAAATCTCTGGCCTTTTCTAGAGTCCGCCTAACCCTATAAATCTCACCAGGGTCTGGCTGCATCATGGAGATTTGATCAGATCGCGATCGCGCAAGAATTGAGGATACGCGGCCAACCAGATCTATGGGTTTGACAGCTTCGAAAACGAAGGGTGAGCTGAGACTTCCCTTGAAAATAGGCATCTGCCTGCCCGTGGTTCTCTTCTCAGTCAGATCCTTGGCTGCTTGAAAGGCGTCCAGCAACGAAATCGATTGTGAGTTTACTCCGTTTGTGCTGAGGTATGTGGTGTTGAGGAGAAGTTGCTCATAGTACCCGCTAGGACTATTCATGGACCAAGAACTCTTTTCGGAATCGTCCCTGAACGAGTTACTCTCCCTCTAACGTCACATGCACTTCCTTCATTTCGGTGATTTCCGTGATGACAATCGCGTGCGTCCCGTTGCGCTCAAACACGATTCCTTTCGCTCGCACATATTTGCCCACGAAGGGCATCAGCTTTTGCCTCTGACCGTAATCCGGCATTTTGTCAGAGATAGGCAGATACAGGTCGCCATCCTTGGTCAGAATAGCGATCGGCGAACCGGCCCTCAGGCATGCCAGCGCGCACTTCATGCTCAAGTGAGTCGCGTTTCCATCGAGGTTCTGGATGGGGCATGCAATATCTCGAACCAAGCCCTCAATTGTGGCATTTGACCTGTTTGCGCGGGAACCTTCCATCGACGTTTTCTGTGGAGGCTGGGGCGCTGCCGTCATGGACGCAACACCGCAGCCAGCCAGTAAGTAGAAACGCAAAATTCGCCTCATACGTCCTCCTTTTCATTCAGGGGTCGACCATCGGTATCAGCGGAATGATAATGAGCACCACCGTCCGTGCATTCGCCACATACTTTCCCTTGCAACCCTTCCACTCCTTCTTTTGCAATAATGGGAACCATGACGAGGCCCGCCACAGGGTCGGCCCACCACAAACCAAACAGCGCGTTCAGAAGCAGGCCAGCAAGAAGGATCCCCGAAAGATAAGTGCAGAACTCCGATTGCTTCGCATCTGCGTGCATTGCTGCGCTCCCTAGCGCGCGTCCCACGTTTCGTTTTGCACGCGCGAGCAAGGGCATCATTACGAGCGAGACGCAAGCGAGCACGACGCCAGCAACGCTGTGCTCGGGTGCTCGCTTGGACCACAAGTCACTCACGGATTCATAAGCGATATACGCGGCGAGCGTCACGAAGCAGGCTCCGACTGCGCTCAGCGCCCGCTTCTCATTGCGTTCGCGCTCATGCAGGTCCGCATCAACGGACATCCTCCACAGCAGCACCGATCCCGACGTGACTTCAATGAAACTGTCCAAGCCAAAGCCGACCAGCGAAATGCTTCCTGCAATCAGGCCAGCGATTACTGCAACCAAACCCTCGACGGCGTTCCAAAAAATAGTGAACCACTCAAGGCGTCGTCCCCGACTAACGAAGGCCGCGCGATCGAGAACTGCGTTTTCGCCCACACCTAAAGTCTACCCCGTTGGAAGAATCAAGAATTGCAGCCCTTCGGCCAGCAACCGAATGCTCGGCCTATTTCCAGTTGTTTTTCCCTCAAAAGCATAGGGTTTTCGCAGATTTCTTGCCGACTCTTTGCCCAAAGATTCGGGAGGACGTACTACGTTTTCACGGAAGTAAAAAGGTGTGGTCCACAAGTGGCTGAATGAAAAGGGTTTGGCTCCCCGGGGAGGATTCGAACCTCCAACATTTCGGTTAACAGCCGAACAACCAATTTAATCAGAACTTGCCGGAGTTGGTGCTAATCGAGGGAAATCAGCTAGTTGCGACTAAACGTGATGAATCACTTTCTCCTCCTTTGTTCACCTTTCGTTCGCATTTTGTCACCATTCACCACGATTAGTATTACGTTTTTATGACAGCGCGTGCTAGTACCACGCCTCGCGCCCAGGTCGCTTGCTTTGCCGGTTTCGCCGATAACTAGGGAACCGCGGAGAATACGCAGACGCCGCTTTCGGGCGTGATAATTGACATGATGGTCCTGTCTTTGACTGCGGGGGCTCACGCCGTGATATCTACGATGCTTTTCCAAGCTACCTCTAGGATGCAGGCCGGGTTAGAGTACCCCCGGCACCGTCCGGGATCGTGTTCGGGAACTGCGATTTCGAGAGCAGCAATAGGGGCAGACTCCGATCGACGTGCGCCGAGGTGCGAAGTTCAACGGCGGCGCCGCGTACCGGATTCTGAGTTGGAACGTAAACAATGATTTTCTTTCTCGGAAACCGTAACCTCACCATATTGACTGCAGGCACGAGGTCAGAGTCGCCGCTGAAAATCACGAACTGGTCGCACATGTCACGGTAGGCGTCATCAAGCATGAACACCGCTATGTTTACGTCGGTCCGCTTCTCCTCAGGCATTAGAAACCATTTGTTGCCGGGCACTGTGCACGTCGAGACACCGCACTTCACGTTCTTGGTCTTAAACTTACCTAGAGTCACCTCTATGAGGGGCGTTGTCGCGAGTGCCCGAAGGTAAATCTCCTGGTTCGGTCGAGTCGGACCGGCGATTAGGGCGCTGAAGTATCGGATCATCCTTATGTCGTCGTGAGGACGGAGCAGCTTGCAGTACCTGGCTATGTCGAGCCACTTAAGAGCAGGTGTCGGGCGCACTGCACCGTAATACAAGTTGAGGCCATCGATGTAGAAAATCGTTCTCGGTTTTGGTCGTTTTGGTGGCGAGGTCGGAGACGGCGAGGCAGCCATAAAAAAAGTGGGCAATCTTATAGATTGCCCGAACCGACCCTTTTCAGGGGCGGGGAGTCGTCAACGCAGGATACCACTTCGGTAGCGTAAAGTGGGAAAAAGTTGAAACGGTAGGGCTTTGTGGGGTGCAACCTGCCAACTCCGCTCGCGGGAGGGCAAGCCATCACGCAAGTCTTGTTCCTGCTTCGCCAAAACTCTGACCGACTGTGGAATCAATAACATAGCTGCTTTCGTCTCCACCAGTGTTCTGTTATAAATCTCCGCCATGTTCTGTTTCCTTGGACTCTGGTTCGGAACGCTGGTTCGCCTCTTTCGTTCGAATCACAGTCTTCTTCTCGAAAACCTCGCACTTCGTCAACAGCTTGTCGTGCTCAAAAGGCGTCATCCACGCCCAAAGTTGGATTTGTTCGACAAGCTCTTCTGGCTGCTTGTTCGCCGATGCTGGTCCAGTTGGAAACAAGCACTCCTCGTCGTTACGCCCGAAACGGTGGTCCGATGGCATCGCGCCGGATTCCGTTGGTACTGGAGGGTGATTTCGAAGGTTCGCAAGCCCGTGGGCAGAAAGCCGACATCGAAAGAGGCTCGGGATCTCATTTTCCAAATGATGTCCGAGAATCCGGGCTGGGGAGCTCCCCGCATTCACGGAGAACTTCTCATGCTCGGTTTTGACGTTTCCGAAAGAACGATTTCCCGCTGGATGAAACGAGTTTCCACAAACCCGGATCCCGCCAAGCGCTGGCTTACTTTTCTGCGTAACCATCGGGAGGCCATCGCGGCGATTGATTTCTTCACCGTGCCGACGATCACCTTCTCCGTGCTCTACTGCTTCTTCGTCATTGGCCACGATCGTCGGCGTATTTTGAACTGCAACGTCACGCGGCATCCCACGAGCTTGTGGATTGTGCAGCAGTTGCGGGAGGCGTTCCCGTTTGATTCGGCTCCTCGGTTCCTCATTTTCGATCGGGATGCCAAGTACGGGTTGGAAGTCCTGGCGGCCGTTCGTTCCTTAAAGATGAGTCCGGTCCGAACTTCCTTCGAAAGTCCTTGGCAAAATGGGATCGCGGAGCGCTGGGTGGGCAGCTGCCGCCGCGACCTCCTGGATCACGTCATTGCCATCAACGAACGCCATCTCAAACGCTTGCTCTGCGAGTACACTTCCTACCACCACGAAGATCGCACGCATCTTGGACTCGGGAAGGAAACGCCAGGCGGCAGAACGCGCTCCCTACCTTCTGGTCGCATATCATCACAGCCGCGACTGGGCGGGTTGCACCATCGTTATGATCGTGCTGCCTGACCTGACTTCGACGTCGCGCTAAGAACGCTAGGTCCCATCATTCCATCCTTTATATATATCCTGATGCCACCAGAGGGCCATCGCGCTCGTTCAATTTGCGTGTGGTATTCAGATGCTCGCGAGGGAAACAAAGAAATCAAACCATTTTTGGAACGGATGAGATTTTGGCGAGGAACAGCAGGCGAGCCGGCGATTGATCACGAGGCTTCGCCGCGCATCCGTGTTATGGGAGTGTCTCGCGATGGATGCGGCGACATCGCTCTAGCTTGGACATTGTTAAGCGCCGAACTGCCTATTCGGCCCTCAATAGGGAGGTCAGACGCTTGTCACACCAACTGCCGTTTGGGCAGTGGAAACCAAGGCTGGGCTCCGGGCCGGATTACTGAAACTGTGAGGAACCAGCGCAGTAGAGTGCGTCTCGCGGACAGAGACCGGCAAGTAAGTGGACATCGACCCGGCGATGTGTCCCGCGGCTTTGCGCGCTAGCTCCATGCGCCCGTGTACCTGAAACTTGGCGAGCAGCGATGAGACATGGAACTTTATCGTGCGCTCAGTAACATTTAGAGAGGCGGCGATCTCTTTATTGGCGAGACATCGTGCGACGCCGGCTAGCACTTCTACTTCCCGGCGAGTAAGCCTAACGCGACCGCTGACGGAATGGCCAGCCTCTAGAATCTTTTCCGCCTTTTCCGTCAGGTCCTTCAGAGTGTCATTTTCGGCTGATATCACTACCACGTAGTCGCTCGGCGATTGGCCGAAGGCCATGCAGTGCATCGCGAGCAGACCGGCGGCGTGGTCCACAGGAAGCTGCCCCTCAGGAGTTGCCTCCACTTGAAAACGGCACACACCAGTGCTTTTTTCGTAGAAGGAATAGAGACCGCGTGCAATAGGTGCCAAATCTTGCATGCTAGACTCCTTTGAGAGACATTTCTCGCAGGTCGCTGACAACACGACTCAATACGACAATCAAGAGCCCACAAGGCGCGAGGACCGCCAAAGTGAGGAGGATCGTCTTGCGCTTGGAGATAGCGCAAACGGCTAGTTAACGTACCCATACAGCTGTTCTTCTGTGGCAGCTATCCAGGCCGCGCACTCGGCTAGCAACTGTCTTGAAAGCTGGGAAATCTCATTGGCGCTCAGCCGCTCGAAGTCCAGGTCATCCATAGCTTCGAGCTTGTCTAGCACAGTCAAATGCTTGATTGCCCCTGGTGGGATTCTCATGGCTGTACCTTCTTCTTCGAGTGATACTTGGGCGAGGGCTTTCCTCCGGATGTGCATCAGCACGCAGTTCATCGTCACGCGGTGCAACCAAGAGGAAAAGGCGGAATCACCGCGAAACGTGCGAATTGCGCGGAATACGGTCAGGAACGTCTCCTGCGTCATATCTTCGGCTTCAGCATTGTTTTTCAGCATGCGAAGACAAAGGGCAAAGACGCGCGAGCTGTGTAAGCGATAGAGCAGTTCAAAGGCGTTGGCTTCGCCTCGTTGAGCCTGTCGAATCGCCTCGGCTTCCCGAGAATCAGAAATCCGTGCTTCTTCGGGTCCTTTCACAAACCCTCCTACACACGTGGACCGCTGCCTTTTGTTTGTCTTGCCCTTCAGTAACCAGTGGCCGATAGCCCGCGGGGACAGCTGGGGGTCTAAAGAGGTAACCAATACAAGACTTAGCAACTCAAATGCCAATCGAATTGCTGTGACTAACAGACTCATGAAGTGCGACTTAAACGGTCACTGCTATCCACTCGAGAATTATTCAAGAGTACTAGACTGTGTAAATTATTCTGGCGAACGCGCTCCGGCTCCGGAGGCCCAACCAGGTGAGTATTCACACGGATTCGAGGACCGGCGAGGTTTTTGCATGTCTATGCGCCGGTGGACGACTTTGGGCCAAGAGCGCAAACCGTCACTGCAACCGTATCCGGAGATTCCCTGGGACAACATCAAGCTGGACCAATTCAATTTGCTCCCGGGCATATTCCATCCACTGCTGAAGCGCGTGGGCGCTGGCTGGGGAACGTTTCGGCTTATTCCCGTGGAGTCTGGGCGCGGCTGTCCTTACGGATCCGAGTTTTGCACGGTGACGGTGTCATGCAAGCCGACCGGATTGGCAGACGATTTTATCTGGAATGGAGTGAGCGGAAGCGCCTGTACATCTGGCTGTGCGAACAGCAAGCCTTCGCCTACGGTTTTCTTTGGTAGCACTAATGAGTCCGGCGCGTCTGCCAGTTCCGCCACTCCGGCCAAGCCGCCATCACAACACGGATGCGGCGGCGAAGCCCGCGTCATCAATCGCCTGCTTTATTTCGCCTTCCGGTTTTTCGCCCACCGTAACTTCTGCGCTATCGAGATTCTCCGTCGCGCGGCTGCGGACATTCGATGCCCCGGTCGCCGCCCACGTCGCGGTCCTGGCCTGCCGTGCCCATTCAACGCCCCGATAGCCGCAGTGATCGCCTGCAACTCGCGCGTTGCTGCCTCTTGTTTAGCCTCAGCTTCTTTCTCTGCTCTGCGTAGCACTGTCAGAATGTTCATTCAAAGACCTCCCATTTTACGGTACCACAGACGAAGCCGGGGCCTCGTTGCCCCAAAGCAGCGTCCACCTTTTACGCGGATAGTCTTGTGTAAACGCGTTCCGCAATTGACGCCGGAGTCGGCCAGCAAAAGCTTGAATGAAAGAGCAACTGCAACTTTTGACAGTGGGCTGGAGGGGTATGGATGTGATCGTCTAATCGGCCAAGGACGGAGAGACCATGAAAACCAAAATGACTGAAGCGGTGGGATTGGCTGCGGCGTTTGTTGCGGGGATGGTGGTGGCAACCGCGTTGGGTGGAGGAATGGCTACGGTGGGGGCGAAGACTCAGGGGCAGCAAATTGCCGTGCAGAGTGTCATGAGCCCGACAGTGACGGACGCGGACATTGCGTTGCTGAGGAAAGATATACGGGCAATGAAAATGCAGGTGATGATGGACAATATGTCGCTGTCGGATACGGAGGCGCAGAAGTTCTGGCCCATTTACAAACACTACGCGGACGATTTGCATGAAGTGCACAACGCGAAGTATGCACTGTTCAAGCAGTACGCGGAGACGTGGGCAACGATGACGGACCAGGATGCTCTGATTTATGTACGGCACTCGATGGAGGTGGACGCGGAGGCGCAGGCGTTGCGGTTGAAGTATGTGCCGGTGATGAACCAGATATTGCCGGGGAAGAAGGCGGCGACGTTTTTTCAATTGGAACGGCGGCTGTGCCTGATGATCGATTTGCAATTGTTTTCGCAGATTCCGTTGGCGCATGTGAAGGATTCGAGCAGCAGATAATCAGAAATCATGTCAAGATGAACGTTCAAATTAGAATCGCGCCAACCAGCGGATGGCAAGCCGGAGGACATGCAGCCCACCGAGGATTGAGCCACAGGCCGCTATAGCCACGAGCGCGGTGAGCCGCTTACTTTCTAATAAGGCCTTGAAGAATAGCCCAGCGAGCGAACGTCGGCGGGCGCGAGGAGGGATTTGGCGGGCTGACACCGGGAGGGGCGCGGCTTAGAGATACCCTTCACCTCCAATTGCGTAACAGACTCTTCAAAAACGCGCAAACCGCCGGAAGGGTGGTTGGGCTTGTGGCGTGCTCCCATCCTCTATAGTACTAAGGACGAGCTGAGGAAAGGGCAAGGATATTCCTCCGGGAATCCTGTGGAGGATACCGGGCAGATGTTCACCCACCTGTTCAGAACCCCGAGCAAAGGAGATGCGTACGCCAGTGGATTTGACGAAGGTTCGCAATATTTTCAAGAATCTGGAAAGCGGCCACGGGCAACAGTTTTTTGCCCATGTAGCTGACGATGTGGATTGGACGGTCGAGGGAACGCATCCGCTTGCGGGTCATTACCACAGCAAAGCGGATTTTGTTAGTCACACTTTCGAGAAACTAAACAAGGTTTTGCCACAAGGGGCGGAGTTGTATGTGGAGCACGCACTGGTGTGTAACGACCGGGCCGTGGTTGAACTGCACTCGCTTGCGACCGCGAAGAATGGCCTTCGGTTTGATAACAGATACTGTTGGGTTTGCCGGTTCCAGGACGACAAAATAGTTGAGGTCCGGGCCTACCTCGATTCGGCCCTCGTGGCTCGACTTTTCGAGGAGAATCCGATTCCCGAAATGAAGAGGACATCCGGAGCTACAGCATAAAGAGAGTCCTCAAGCATCACGCACAAAGAATCAGCCATAGAAGCTGCGGCCGCTAGGCATTAAAAGAACTCAGGAACATGGTTCAAGAACTCAGGACGCTCTCAACGCCCGGTTAGTTCGGGAAATCGCATCACTCGGGATCCCACCTCGATCGACTGTGCGAGCTACATTTTGCTCGATCGTCCGCGGTTCATTGACCCGTATGCGAAGGCCGGAGTTTAGTCCCCGAAAAAGGGGACATTTTAAAGGAGGTAAGGAAGGGGACATTTTAAAAGAGCTTTGACAACGTCTGCCTCGGCGCTTGACGTCGCCGCCTTGACTGCTATAGCCTTCGGCAATCCAGGTTGTTGTTCCTTTCCCAAATGCGTTAGTCGAATCTGCTCTTTCAAGCAAGGAGGTTTGCAGCCATGAGCAAGCTCGGTTTTTCGCTGCTAGGAGTGTCCATTCTCAGCCTTGTCCCCGGCATCATGCGCGCCCAGGAGTCAGCGCCACCCAAGGTCCTGACGATTACTCGCGAGTTCGTCAAGCCCTACAGAAATGGCGAAGCGCACGAGAAAGCCGAAACGGTCTTCGTTCAGGCCATGAGAGCCGCAAAATGGCCCACCCACTACCTGGGCATGACTTCGGTCTCCGGCAAATCGCGCGCTCTGTTCTTCACCTTCTACGATTCATTTGACGCCTGGGAGAAAGACGTCCAGGCTCAGAGCAAAAACGCCACCCTTTCCGCGGCGCTCGAGCATGCCGGCGCAGCCGACGAAGAACTTCTGGATTCCGTGGACCAGGGCGTCTTCGTTTACGAGCCGGACTTCAGCTTGCAC
>Ga0126373_10000697_pt1 | contig 22657 bp, 21 predicted proteins | sample PanSoiMetPlot_11_FD_92545 | JGI IMG/M metagenome (GOLD analysis project Ga0126373, IMG submission 92545) | Tropical forest soil microbial communities from Panama - MetaG Plot_11 | ecosystem: Environmental > Terrestrial > Soil > Tropical forest > Bulk soil | place: Panama | collected 2016-02-17 | reverse complement strand
TGGAAACATCCTAAATACGGGGTAGACGTTCGCCGAGATGCATTCCGATAATGTTGCTTCAAGTAGCGTTATCGGAACTCCCTCGGCGTTCAGGCTCCTTGCTTCGCTCAACCTCTCCTCGCCTCGGGAGTTCCGATTAACGCTTATGGCTTATCGGGCGCTTGTAAGGTTGGCCGTTAGAACCAACCTGGCGCGATTTCTCGCGTCTTTCGCTCCAGAAGCCACCAATTAATTCAACTTAAGCAACGCCAACCACGATTCAGTCTCTCCTATGGAGTAGTCTCCGAAAAAAGCCGTTCCGTTAAGCCCCGACAGGAGTCTTTGGCGCGCTAGCTCCTAGTAAGCACAGCCGCCAGAAACCGGAGCTCAGACTCCACCTCGGCAGGATCGGCGACGGCGTCCGCGATTTCCTGGCGAAAAAGTTCGCGATAGCGTTTGCGAAGCCGGTGAATGGCCACTTTGAGCGCTCCCTCCGACGTTTGCATGTCTCGAGCCAGCGCGGCATACGGCGCATCGGACTGTTCCCAGCAAGAACACTTTCAACCGTTCGAAATGCTTCGGCCGACCGTGACGTACGAACTCCTCCCGCAGCCTCTCAACGACATGATCGAGCACCGATAACGCCCAGCGCCGTCGCGTCCATGCTTACCCACCAGATCGACAATGCACCAACGATCATCGCGCTGAACGCCACAATAGCCGGAACAGGCAGATCGTACGGAGCTGCCACTTGTGTCATCTCGAGGGCTTTCGCCGGAGCTCCCCGGTTGAGCGCTTCGAGCGCTCGCAGAACGGGTAGATAACTGAACTGAATAGACGTATCTTCCGGGTAGTCCTTCTCGGTCAGGCCGAAGTTCCCTACAGGGGACCTGGCACGCGAGATGGCACCACGGAAGGCGCACTGAAGGTCGCGATCCACCGCCTTCGCAAGCGCTATCGAGGAATTGTCCAGACAACTGAACCTTTGATTCGACTATTGTTCGTGTTGATGATAGTGGGGCGAGCATTGGTCACAATACTCTTCAGTTCGATTGAGGGCGGTTGGTTCCGCGCGCCCTATCTTCGCCCGAGCATTCGTTAGAATCGATGAGAAGTATCCGCTGTGAATCCCAAGTCCAAGGTTCGGGCCGCGACGAAGTCTTCGGCCTCATCTCTCGCGAAAACTGCCGCGAATTCCCGTACGGACCTCTACATCGCCGTTTCCATCGCGATCACAGTTCTCGCTGCTTATGTCCAAGTTGCTACCCATGCCTTCATCAGCCTGGACGATCTTTATTACGTCGCCAATCAGCACGTCCTCAGGGGCCTCACCGCTGACGGGATCGCTTGGTCGATAAAGTCGGCGCAAGCTCCAGATTTCTGGTTCCCGCTGACGCTGATCTCCCATATGATCGATCGGCAGTTTTTCGGCGACCGAAGTGGCTTGCATCACCTGATGAGCGTCGCAATTCACATGGCAAGCAGCGTCCTGCTGTTCCTCGTGATCAAAAAGGCGACGGGAACACGATGGCCCAGCGCCTTCGTCGCCTTTGCGTTTGCGATTCATCCGCTGCACGTCGAATCCGTGGCGTGGGCGGCGGAACGCAAGGATGTGTTGAGTGGGCTCTTCTGGATTCTCACCATCGGCGCGTACTTCAATTACGCGATGAAACCGGGAGCGGTGTGCTATTTGGCGACCTTGATGCTCGTATGCTGCGCGCTCATGTCGAAGCCGATGACCGTTACGCTGCCGTTCGTCCTCTTGCTCCTCGATCGATGGCCTCTCAAGCGGGCGACCAGTTTTAGGCGGCTCGTCATCGAAAAGATACCTCTATTTGCCGGGTCGGCCGCGGTCGCGGCGCTCACTTTCATCTTGCAGCGTCGCGGAGGCGCTTTGCAGAGCGTCGAACAGCTACCGGTGATGGATCGGTGGGCGAATGCGCTGGTATCTTATGTCAAATATATTTCGAGCTTCTTCTGGCCATCCAGTTTGGCGCCGTTTTATCCTTTTCATCGGATTCCGTTCTGGCAAGGGGCAGCCGCAGGAGTCGTCCTCATGGCGATTACCGCGTTTGTTCTCCGAGCCAAGCGCCAACCCTATCTCGCCGTCGGGTGGCTGTGGTATTTGGGAACCCTGATTCCTGTGATTGGCCTGATTCAGGCCGGCGATCAAGCCCGCGCAGATCGTTTCACGTACCTTCCCTCGATCGGCCTGTCCATCATGGTCGCATGGGGTGTGGCGGCACTATTCGAACTCCGTCAATGGAGCCGCCGCGCACTGGGGGCCGTCGCCGCTGGGACCTGCGTCGTGTGGTTTGTGCTTACTTTCATCCAGGTCGGCTATTGGATAGATGGCCCAACGCTGTTCCGACATACGTTAGAGGTGACCGAAGATAATTACGTTGCTTATCTCAATCTCGGCGTGGCATTGCGTCAGGAGGGTCGAATAGACGACGCGCTCGCGAATTTCGAGCGCGCCGTCGAGATCAAGCCGCAGTTTCCCGATGCGCAGGCTACTCTCGGAGAAGCACTGCTTGCGCGCGGACGGACGACTGAAGCTCTACCGCATCTGCTTGATGCGTTGCGCATGACACCGGACTCGCCATACGTCCGAGCGAACCTTGGCACTGCCCTAAACCTCACCGGCCGCCCGAAGGAAGCCGAAGCTCAGTATCGCGAGGCGTTGCGGCTGGCGCCGGGCATCGCGGCATCCTATGAAGGACTTGGACTCGCCTTGATGGCAGATGGGCGACTGCAGGAAGCACTGCCGGAATTAATCGAGGCCGTTCGTCTCGATCCCGGCAACACGCGGTTGCGATCGAACCTCGCCCGCGATTTCACGCAGCTCAATAGACCCGACGACGCAATCGCGCAACTCTCAGAGGCGCTTCGCCTTCAGCCCACGGACGCCGAAGCGCATTTCGCTCTCGGTAATGTTTATGCGGCGAAAAATCGGACCGCCCAAGCATTGAACGAATTCGCCGCGGCCGCACGCCTCAAGCCGGACTACGTAAACGCACACTACAACGCCGGAATCGCGCTCGCAGATCTCGGCAGGTATGACGAAGCGGCGCGCGAATTCGCAGAAGCGCTTCGGTTGAAACCGGATTTCGAAGACGCCCGCCGAAATTTCGAATATTATTCGGCGAGAACTGCCAGGTCGAGATGATACTGGTTCCAAATCGCCTGAAAATCGGCTATTCGTGGCTGCACGCCCAGCTGTTCTGGCACCCTTATCTCGTAGCGCAGCTCGAATGAGCTCCTCTGATGAGGTGTTCGATGCGTGGCTGAATCCAAAGATGGCAAGACGGAAGAACAGGACATGCTGGATGTGCAAAGCATTGCCCGCTAAGCGACTACCCGCGAGTAACGATAGGACTCAATCGGGAGTCACTCGGCGCAACGCGCCTTCGGGAGTGGCCTATTCGGACAATTGACACTCCTACTTGTAGGCGGAGTCGTAGCGAGCCTGTTATTCCGCAATATCGGAAACTATCGCCAGGCGCCGGCTATTTGGAATACTTCATAAGCGCGATTACGTTGGTCTTTCTGTTGGGGCTCTCCGCTTTTGGCTTACTCTTCTTGGCCGCGGGCGGTTTCTTGGTGGCTTCCTCGCAGGTCCTGCGCTTGGGGTTTCAGCTCGGCTTCGGGCGCCTACCCAGAGTTCTCGATTGTTTCGTTGCTCATTCATTTCTCCATGACCGGGTTGCGATCGTCACAATCAATCAATCCCGCCGAGACAAATTGCAAGCAGAATCGTAAGGGATCACATTGTAGTCGACGGCCAACGCAATTAGCGATGCTGGCCCCTTTTTATAGGCAGGAAAAAAGCTTACAGGGAGTGTCAAAGCAAAATCGATCAGATAGAGGTTCGGCGTTCGATATGCTTCGTTGCCGTTCGCGCAACTCCTTGCCCAGGGTTACTATCTTGTGAGGTATTTCTGAACTGTGGAAGCAAATCGCCCAAAATAAAAACATACGCAAAGGCTCCAAAGGTTGCCATTGCGCCCGCGGCAATTAACGCCAGCGTAAACGACCCACTTACGTTGACAAGATACCCAGTCACGATCGGTGCAGAAACTCCGCCAAGATTGCCGAAAAAGTTCTGTATCGAGCTCAGGGTTCCAACCTCGGAAGGACGAGCCAAGTCGATCGGTAGTGCATTCGCCGAACCAGTCGCGAGTCGAAGACTGCCAACGCATAAGGTAAGTAATAAGACAGCGAGCCAAGCTTGAGGAACAAAGGCGGCGCTGCTAACGAACGCTGTCGCTCCAATCATTCCGGCGCCGATGATACCCTTGCGTGTCTTTGCCGTGCTTACACCCATCCCTACCATCCGGTCGGCCAGCCAGCCGCCGGCGAGCGTTGCAACAAGCCCGACCCAAAACGGTAGCGCGGAGACAACGCCCGACTTCAACAACGTCATCTTGCGCTCGAGAACGAAATAACCTGGTAACCAACTGACAAAGACACCCAGCGCGTACAAGTATCCCATCTGGCCGAGAGCAATGCCCCACGTCGATCGATACCGGAAAAATCTCAACCAATCGCGAACACCATCCTGTGCCGCGGAGCTAGACCTTCTTGCGCCAACCCTTCTGTCAGGATAGAACAGCAGCCACGCCGCTGCAAAAAGCACACTTGCTCCACCGACAAAGTAAAAAACAGCTTCCCATCCGGCATTGACCAGAATAAACGCGGCGATCATTGCCCCGGCCGCCAACCCGACCTGATTGCCGGAGTAAACGGAAGCGATTGCGCGCGCACGTTCTTTACCTAAAAACTCTTTTGAGATGGCTACGGCCGTGGAGGCGATCAGCATGCTATGGCCTAATCCGAAGAGCAGGCGGAAAAGGAAGATCGATGTGGGGCTGTGGACCAGCGGGACCGCTAATGTGGAGAGACTCCAGACCACCGAACCGACGGCTGTAACTACCCAGGGGCCAAGTCGATCGACTAGTGGACCCATTAATAGCATGCCGACTGTGTAAGACCACGTCCAGCCCGATAGGATGTACCCCATTTCCTTGGGAGAAATGTGATACCCATTCATGAGCGCTGGAGCCACAATCCCGAGCGTGTATCGGATCCCATAGCCGAAAAACCACGCGACAAAGTAAAACGCGATTGTTAAGACCTTCGAGCGCTGGCTGTTCACCGCAGTGAGCCGGGTCCTGACTGCAGCAGCGGAGGCTGCGGGATTGCTGCGCCGTCTTTTCGCGGATCGGAAGCGACCCAGTTGGCGCGCTGTGCCTCGTCCCTGAGAACAGCCTGCCCTCCTCCGACAACGTCAGAAAATGTCCCGAGGACTTCGATGTCATGACCACGCTGGGTCAGCTCACTTCGCACTTCCGCGGCAATGCGCGATTCCATCTGAACGTCAACACCGGCGAACGTCGGCTTCGTGAACCGCGGCGCCTCCAAGGCTGACTGGATGTTCATGTCATGGTCAACAATGTTGGAGACGAACTGTGCATGTGCCTGCGATTGGTTCCAGCCCCCCATGATCCCAAACGCGATGCGCACGTCCCCCTTGGACATAAAACCGGGGATGATGGTGTGGAGCGGTCGTTTGCGTCCTTCGAGTGCATTCGGATGCTTCTCATCCAGGCTGAAAAGGTGGCCTCGATTCTGTAAAGCGAATCCGGTTCCGTCCGGAACCAGGCCCGCACCGAACAGCGCAAAATTGCTTTGAATGAGCGAGACCAGGTTACCCTCGGCATCGACTGCGCTCAAATAGGTAGTATTGGCCCCCGGTACATCAAGTTGGCCCGGATGGGGGCCGGAATTCGCGTGTCGGAAATCAATCGTCGCCCCGCGGCGCCCGGCATACACCTTGGACAACAATTCGGTCATCGGCACGCGAGCTGCACGAGGATCCGCAACATACTGCAGCATGTCGGCGTAAGCGAGCTTTTTCGCCTCAATCAGAAGGTGCAAGGAATCGGCGTGATTGTGGCCCCATTGGCGCAACGGGAAGGCTTCCATTATGTTGAGCATGAGAAGCGCCGCGATACCCGCACCGTTCGGCGGAATCTCATAGACGCTCCAGCCGCGATATTCTGTCGAAATCGGATCGACCCACTCGCTATTGAATTCGCTGAAATCTTCCGCCTCCAGGGCTGCGCCAAGGCGTCGAGTGCACCGGAGGATGCATTCGGCAATTGGTCCTCGGTAAAATGCATCGCGGCCGTGCTGGGCAATCTCCTCGAGGCTCTTCGCCAGGTCAGGGTTTCGAAAAATTTCACCGCGGTGAGGGGCATGTCCATCGGGTAGAAACGTTCTTACAGCGCTCGGATCATCGCGCAAAGTCCCTTCACTCGCCGACCATCTCTGCGAGGACCATTCCGTAACTGGAAAACCCTCGCGGGCGTAGTGTACCGCATACGCCAAGAGGTCACGGAATTGAAGCCGCCCGAAGCGCCGAAGCAGCTTGTCCCAGCCGTCGACAACGCCGGGAATGGTGACGCTATGAACGCCGGATAAACTCGTTTGCTCGATGCCACGCTTCCGCAACCAATCGATGGTTAATGCGGCAGGGGACCACCCGCTAGCATTGAGACCGTAGAGGCGGCGCGTGCTTGCCTCATAAACGATCGCAAACAGATCGCCTCCGAGACCATTGCTGTGCGGTGCGAGGACACCCATCACAGCATTGGCGGCGATTGCGGCGTCGATTGCGTGACCGCCTGAGAAAAGTATTTGAGCCCCGGCTTGCGCCGCCAGCGGGCTCTCAGCGGCAACAATGCCTTCGCGCGACATTACGATCGACCGGCCCTGAGTTCGATCCGGCTGCCGCGCTTCATTTCTGAATGCTGCGGGCTCTGCGAGTGAAGACATTTTTTTAAGGGGCTACAGTAGAATAGCTCGCCCGCCCCAAGGCGACGAGCGTTTTAGAGTCCGCAAGTACTTCGACGTCGACTATTCCGACCGACTTGCCCCGGCGCCGAACGCGCGCGACAAGCGTTAAGTCGCCATACGCAGGCTTTAAATAGTCCACACTGTATCCGATCGTGGGCAGCGGATTTCCAATGAGCATCGCTAGAGCATAATCACCTGCGATGTCGATTGCTGCAGCGATCGGACCGCCATGCCATTGTCCTGCCCCGGCCTGCCTTTCAAACTCCGGGCGAAGCGTGAAGCGGATTACGATTTCCTGCTGTTCCGGATCGACATCCTGGATTTCCAGATTCAGGAATGCGTTAAAAGGCGAACGCAGCAGGCGCTCCTGCAGTTGCTCGCGAGTCAGCGGGTGATCGCTCACGGCGTCACCACGATCTTGCCGAATACCTGACGCGTCTCCATCTTGCGCAAAGCCTCGACCGCTGATTCCATCGGGTGTGTTTCTCCAACTACGACCTTCAATTCTCCGCGCTGCGCAAGATCGAGCACCTGGTTGAGATCTTCGCGATCCCAGCTATTGGATCCGAGGATCTTCAGTTCGAATGTCCAAATATAACGCAGGTCTTCGATCGGATCGTATCCAGCGGTTGCACCGCAGGTGAGGAGCCGCCCGCCAACCCGCAAGCACCGCAACGATTTTACCCAGGTATCACCGCCGGTATAATTCACCACAACGTCCACACCCTGGGAAGTCCCGGATCCGCGACGTGCGGGTTTGCCATAGAGAGCGAAAACCTCTTTCACAAAGTCCTGTTCGAGATAGTTGATGGTGTGATCGGCGCCGAGGTCTCTCAGCCTGGTGGCCTTCTCCTTACTACCGGCACAAGCGATCACAGAGGCGCCGGCCATCTTGGCCAGCTGAACGCAACAAACACCCACCCCGCCGCTCGCACCAAGGACCAGCACCCGCTCACCTGGGGAGACGTTACCAATCGTGTACATCATGCGAAGGGCGGAGCCGTAGGCGCAAGGCAGCGCGGCGGCATCGACAAAACTGAGCGAATCCGGAATCCGCAACAACTGATGCGCCCGCGCGCGGCAAAACTCTCCGAGGCCCCCGTTACTGGTCTCCCCCAGGAGCCCGCCTTCAACGCGGTTGCGGGGATCGATCAAGACGCGGTCGCCGATCGACCAGCCCGTCACACCCGGTCCGATGGCCTCGATCTCTCCCGCGCAATCCAACCCGATGATTACCGGAAGCTCCAGGCGGATGCCCGGCATTCCGCGCCGCGTAAACACGTCGTGGTAATTCAGAGAAGTGGCTCGCACCCTGATCACCACATCGCCTTCACCTGGTACAGGCGTCGGAAAATTATCTTCGAGTTGCGGCCAGGCCTCCGCGCCTTGCTCTCGCAACACCCATGCTCTCATTCAATCCCCTCTTGCTTGGAACGCACACTCGCAGCAGCTTCCATTTCTCTCGCGGCTAAGCGCACGAGAGCTGCCCGGTCCACTTTGTTTGTCCCCGAGAGCGGGAACGCATCGAGGAACCAAATCCGGCGCGGGTGCTGATAGGCCGGTCCATTTCGCAGCGCGAACTCCTTGAGAATGCTCTCATTGACTTTCGCGCCGTGCTTAGCGACTACGAAAGCGACAGGCTTCTGCCACTTGATTTCGTCCGGAACCGGGACCACCGAGGCTTGTTCCACGTCCGGGTGTCTTTCGAGAATCTTCTCCACCGTGCTCGGGTAGATATTTTCTCCTCCGCAAACGAACATGTCGTCAGCGCGGCCGACAAAATAATAGAAGCCTCGTTCGTCGCGCCGAAAGACGTCGCCTGTAATGTAATACCCGTCAGTGGTGAGCGCCATGCGAGTCAGCTTAGGCTGCTTGTGATATCCGTTCATGAGCGCAGGACTCTTGATCTCCAGGACGCCTTGGCCGGCCTCAGAACTGTCTGTGCCCTTCAAACGCACCTTCACCTCCGGATGGGCGTAGCCGAGCGCCCCTTGCGGCGTTTCGAGATCTTGCGGATGGGGCCCGAAGCTGATCGGCCCCGCCTCTGTTGTGCCGTATACGTTCGCAATTTGTGCGTCAGGAAATTGCGCGCGCGCGGCAGTATAAAGTGGTCGTGAAACAGGCGCCGAACCCATTCGGATATTCCGAACGCTCGAAAGATCTATATTGGAGAGCAAATCCTTATTCCGGAGAAGAAGCGCGATCATTGTCGGAACCGCAGTGAGTGTCGTACACCGGTAACGACCGATCGCATCGATATAACCGTCGACAGAAAATGACGGCAGCAATACTACGGAATCGCCTTGCGCCAGCGCGGCCTGGGTAGTGGACAGAGCGTTCATGTGATAGAGCGGAGCCGCAACCAAAACGCGTTGAGGCTGGGTACCGGCAGCGCGCCGCCGCTTCTCAAGGACCCAAAGATGGCTCTCGTGACACAAAACCACGCCCTTTGGTTTGCCGGTAGAGCCCGACGTGTAGAGAAACATCGCAGGTTGGCGCGGTTCGGGCCGCACTGCGGGAAACGGGGCCGCATTGTCGACCGCCGTGAAGAAGCCGGAGTCGATCGGGATGCACGGGATATCGTGCGTCAAATCCATGCGCGCGCTATCCGCCAACAAAAGTTTCGCGTCCGCGTCCTCAATGATGTACCTGATTCCCTCGACAGGAAGCTTTATGTTGACGGGAACAGGAACAAATCCAGCACGCATGGCGCCGTAGAAAGCGGCCAGATACTCCCCCCGGTTTGTCGAAGCGATCGCTATGCGATCGCTCGCTCGCAAACCGCGCGCCATCAATCCGGCGGCGACCGCGTCACACCACTGCTCCAGTTGCCTGTAGGAGTAAGTCTTCGCGGCGGCTCGGTTGCTGGCGTCGATGAGTGCAATCGCTTCTGGATCTCCAGGAGATTGAATGACACAGCCGAGGTTGTACAAGCTTCCGCTCACGGTGCTTGCTCCGTCAGCTCCAAGGCGACATTGAGCGCGGCACGTGCCCGCACTAAGAGTCTGCTATCCTCGGCAACAAATGAAATGCCATTGGATCGGAGCACGCGGACCGTCTGCGAAAGAGACGCGGTTCGTATGCCCAGACGTGCGACGAAATCTTTTCTGCCGAAAGGCAAGGGACACGCGTCTCTAAGTTCTTCTTCCAATGCACCGAGTTCGACCAGTTCAATTGTAACGGCGCCCGCGGCCAACTTACAGGCTGCGCTGGAGCCACAAACTACACTCTCCGGACCAAAAAGTCTGCGAAAGATATCGGCGGAATTGGAAGGAAAGCTCGCGGCGATCGAGACTTTAGTCAGTCCGATCGCCGCATTGGGGTGATTCATCCAGTCGCGCCGCCAGATCAAGTCGGGAGTCAGGTGCTGGCAAAAATAGACGCGGCCGAAAGACGCTGCGTCCGGCATCCGAACCGCCTGAAACTGGGCCTGTTCGACGCTTTGTGGCAACGCCACGGGCCGGGAGAACAACTGCGGTGGGTTCACTGGTAAGCCTCTGCATTTGAGTTCGCAAAACAGGTCGTCGGCTGACTCGGTGTTGAACACCAAGCCGTTTAATCCGATCGGAAATTGTGCGATGTCGGACCGCGGGGTGCCGCTTGCGCCGAAGCCGAGCAATTCAAGATAACTCGATTCAAAGACGGCTAAATGATTCACCGATCCCAGCGTGTGTGTACTCCGCTCGGTCAGACTGAATCCAAGCGAACGATACACGGCCATTGCATCGTCTATGCGGTCGCGTACGTCGATCACGACGTGATCCACGCGAGGGGACACAAGTGACATGCAGCGCGGTGAAACCTAGCGGCCGGTCGGTGTTCCTTTCCAGGCCGCTACAGAGGTTTTTGTCTCCCTGGCCAGAGTTTCCAGCGCGGACTTGTCCACCAGGCGGCCATTCGCTACCACTCCGAAGATTCTGCGCGTATTGCTGATGTTATCCAATGGATTGCCGTCCAGCAGTAGCAGATCTGCGATCTTTCCGGGTTCGACCGTTCCGAGGTCAGCGACTCTAAATTCCTTGGCTGGGTTGATCGTCGCGGCCTGCAACACTTGCAAGGGCGACAATCCCGCTGCCACAAGTTGCTCCAACTCGTCCTGCAAGCTGTAGCCGGGAACCAGGTACGGTTTGAGCGTGTCGGTGCCGGCAATGATGACGACGCCTGCCTTCTGCATCTTGCCGACAATCTCCTTGTATTTCTCAAAAACACGCTGGCGTGTAGCTGCGTTTCCACCGAAGCTGCTGGCCGATTGCGCCCATTGCTCGCGATAAGCGGCCGGAATAAATTGAAGGCGCTCTCCGGCGACGATGCGCGGATCCTTTTCGCTCGCCAGAACTCCCGTCCAGGGAAGCGAGAGTGTCGGATCTTGAACGGTATGGTTCTTCGCGAACTTCGCGATCAGCGCATCAGCCTTGGCCTCGCTGTACGTATCCAGGAGAACTGCATTCGACGGATTCTTTCCTTGCAACCGCTCGCGCTGTAACTCATCGTCCTTGGTTGAAGCGGCCTCCAAAAAGCCTGTCAAATGTTCGATCGTACTCTGACCTGCATCCGAAGCCTCACCCGCCGAAACGGAGAAAGGGACGTGGCCAAAGAAATTGAGACCGACACGTTTGGATTCATCCGCGATGGCGTAATAGGTGTCGCGGCCAAGCAGATCGTAGACTTTCACGAAGTCGACCCCTCTGGCTTTGTCTTCGTCTACCGCTTTGCGGCCCTCTGCGGGCGAGGTCACAATAACGCCATGACTCCAGCGCGAGTTCGGGCCGTCCAGGAGCGGACCGGCGGACAAAATTCGCGGGCTGAGGAGTCTTCCGGCAGCGACCTCATGTCTCCATTCCTTGATCTGCTCGAACTGAGTCCAAGGGCCTGCGGTGTCGCGAACACTAGTGACCCCGTTGAGGATGAACAAAGATAGAAACGGAATGCCTTGATATCGCGTGTGAACGTGGGAATCCCAGAGTCCTGGAATAACGTATTTGCCCGTTGCGTCGAGAACTTTGGCGTCTTGCGGAATCTTCGCGGAAGTAGAGCTGCCTATCGCCTGAATCCGGTTACCAGACACGATCAGGGTCTGTTCTTTGCGCACCGAACCGTTGGTGACATCCAGGACGGATGCGTGGGTCAGTGCGATAGGTTGGGCGTTCGCCGGCCGGGCGAGCAACTCCGTAAGTTGCGGGAATGCGGCGAACGCGAGAACGGCGAAGGAAATGTGAGCGCTGATTCTATTCATGGAATCCTCTCTCCATATACGTCAGAAAATAAGCTTGAGCGCAAACTGCAACTGACGCGACGTAGTGGCCGTGCTAGTGATTCGACCGAACGTGGGACTGGGCACGCCCGTAGTGCTGCTAAAGACAGTAGCATTCGGCAACCCGAAGTTAGCGCGGTTCAACAGATTGAATGCCTCAGAACGAAGTTGAAGAGAGAACCTCTCAGCCAGACGAAACGTCTTGTTAGCCGATAGATCGAGCGTCGCTAGCCCGGGCCCGATGCCCGTATTCCTCCCGAGATTACCCAGTAAGCCGGCTTGTGGCAAGAGGAATTGACTGCCGTCCCAGTAATCAGTTGGATTCCGCGTGTCGACAACCGGGTTGATGTTTCCACCGGGTTTCAAGTCCGGCCGCAATTCGCCTCCGGACGGTGCAAGAATTCCAGAACGAGAGACATCCACGCTGATTTGGAGGTTTACCGGCGTGCCGTCGGACAAGGTCACAATACCATTGAGCTCCCAAGCGCCGAAAAGCACATTGCGTAATCCCTTGAATTCCGGTAACGCGTAACTGAACGTTGCGGTCGCCTTGTTCCTAACGTCGTAGGCGGCCGGTCCCCAATCGCGCTTCCAATCGAAGGGATCCAACGATCCGGTGGTGCCCCCGCCCACCTCGGAAGTGCCGATGTTACCGTCCGCGGCGTTCATCGCACGGGCGAAGGTGTAGTTGAACTGAAATTGAAAGCGATTGCTGAAGCGTTTGAGCGCTGAGATCTGCAACGCATTGTAAAGAGAGTTCGTATCGAAGACCGTGTAGGAAATTGGGCCGAAGTTTGGATTGATGCGCACCGAACCGGCAGGGAAGAACTTCTCCCCATTGGCGAGCGACTGGTATTGATATATGTTCACCATTTGTTCCCTCGCCATGTGGACACCGTGATTGCCATCGTAGCCGACGGTGATCAAGAGATCGTGGAATAACTCCCTTTGCAGGCTCAGTGAGTACTTGTAGAGGTACGATTGGGGCGGTGTATACGTTATTGCATTGAAGAAGGGCACGGCTCCAGAGGCCGCCAGCGCCGCAGGCACGCTGGGAAACCCGACGGGATTCGAAGGATTCGGGCGGACAAAGAATGGCGGCATGTTGGTCGCGGCGAAGATCCAGTCAACCGGGAGGAGCAGGTTGTAAAAAATGCCAGCTCCCCCGCGCAGCGCGGTCTTGCCGTCGCCGAAAATGTCCCATCCGAATCCCAACCGCGGTGCAAAATTTGTGGGGGTCGGGCTCTTGTATAACGTCTTGACCACGGACACCTGGCTGTCGGTAAAAGGACTGATCAAGCTGGCGGCTTTGCCATTGACCTCATAGGGCGCCGTGCTCAGTTCATATCGGAGCCCCGCATTTAACGTCAGCCGCGGTAAGACTTTCCAATCGTCTTGCACGAAAGCATTTATCACATGGAGGCGCCAGCCCCGAATTGGATCCGACCGCGGGTCCATTACATCCAGTGCTGATGGCTTATCAGTTAGAAAACCCGCGAGACTCGTGAAGTCCCACTCCGCGTTCTGTGCGAAGGCTGAGAACGTATTGAATTGGATCCTCTCATAAAGCGCACCCGCCTTCAGCAAGTGCCGACCTTTGGTGTAGGACACAGTGTCCCGATATTCGAACAGGTTTTGAGTGAGCTTGCGATTGGAAAGTCGCGCGTACCCATAGTTCGCTAATCCAGAGATATTCAACGCTCCGAAGGGTTGGCCGGGAACGAAGCTGAGGGAAGACGGGATATCAAGCGTCTGGCGTGCCAGTGAGCCCTCCGCATTGCGATTGAACGAAGCCTCAAAGTCGTTGAGGACCGACGGGCTGAAAACCTTCCTCTCACCGATGCTCACGAATTGCCTCCGCGTGAGGCCGTCATTCAAAAATCCTGGGAACGTATTTTGCGAAACGATATCGGAATTGTCGATAACGTATCTGCCCCACAAAGAGTCTCTGCTGGAAATGTTGTGGTCAACCCGGGTGACCACGTAGTTCTCGTTGGACGGAGTGTTGACAGTGTTAATAAACTCGCCGGTGCCGTTTGGGAATACCGGACCGTTCGGCAATGGAAAGAGCGCGACATACGGTAGCGCCGCGGGGCTCACCGTTACTGTTTGCGTGCCAAGGTTCCCTTGACGCCCTGCCGCGCTGATCGTATTAGCGATATTGGTAGTCCCCAGGCGATCGCGCAGCCCTTCGTAACTTACAAAGAAGAAAGTCTTGTCCCGGAGGATCGGTCCTCCCAGCGTGAAGCCGAACTGATTTCGCTTGAAAGCCGGCTTCTGAACGTCAAAGAAATTGCGGGCATCGAGATCCGCATTTCTGAGAAACTCGAAAACGCTACCGTGAAATTGGTTGGTGCCCGACTTCGTCACCGCGTTGATGACCCCGCCTGCCCGGCTGCCATACTCCGCGGAAAAGAAATTCGTGAGAACGGTGAATTCTCGAACCGTCTCCACCCCTAGCGTAGCGCCTGATACCCCCGAAGGAGTTCGCTGCTGGGCATCCTGAACATTCGCGCCGTCCAATAAAAAACCATTTTGATTGGGGCGTGACCCGGAGATCGAAATTCTCGGCCCGGCGCCTTGTGCAGCCGTGACGGCCTGACCCATGTTTGGATTCGCATAAACGCCCACCTGGAGTTTCGCTAATTGGCTGAAGTCTCGGCCATTCAAGGGAGCTTCGCTGATTGTTCGGGTATCGACCACACCCTTGTCGGTTGAGCTGTTGGTCTCTACTTGCGCGAGGTCCGCGGAGACCTCCACATGTTCGCTGGCTTGCCCGACTTTGAGAACTACATCTAGCGTCGCAACTTGGCCCACAGTGAGTTGAATTCCCGTCCGCACGGATTCCTGGAAACCCGTAAAGGTCGTTCGAACTTCATAGGCGCCAACGTCGAGATCGGCGACCGTGTATCGTCCTTCGTCATCAGTGCTCACCGTGCGGGATGTGCCCGTATCGGATCTCAGGATGGTGACCTTCGCCCCTCGTACCAGAGCTCCCGACGCGTCCCGGACAACTCCCGAGATTACAGCACCAGTCTGTCCCGAAACGTGAACAGACATTGACAGAATGGTGCCCAACAAGAACAGCAACCGAACAGCTTTCTGCGGCCCCGCATCGGGTTGCGAAAAAGAAACATCACGACCGGCCAAGCGGAGCGTATTCATATACCCTTTTTCCAACGGGAGTCCGTTGGTCCTTTCGACAATTTAGGTTGGTTTCGCTTTCTTGCCGTGATGGACGCGGACCGGACACTGGTTTGGCAGCAGCCTTCCCTTACGCTCAATTTGAATCACGGTGGTATCAGGATCTTAATCTCGAAGACTGAAAACGTACCGATCGCGCATGGCTGGCGCATAAAACCGGGGCTTCCAAACTCGAGACCTTCCGCGGTACTAACACCTCATTCTCTATAGACAACGTCAAAGTATATGGGTTAGCGGCCGCCGAGTCAATCGTTTTTCTGTCACACACAGACAAGTAACGAATTCATGCCAGCGTTGGAGCATCGAAATGTGCGCTGTATGTTATACACTTGACCTGCGCTGCCCAGCACGCAGTAGCAGCTGTTTCGGTCACCAAGGTCTATTCCGATCGTGATGGATTCCTGTCTGCGGCTGCTTCTCGTGCTCCGCTTCCGACTTGTTGAGAACTGTTGCCCCTCGTCATGGCTGTTCTCCTTGTGCCCTTCCAGTGCGGATCGTCGAGAGCTTATCGCACCCCGACCGCCTTCTCATTCCATCTCGGACGTTGGCTTGTTCGAGCGCCACATCGAGTGTCAACTTATTACGGGCGGTATTATGACGATGATGGACAAACGGGAGTCTAGTGGGTTGAGTGATGATGGACAGGATTCCGAACTTGTCAAACTAGAACTCGGGCAACTGGGCGAAGGCACGGTCGAGTTGGAACGGCAAATGGTCGAGTATAGACGAATAGGCCAGCGCCTAGCCGTGCGCGATGAAGTGACGAGCGCTTTGGCGGAGTCATCCTCGCTCGGTGAAGCTGCGCCAAAAATACTTCGCACGGTTTGTGAAAACCTGGGATGGCAATTGGGTGCGCTATGGACCGTCGAGCCGCATGTGGATCTCCTGAGGTGTGTGGAGGTTTGGCGGGTGTCTCCCACAAGTGCGTGCGAATTTGAAGCCGCCACCCGCCGGCACACTTTTTCAAGAGGCGTCGGCATGCCGGGCCGCGTCTGGGCGACTGCCCAGTCGGCTTGGATTCCCGACGTGACCGCAGATGTTAACTTCCCTCGGTTCGCGACCGCAGCGAAAGAAGGTCTGCGAGCTTCATTGGGGTTTCCGATCATTGTAGGAAAGCTCTGTGTGGGCGTCATGGAGTTTTACAGCAGTGAGATTCGGCAGCCGGATCAGGCGTTGCTGGACTTGCTGGGAGCGCTAGGAAGTCAGATCGGACAGTTCGTGAAGCGCAAGGGCGCCGAAGAGGAACTGCATAGATACTTCACACTCTCGATCGATATGCTGTGCATTGCCAACTTTGAGGGCTACTTTGTTCGCCTGAACCCGGCCTGGGAGCGCGCTCTCGGCTACAGCATCGCGGACCTGACCGAATCGCCTTTCATTGAATTCGTCCACCCCGACGATCGCGCGGCGACGTTGGCCGAAGTGCAGAAACTTTCCAAGGGCGAAGACACTATCTCCTTCGAGAACCGATATCGCGCCAAAGATGGATCGTACCGATGGTTGCTCTGGAATGCGACACCGTTTACCGAAGAGCAGTTAATTTACGCAGCCGCGCGCGATATCACCGAGCGCAAGCACGCCGAAGCCAATATTCTTAGGCTGCGTACCGAAGCGGAAACTGCCAATAGAGCAAAGAGTGATTTCCTGGCTCGCATGAGCCACGAAATCCGCACACCATTAAACGTGGTAATTGGCATGGGTGACGTGCTGGAGCGGACGACGCTCAACTCCGAGCAACGCCAGTGCGTGCGAGTCTTTCAGAAAGCCGGAAACAACCTGTTGACGCTGATCAACGACCTTCTAGACCTCTCTAAGGCCGAGGCCGGCCGGATGGCGCTAGAGGAGATCGATTTCGAACTGACGGCAGTTACCGGCTCGGTGCTAGAGATCATGTCGGTCAAGGCACAACAAAAGGGAATCGAATTGCTCGCTGAGATAAGTCCCACAGTGCCCGCAAGAGTGCGTGGAGATCCTGATCGGCTGCGCCAAGTGTTGATCAATCTGGTCGGAAATGCCATCAAGTTCACCGCGAAGGGACGAGTGGTGCTGCGCGCTGAGTCTGAGGGGGCTGGCCCAGCGTCTGGGCTTTTGCGCTTTTCGGTGTCTGATACCGGCATCGGCATTCCTCCCGACCAGCTGGATTCGATTTTCGAACCATTCGCGCAAGGAGACACGTCCATAACCCGGAAATATGGAGGAACGGGTTTGGGTCTGGCGATTTCGCGACGTCTCGTTGAGCTAATGGGTGGGCGGATTTGGGCGGAAAGTGAGCCCGGACAGGGAGCAGTCTTAAATTTTACGGCCAAGTTTGGAGCCAGCACAGCGCTTATCCCCAAAGCAGAGGGCCCCGAGGAGTCGGAAATTGTCCTACCATCGGGCGCATTTCGTGGCCTGCGGATCCTGGTGGCGGAGGATTCCGAAGAGAACCGATTCCTGGTGGCGGAATATCTTCGCAACCTCAGTGGGGATCTGGAGTTTGCTGAGAATGGCCAGATTGCGGTTGATAAGTTTTGTTCTAGTAGTTACAGTCTGGTCTTGATGGACCTCCAGATGCCGGTAATGGACGGTTTTGAGGCGACTCGCCGAATTCGCTGCTGGGAAGAAGAACAGCGTCGTCAGCCGATCCCGATTGTGGCCCTGACGGCCAGCGCGCTGAGTGCGGACCTTCAACGTGCGCTCGATGCCGGATGTACTGCTTATCTCCGAAAACCGGTGCGACTACTCACCCTCGTCGAAGCTGTCGCCAAGCATGCAGGGACTATCGAGCCCGGCGTTGCGTTGTTGCAAGGGAGGATTCTGGTGCATGCCGATGCCCGCCTACGTGCCCTGATTCCGGAGTATCTGGAGAGTCGCCGGGTAGACGTCCGAACTATCCTAGACGCTCTCGCTCGCGTCGACTATGAGACCATTCGCCAATTGGGTCACAAGATGAGCGGAAGCGGTGGCGGATTTGGGTTCCCGAAGATTACGGAGATCGGAAAAGCTCTAGAGAGTGCTGGGCGGGAGCATGACGTGCTGAAAATCCGTTTGCGCGCCGCGGAACTCTCAACGTACTTGGATCAAGTTGAGGTAGTGTAATCCCACTACCGAAGATACTTGATTAGCAGGACCTCATTGCCGACTTCGTTGTAGATCAGCTCGTCGACTAGTTCGCGCGTCAACAGAATTCCGAAACCCCCTGGTCTCAGACCGAGACTCTCTCGGATTCCGATGTGCTCCATCGGCGAATCGAGAGGATTGGAGACGGCGGCATGGGGCAGCATATTGAATGAGAACCCTGGGCCAGGATCCCGTACTTGGTAGATGATCGACTTCTCGGCTCGCATGTAGGTGATGCTCACGCTCTTTTCAGGATCGGAACCACCGCCATGCTCGATAGCGTTAAACAGAATCTCCCGGAAGGCGGTCGCGATATTCTCCTCGTCCGCAGGTGGAATACCAATGCGCATTTCGCGCAGGAACTGAAGGATTCGATCGGCAGTCGCTAATTTGCAACGCAGGCGGAGCTCAACCCAGTTGGGGCGCGCGGACACTACCTCGATGTCCTTTGCAGAAGACTTGCCGGCCAGAGCTCGTTCGGCCATCTCAGCAACGGCATTTAAGGTGAACGGTTTGCTGAAATAGGTGAAAGCCTGCTGGCGGATGGCGTGGATCACGTTCTCAGGGGTGTTAGCCACGGTCATCACCAACACTTCCGTATTGGGGCGCATTCTGCGAATTCGCTCCAGCAACGCGAGCCCATCGAGACCCGGCATGTTCACATCAGTGAGCACCAGATCGTACAGCTCCGTTTCGACAGATCGCAGTCCCTCGAGTCCATCGTAAGCGCTGTGAATCGTACGATCGGGCGCTTCCAAGGCCGCCATCAGCAATCGGTGTACGTCGCGATCATCGTCGACGATTAGAATACGTTTCACTGCCATTCACACATGACGTAAATTAACACGACCGAGTCGGCGCCCGACGCACCAAAGAATTCATTCTTCTGCTTGTTATAACCATGTTCGACATGGCTACGACTCGGGCAGAAACAGGGCTCACTGTTAACACGCGGGTATAGACATCACCCACAGAATGGCGTTCCGCGTGTAGTTCTGACAATCCTTCCGCTTTCGGCCGAGCTTCGCCGTGATCCGCAATGCACGACGGTCCGATCGCTTAGTGAACTGGGACGCGCTGCTTCAAATCCTCGAACCACTTGAGAACAACTTGAATTTGCCGCGTAAGTCCAAGTTGCGACTAGCCCGCTGCGACGCCCCCAAGGAAATGCCCGTCTGGCAAAAGTGCCAAGGTAATGTGAAACCGCTACTCGGACAAATGGTTGGTATGTCGCCTTGTGGGAGATTAATCCCCCAATCGCTGGTCAGCCATTGGCTAGCAAGACGGCGCATTCCAAAAAGGATCTAATGCTCTAGCGTACAGATCTACGCCATTTGATCCACGGCTCTTGAACCACTCCATACTATCTGCACTACGTGCCCGATTTTGCTGATGGCGACTTTGATTCGCGGCGAAGCACGCCGATTTTGTTCGAGTTCGGGAAGCCGACGGTGGGACAGCGGCTCAAATTTGCGGCTGGGGATTAGACCGCATCAGATGTTGGGGCCGACTTTCTGCAGCGCCACGGCATTCATGCAATATCGCAAACCGCTCGGGGCTGGGCCGTCAGGAAAGACATGCCCCAAGTGTGCATCGCAGGTGTTGCAGATCGCTTCAATCCGCGTCAAGAACGACGGTCCATCGAAGCGGTAGGCGATGACATTCTCCTGGATGGGCTGGGTGAACGATGGCCAGCCGGTGCCGGACTCGTATTTCTCCGACGCGTCAAACAGAACGGTTTCACAGCAGATGCACGAATAAATTCCCGGCTCAAAAAGGCTGCACATCTCCGAGCTGAACGCGCGTTCGGTGGCAGCCTTCCTCGTCACGTCGTATTGCTCCTCGGTTAGCTGTTGGCGCCATTCCGCATCGGTCTTCACGACCTTGCGATCCGGGACAGGATTGCCGCGCTTCGCCAGATTCAGAACCTCGGGCCACTTGAGCATCATATTTTAGGCGCCGAGCCAGTCGCCGAGACGCGTCCGGCGCTCAGGATTTACTTCGGCGTCATGACCAACTCGATCTGATTCCCATCCGGGTCCTTGACGAAAGCGAAGTTGAGACCCTCTCCGGACTTGGAAGGAGGACGCATTATCGTGCCCCCGTTGACCTTCACCGACTCGATCGCCTTGTCGAGGTCCGGCACCTGGAGGATGAGCGACGCCATCGCGCCGGCCGGAGCATCCTTTGGACGGGTCGCGATGACAATGGGTGTGGTAGTGGCCGTTTTGGCGATCTCGGCCGTTGAGCCGGAGTTGATCACGATCTCTTTGAACGTCGGCGTGCTGGCGGGCCGGCGTGTTTCGGACATACCGAAAGCCTTCTTGTAGAAGGTCGCGATCGCTTCGGGATCGATAGCCAGCACGCGGATGCTGCGCACGCGGATACCACTCTCTTGCGCCGTTGCCATCGCCGCCACTGACAGAATGCACGCCGCTGTCGCCTTGGCTAACTTCATTTCCGTACCCCCTCGCCCCTAGTCACTCATCTAGCCGCCGTTCAAACCGCCCTCGAATAGTTCGGAGATTGCATAGTGTAGCCGCGCTACTTGAACGGGTTACCCGGCGTGGACTGGAAACCTCCGAAAAGTTTCCTCCCATCCGCCAACTTCACCGTGCGGACGTTGGCCACGTTTCTTCCGTCCTTCGAGGCGTACCCATCCACCGCGATCTCGTCGCCGTTCTTTAAATCCGTCCTTTTCCATCCCCGTCTCTCCAGACCGCCCGGGCTGCCCATTTCGAACGTCCAGTTCGCTGCCTTACCCTGTGCATCTCGTCCGTCAACGTAGAGCAGCGCATGCGGATTGATCCATTCGAACTTGGTCACGATGCCAGAGACCGTGACCGGCTTGTTCGCGTCGTATTCGGCCGCGAATGCGTGATGAGCCAAAGCGCGAGCCGCCGCAAAAAGCAGAACGGCTACCGCGACGCGCAAGGTCCTGCTCATTTCAAGACGTTCTCTCTTTCATCCGGGCCGACGATGGGCGACGGGTCATGACTGAAACTGTATCACCTGGCTACTCGCGAAGCCACCGTCGGCGGAGGAATTGAGCCCGCGTGACAATCAAACTTGTGAGCGCAGAACGGGGCCCGATCATTCCGCATGGTGATTTCGAAGATTACGACTACTGTTGTTGCCTATTCGGCCTGCTGCGCGGAGATGAGGCGGAAATACGATGCAACGAATGCAATTCGCTCATCCGCATCGTGCCAGCGCCAGATCTTCAGCGCACGTTGACAGAAATGGAACTCCAAGGGAGACGGCGCCAGCGCGATTTGTCCATACTGTCGCGCCGTCCATCTTTCGCCGGGATTCTCGCGACTGACCGCGTTTGCATGCGATGGATGCGGGAGAGATGTGAACAAGATCCTCGGATACACGGAACTACGCACCCACCAGAGAATATCCTCGCTCTTGAGCGCGATTGACGCAGACGATTCCCGCCGGGACCATCCGGCCGTTGGTGACGAGATTTGAGGTCAACTCCGCGAAGACAGTGTCGGCATTCCCGCTAACTGAACGAGCGATCGCGCCGGCCACAGCGCGAGTGGCGTTTGCGCACACCGCGAACTGCACACCTTGCTTCGCGAGCCCCGTGAGTGTGGTGCTTCGATTGGGCGTCAACTCGCCATAGTCGCCGGAATTGTACACGTTGATCGTCGGAACCGCCTTGCTCTTGGGATCTTGGTAGCTCGCGTGCCCCGCGAGCGCCGCGTTGTATTTCGCCCACATCGCGTCGTTGAAGCCAAACGGTGCGGAGCGGTGGCGGACTACGATGACAACCGCCAGATCGGTGTTCTGGAGCCCGTAATCGGTCCTGTTCACACGCATGAAGTTGTTAGTGAAGAGAAGCGCTTCCCCAAGGCTCTCGGGGTTGGTTGTGTCGAACACTATTCGGTGTTTGCCAGGCAGCTCTAGCCAATCGTCCTGCTCATGCCGGAAGGGTTCCCAGCGGGGGTTTCCACCTGACTTCGACTGTCCTTTCGCGACGCCGCCCAGAGCCAAAACCGCAAGCGCAGCCGCGTTCAGCCGAGCAAGAAATGAACGGCGTTCCGATACCTCAGCCTCATCATGCATATTGCCGTGATGTTATCACCACTTCTCGGACGCCAGCCGAGGTTCCCTTAACGCCCTGGAGCCGGGAATTTCAGCAGCACGTACGTAATGTGCTTACCGTGAGGTACGAGGAAGCTGTGCGGGATGCCTGCGGGAATATGAACGATGTCGCCCGCCAGGAGTGGGTGAACCTCGCCGCCCGTTAGA
>Ga0126373_10000696_pt1 | contig 22690 bp, 21 predicted proteins | sample PanSoiMetPlot_11_FD_92545 | JGI IMG/M metagenome (GOLD analysis project Ga0126373, IMG submission 92545) | Tropical forest soil microbial communities from Panama - MetaG Plot_11 | ecosystem: Environmental > Terrestrial > Soil > Tropical forest > Bulk soil | place: Panama | collected 2016-02-17 | reverse complement strand
GCGCACAACCGCGACAGCAGGTTGTGAAACGCGCAGATCGTGGCCGAGAGTTATGCGGGCGGAGAAACGGTGTCTACAGTTGTGCGCCGGTACAGGTTGACGCCTCCCAGCCATTGTTCGGCTGACGAGGCGGTGAGAACGGTCCTTTCACGCCAGTGATCGTGGAGGAGTCCCGGCGCATTCGGATGCGCCGATGGCGCCTGCGCGCCCGGGTGGGCGGTCAGTGATCGAGATCGTGATCGGCGGTGCCACTCTTCGAGTCGAGCACGGGATTGATGTCGCAACCCTGACGGCGGTGCTGCGTGCCATGCGGGCGGTGATGTGATCGCCGTTCCGGCGCGAGTGCGGGTGCCGTTGGCTTGAAGGGGGTACTATGGTGAGCAAGATCAACAACAGCACAATAAACCAGAATGCCAGTCGAATAACCGGTTGCACTGCAGGTACACTAGCTATTTAGGTAACGCTGCGCCCCCGACCATCCACACCGGACGTCATCAAACTAGCTCAAGAGTGCGAGGCTGGCTCGTCAACATGATCGGTTTGTCCTGCCTCGTCAACATGATCGGCTTGCCCTGCGCTGCAGTAGAACGGGTAGCTGCTTCCAGAATCTCTACCACGTGAACTCCCGTCATTCCGTTCGAGATGGGAGATGCACCACTGCGAATGCAAGAGATGAAGTGCTCAGCTTCCGTTAGCAAAGCTTCCTTGGCAGGTAGGTGCGGTACCCATATGTCTCCGGCACGGTACCCTATCCTGAGTTGGTGAGCACTTTCAGCCGTGTTGCTGATGGTGATTCCCTTGTCGTACAGTTTTATCTTGTCGCTCGCCTCGACGTCATCATAAACAATCATCTTACGGCTGCCGCCAATAAATGTTTGCCTCACCTTCACCGGTGAAAGCCAATTAACACTGATATGAGCGACGCAGCTACTAGGAAAAAATAGGGTAATGTGCGCCATGTTTGCCGGTGCTCCCGCAACATGGTTTGCCCCTGTGGCCGAGACCGCCACGGGTTGCTCGTTCAAAATGTACTGGATAATCGATATGTCGTGAACGGCCAAATCCCAGATTACGCTCACATCGCTTTGAAACAGGCCTAAACTGGCGCGGAGCCCGTTATAGTAGTAAATGTCTCCGAGTGTTCCTTCGGCGATCAGCTCACGAACTTTCTGAACGGCTGGGGTGTAAACAAACGTGTGGTCCACCATTAGAACGAGTCTTTGTCGCTCTGCCTCTTCAACCAGGTGGAGCGCCTGTTCCGAGTTCAGGGTCAGGGGCTTCTCGACCAGCACGTGCTTTCCTGCCCCCAATGCGGCGAGCGCGAGCTGGTAGTGTGTCTGCGCCGGCGTCGCAATCGCGATGGCATCGATCTGGCTGTCTGTGAGTAGGTTGCTAAATTCTCTTGTGATCACGGCAGCGGGATGACGACGCTTGGCAAGGCCCAGCTTCGCCGGATCCATGTCGCAAACAGCCACGAGCTGTGCTGCTTCAGCCTCAGCAAAGTTGCGCGCAAGATTCGGACCCCAATAGCCATACCCTACCACACCTACTCCTACTACCTTGTCCTCCTTCCACATTCTATATCCTCTTGCCAAACTGGGAAAAAAGCTGTGCGAGTGATGGACTTGTAGCCACGGAAAAACCCGAGGGTGCTTCCCGCGCCCTCGCTGCCAATTGGCTCGAACGCCATTCACATTTGCCAAAAAATTGATCTCAACGTCTATATATCTAACGATTTATATCTAACGGTGTGCGCAGGAGCGTTGACATGATCCCGGATCCGGCAAAAACATGGAGAGCTAGTAAGCTCCGGCTCGCGGCGGGATCAACGTCCCTCGCGAGTGCAAAGATGAAACGACCACGCTCAACCCGCTTCGCAAATGGGCACATGCCCAAACCTTGCTCGGTGCTCTGCTCCGAGCACGGAAGACGAACAGAGGGCCGTTGTGCAGCACCGGCTGGATCGCCGGCATCCGTTCCAGACCTTGGCGGCGGCCTTCAGTTGCGACGAAATCGAGCACAAACCAGCAGCAGGCGGCTACGCCTAGCCCGCGCTTGCCGTAACCACAAATGAAGCTAGTTCGGGTAAACATCGTGCCCGCGCACAACCGCGACAGCAGGTTGTGAAACGTGGTCCTCGATAACGCAACCTCCGATGAGATGCAGATCCCGCATGGGAGTCCATGAATGTCGATCGAAAGCGCAAAAAAACCCATTAATCTCCTTGAATTTCGCGATGCCGTCTGCACGCTTTGCCCACATAGGCGAAACGTGAGTACACTAGATACTTAAACCGACATGCGTCCGATAGAAGATATCCGGCCCCATCCGAAATCGATTGCTTTTGGCGTGCACCAGGAAGGTTGTGCTTTGTGACCGCTACTGCGAGCCACCTCGAGCATACGCTCAGTCGCATCTAGCTTGCTCCCGTACGGGATGGAGAGGTAGGGCACATGCTGACCCGATAGATTTTGAAGCATGGTACGACTCCGCACTCCGAAAAGGTCGGCGCTGCAATGCGCCCTCCTACAGAGAAGCAAGCAAAATAGCTGTAACAATCCGAGTGCCTTTCTTGTAACAGACAGGGCAGTCGCTGGACTGGGCTACGTTGGTCTGCCCTTCCGCCGTCTTCAACTGATAAATCCGGAGCCGCTGGCATTGGGTCGTCGTCTCAATGGTGTGATTTTCGAAATCGAAATGAGTTCAAATTGGCACGCAAACCTGCTATACGATCAAACCAATCTTCCGGTACTCGAGTTATCAAAGGTCGATGCAGCCCCGCCGAAATGGCGAGTTTTCCCCTTAAGGAGAGGGGCATAAAGTACCGAGGCACTCGGTACGCCTGGAATCCATGGTGCTCTTTGAAGGCACCGATACCCCGGCGGCTCCAGATTCCGTACTGCAGACGTGGAATGCGCTTCTCAGCGCAAATCTCCACTGCCTTGGCGATAAGGGCATTAGTCGGGGCTTTATCTCGCTCTGAAATACGAGAAATGATCTGCATGAGGCTGGACCACCCAGGCTGATGAACGAGTTTCACGAAGCCAACGAGTTGGTCCTCAAGGAATGCCCCGATGAACTCGCTGCGGTCAAGATAGGTGGCGTGAGCGCGTCTGAGAGTTTCAAGATCCTTTCCAAAATGCTTGAATCGTTTTCCTTGCCGAATGGGGTTTTCGTCATAAATCGACTTGATTTCCCGGACTAGCTCATCATCAAGAATCATAGTCCGCAAAGCCACGCCCTTCTTTTGCGCCTTACGGATCATGTTTCGCGTCTTGTCATTGATTTGACGCTTCCACCAATGTTCATAGTTCTCGATGGGAAGAACAGCTAGGGTATCCCACTCCAGGTGGTATGTGTACTTTGGCTCCGGTTCGGCAATCCGTTGTACAAATGTGAGAAGATCGACCCGAAGCCCGACTGCCGAGATAGCTTTGCCGAGCCGATCCGGATCGTCGACAAAATCATAACCTTCGTTACTCAATTGAGCAACTCGCCTGAACCGTCCATCGATGGAAACCGCAAGGCCGTCAATAAGTGCCTGTTGCATATCGTCTTCTCTTAAAGCACGACGCCAATTGCAGATGGCTCGGCGTGGTCGTACCAGGAATTACAGGCCGCACTTCGTCTTGATCAGACGTGGTACCCGCCATGGCCACTCTTAGGCCGTTCGAATTGGTTTCCATTGCGGTTGCCAGAGATGCTCTAGATCGTCAAGCAGTTGGAAGCAAGCGCTTTAGCCGGGCCACGACGCGCCGATCGACGACAGCGGCCACATAGAGCCAGCCCTCGGCCGTCCAAACATACGTGATATCCTACAACTCCAAACGACCGACCCGCAGCAGTCGACCCGCGATGCGAATTTCCTTGCCGCATACCCTAACTCTTTCTGACATTTTCTACTTGTCCTAGCTGTGTGCTGAAGACTCGACCTCTCGCTGGTGTTCGCTACCATCTCGCGTTGCTTAGCAAGAGACAAGCCAAGACGGGCAAGCCGCCGACTGATATGCTCTCGCCTAACACCTTACTAAAGTACTTCACGAAGACAACCCGCTCTGTACGTGTATAATACTGGGATGGCGGGGTCCATCGGCTGTTCAGGGTAGGTGCGCTCACGCCGTCTCCGTGGCCGCACCCTTTCGAATTCGCTTCGATTGCGTTTGCCAGACATGCTCTTAGGTCGTCAAGCCAATCGAAGCAAGCGCTTCAGGCGCGCCATCTGCTCTGCTCGGTGAAACGAAACCAGTTCCGACGAAACTGGCCTGCGCACTCCCCTTGCCATTGCCCAAAAGTAGCCGAGGATCAGGAACACCCCCCCAAGTACCAAGGGTTTCGACTTCATTTGAAAGATTCCGCGCAAGACCTGCCACAGCGGGTGCCCGCCGACATAGTAGTCCTCCTGGCCGTGCCGAAACCGTGCCATCAACGGATTCCAGTTGGCGGTACCCATTTTCCGATGGTGAAAGCAAGTCTTCTCCAGAAACGTCCGCGTCTGCCAGCCCTTCATTCGAGCGGTTGTGACCGCAATCCAATCAATACCCCCGCCTTTGATTGGAGTATAACCGCCTACTTCTTCAAAGCACTGGCGCCGGAACATCTGGCAGGCGCCTGAAACGTGCTGGAGATCGGCAAACTGGTGGGCATAGGTGTGATTTTGCGGCTGGCTCGAATCCTCGATGAACGGCGTGCCTGCAACCCCGAGTCGGGGCATCTCTGCAAACCTGCCGACCAGGAACTCATAATAGTCCGGGCCGAAGGTGATGTCGGCATCGAGATTACCAATGAGGTCAAAATTCCTCGACTTCAAGTGATCATAACCGGTGTTAAAGCAGACTGCCTTAGCGGCGAAACTGCGGTCGCGATGCTCAGGCATTCGCAGCAACTCGATCCAGGCGTGCTCTTTGGCGAACTGGCCGACGATTTCATCTGTACCATCGGCCGATCCGTCGCTCACAATGATCCACTTCGACGGTAGATGGGTCTGTGAGACCACCGACCGAATGGCCCCCTCAATGAGACCCCGTTCATTGCGCGCAGCCGTAACAAGGACATAAGTCAACTGGGAACCAGTCATTCTCATTCTCTGCTATCGCTCAATTCTCTATTTTGGCCAAAAGGGTAGCCAAGGCCTTGTACATGGTCGCCTGGCCCCAATGAATGTAGGGCGTCTTTGCCTTGATTATCGGGTATTGCCGAAAGTAGAAATAACCCTGCCGATCCTGCATGTTGTCAATGGTCCACTCGGCGACCTTTAGCGAAAGCTCCAGACAGGACACATCGTCGTCAGAGCAAAAGGCCAAGGTCTCGATTGCCTGCGCGGCGCATTGGATGTCAATCGGGTACGTCCCATCGTGGTAGTAGCGCGGTACACCATCCGGCTCGAAGAACACCTTCTTAAAATAGCGCAGCCCCGTCCGAAAATGATCCAGATAGGTACCCTCGCCGGTGCTATCGATGTAGCGCTTAAGACTGTCCAAGTTGTAGCCCGTATGGAAGCTGTCAATCCAACGATACTTGGGATCTTCGCCATACCACCATGAACCGTCGTCGTGCTGCCTGCTGCAGGAGTAATGCATCGCGCTGCGCGCTACGTCCAACAGTGCCTCGTCCGCGGTATGTTTCCACGTACTCGCAAGCATCGCAGCGCCCAGCATGTTCGAGTTGTGGATCGAGGTCTGGGCAAACGGAACATAGCTCAAGCACGCGCCGCTGGAAGTCTGTTCTCTAGGCAGCTTCAAGATCCAAGAGGAGACGCCACGCGCCACCTCTAAAAAGCGACCATCTCCGGTCTGTTCGTATGCTTCCACGAACGCCTGACCAATCAGACTCGTCCAGACTATGATCGGGGAACCTGCGGGATTGATTCCGCTGCGCGTAATGAAGTCGAAATGATTGCCCCAGGAATATCCAGCATGGCCCCGAGCTTTGTTGGCTATGAGCCAATTCAGGCACGCCACGGCCTTGGCCTTGCAGGCTGCATCCTGCATGGTCTTGTACCTTAACCAATAGCCCCAAGCCATATAACCGCGACCTTTGGTGGAATCCATGGGCTTGATGCCTGCGAGCGGCCGCAGGTTGACGGGAGACTTCCAAATCAGCTGCAGAAGCACACGTTCGGCAAACCGGTTTCCAAGAGCCAACGGGCGCAAGAATGAATTCAAGCCATCGCCGGGGTCGTATCCTTTGTAATCGTGCGCCTCTACCCAGGCACCGAGTTTGGTGATACTGTCTTCGAGTTTCTTCCTGAATTGGATTGTGACGTTTGCGCGAGCCATGAATTACGAATCAACAGGACGTTTGCTTGAATTCTTCATAGCCCTTGACCCCTTTGCTCAAATCAGGCGGCAATGGTCGGTCTTCAGACCAGTCCAAACAGCGTAGCCAGGCACCATCCATTTCTTGATATCGGAATCCGGACTCGGGGCACGTCAGAACGCCATCTGTCCCGGGTTTCAGTACGTGGCCGTGGCGGCTCATCCAGCCCGTTCTTCGCGCCGGGTTGCCAACGACTAGCCCGTAATCTGGAACATCCTTCGTTACGACAGCTCCAGCCCCCACAAAGGCATACCGACCGATGGTTATGCCGCACACAATGGTGGCATTGGCGCCTATGGTCGCTCCGCGTCTGATGAGCGTCTTTTCGTACAGACTGTGACGGTTCACTTGGGCGCGTGGATTGGTTATATTCGTTAGCACGCAGGAGGGACCCAGAAAAACGTCGTCCTCAATCTCCACCTGTGTGTAGATCGATACGTTGTTCTGGACTTTGACCTGGTTACCGATGGTGGCGCCTCTATCAACATTCACGTTCTGCCCAAGTATGCACCGCTCTCCAATCTTGGCGCCTTTCATTATGTGGCAGAAGTGCCAGATCTTACTGCCCTTGCCGATTATGGCCCCGTCATCCACCACGGCAGTGGGATGCACAAAATACGCCGCAGCCGGTTGACCGAGGCCAAGCAGAGAAGCTTGAGCTCCAGTAAGCGACAATCCTGTTGCGGACGGCGCTTTCGTTGAATGAGAATCCGGCGACGCAACTGGATTGACGGCATCGCCCTCTGCGTCGAGGCTGCGCTGAGCGGCCTGAAGTATGCTGAGCACACGAAGCCCTTCATGCCCGTCAGTACGCGGGATCCGGCGCTCGCGACAGCATTCGACGAAGTGCAAACATTCATTGGCAAGTGGTTCGGATTCAGGTGGCAACACGGCCTCGCCCTTAACTTTGTTTGCCGTGGGCACTTGGCCGTTCATCCAGGTGATGGGCTGGCGATAGACCATCAACTTCTCTGCCCAGGGCTTGGTGTCATCGAATACAGCCAGGCCGGAGGAACCCACCACGGTCATTTTCTGCTCTTTGAATGGGTTCAGCCAAGTTACGAACACGTGCGCTCGAACACCGTTCGCAAACCGGACGGCAGTCAAAGTCGTATCAGCCACATGCTGATTCAAATAGGCACCCCCGGTGCAACGTACCTGATCGGGCAATTGGCCGCCTGCGAGGGAAAGAATTACTGATATGTCATGAGGCGCGAAGCTCCACAAGGCGTTTTCCTCGCGCCGAATCTGTCCTAGGTTCAGTCTGTTGGATGTAATGTAGTGGAGCTTTCCAAGGTCTCCGCTAGCCAGAAGTGAATGCAGTGCACACACGCACGGATGGTATTGGAGCAAATGTCCCACCATAAGAACCTTGCCGAGCTTTGCCGCCAGGCGGACCAATTCTTCGCCCTCGCACTCATTCAGGCAAAGTGGCTTTTCTACGAATACGTCTTTGCCGGCCCCAAGAGCGGCCTTGGTTAGCGCGTAATGCGTGGACGCCGGCGCCGCAATGGCGATCGCATCGACATCCAAGCTAGCAATGGCGTCCTCAAATCGCTCCGATATCGCGATCCCGGATGCGATTTGCGTTGCCATGGCACGGGCGGCCTCCGCTGGATCGCAGACCATCTCCAAGTGGCCTAATAGATTGAAATTACGAACCAAGTTCCTGCCCCAGTGCCCGCAACCGAGGACCGCGATTCTTGGTTTCATGATCTTCCCCTGTCGATCTTGCAGGCACATTCCCCACGGCTCAAACTTTAGCGAGCGCGCCGACCACCGTGTCATGATCTGATTCGGACAGGAATGGGTGCATTGGCAGACTTAACACCTCGCGTGATGCTTTTTCCGATTCTGGAAAATCACCCAACGAGTAGCCGAGGCTGGAAAAAACAGGTTGCTCGTGTAGGCACTTCGGATAATAGATCGCGGAGGGAATGCCCACCGCTTGGAGCCGTCCTGCGACCTTGTCACGGTCCGGAACTCGGATCGTGTACTGGGCATAGACATGGGTATTGCCTGGAGCCACCCAAGGAACAATACAGGGCGATCTAATAGAGGAGGAATAGCGCGCGCCTATGCGGCCACGCTCCTGCACTTCCCAGTCAAAGTGGCGGAACTTGGCCAGCAAAACAGCAGCCTGCAGCGTGTCGAAGCGGCCGTTCATTCCCAGAAACGGATGCTGATGGCGCTTCAGACCACCGTGAGCGCGAATTGCCCTCATTCTCTCGGCCAGCGAATCGTCATTGGTGAACAACGCCCCACCATCGCCGAAACAACCAAGCGGTTTGGCTGGGAAAAAACTGGTACTTCCGATGGTCGTAACGGAACAGCTGCGCCGCCCTCGCTGAGTCGCGCCGAAGCTCTGGGCTCCATCTTCAATGACCGGCAAACCATGCCGAGCGGCAATGGCATTGATACGATCGTAATCCGGCATCTGCCCAAACAAGCTCACGGATAAAAGCGCCTTGGTCCGAGAGGTAATGGCCGCCTCGATCAAGTCCACATTCAGGTTGTATGTGGCCGGCTCGATATCCACAAAAACAGGCTTAGCACCAACAAGGCCAATCACCTCCGCCGAGCTGATCCATGTGAATGGAACGGTAATGACTTCATCACCGGCTCCAATGTTCAATGCGCGCAGGGCGATCTCCAGACTATCGGTCCCACTCGCTACAGTGATGCAATGATCGACACCGACATAGGCACCCAAAGCCTGCTCCAATTCAGCAATTTCTGGGCCCATGATAAAGCTGCAACGATCCAGAACGCGTTGCATGCGCTCGTCAATTTCCGCTTTGTAGCGACGATACTGTTCTTTCAGATCGATGAATTCCATTCGACAATGTGTCCTGACGTTAGATGCTTCCACTTCTTCCAAAAGTTTCCCGACCTGGTGCAGCTGACCAAAGCATCCCAGTGTCCTGATTCAGAAGTTTTTCCCACTCATCAAATTGATCGCCACTGCCGGTTTCCCCATGGATCATACCCTCTGAATCAGGCACACATGATCCTTTCTCGATCAGGACACCAGTGCTTTGCCTGTCCTTCCAAACCATAGGTGGTGCAAGCCGCTCTCGCCTCAGGTCACTGACGACCTGCAAGCTCATTCAATAAGGCTATGTACTTCTGCTTTTCGCGACTCCATACGAATTTCTCACGCAGCACCACAGCGCGTTGTTGATATCGACGAAGAAGTTCTGGGCTCACGGCCAGACGATCGAGGAGCGTCCGGAGCGATTCAACGTTCCCAGGTTCGTAAAACAGGCAATCGTCCTCCCCGAAGTAATAGTCGACGGCTGTGTTGCGGACCGTTATCGATGGAATGCCCATGGATAGATACTCCAGCAACTTCAGCGGCAGGGCATACTTGGTTATTGAGGAAATCTCCATCGGTACCAAGCCAAGATTGCAGTCCGCCAACATACGAGGAATTTCTTCCACCGGGTACATTCGATTGTCGAACCGCACAACTTGGCTCAGGCGTAGTGATTCGATCAATTGATTGAGTTGCACGCTGAAGTCGCCCTCGCCGATGATCTTCACTGTGATCTGGTCCTGGTGCTGCATTCCTGCCAGCGCATGCATTGCGTCGCGCAGCCCGTATCGCTCCAAAATGGTACCATGGAAAGCAAGGCGAAGCCTTCCATCAATTTGCGAGGGACTTCGCGGCGTGAACAATTCGTCGTCCGCAAAGTTTGCGATGACCTTAATGGACGCCGAAGACATTTGGTGCTGCTTGACAAGAACATGGTCCTTGATCGGATCGTGAACAGTGATGACTTGGTCGGCAAATGACGCACTAATTTGCTGCTCCCATAGAAGAAGCTTGTAGGGCAAACCATTTTCTTCTTTCTGGAACTTGGAAGCAAAGGTATTTGGCATTGGATCGTGAATATCCAGAATGACCTTGGCGCCCATCATCTTTGGCAGCAATGCGCAGAAGACGAAGAAATCGGGCATGTTGTTCACGTGCACGACCCGGTAGCGCTTCTCAAGCTGCAACCACGTAATTTTAAGGAGACATCGGAAGAAGAACTCAAGGTATGAAAGCATATACGAAAACACTCCGCCACCTCGATATCGCGTCTGAGCCAGATGAATCAGCCGAACACCTCTAATAAGCTCCTGAGGTGGGTCGCCAGGGCGGCTAAGGGCGATGAAGTCAACATCGAAACCTGCGCTTAGAGCAGCTTCTGCTTCACGAATTACTCGGGGATCGGTCTGATAATTCGTGTAAGCAATCATCAGTACACAGATGCGATTTGCCGCACGACTCATTCTAGCATCCTGGTGTCGAGCGAACGCAGCAAGCGTTTCAAATCTTCGGACAACGACGGTTCGGCCAATACGTTCTCCGGATGGATGAGCAACACGATATCCAAGACATTTGCTTGGGTGCACAGCCAATCGATCGTAAACCTCCGGGTGTCTCTCCATGCCGGTTCCAGCCAGAATGCTGAGGGATACGCAAGAAAACCCGTCTCGTCCTCCGAAGGCCGGATTGACGGGTCTTCCAGGTTGCCCAGGAATAGCTTCATCCCGCTTTGTTGCGCCCAATGAATGTAATTGGCGGGCTCATATGGCGCATAGTGATGAAACCCGTACCTTGCTTTGCCGGAGCCATGTTTTGAAACGGCCACTACCGGCCTGCCAATATGCCGCTCCAACATCGACTTCTCGTTCGCGAAGGAGTCGAAGGAACGGGAGTTTTCAAGATGAAGCCCGATCTCGTGCCCCCCTGCCTCAATCAGGTGTAGGATCGATTCAGATGGCAAGGTGCAGCGGCGAAAGAAGATGTACGCTCGAGCCCGCACCCCGTTTAGCATTTGTAGGATAATCTTGAGCTCCCGCAGGTATCCAAAGCTTTCGACCCTAGGAAAGTAGATGTCGGAAGCCAACCTGCTGAGCGCATGCCGCAAGAATGGCCCTCTTCCGAACGGTCGGTCCACGTCAATGCGAACAATCAGCGCCATCGATTAGAGGATGACAGGTTGCGTAACTGTTTACGAGAGACGTCTGCATTGAAGATTCCAACGACGACAACAAAGATTCCAACTGAAGCGGGCGTCCGATTGCGTCATTCGGTTCGGCACACCCAGATCCGTATCGGCCACGACGCGGGCAATTGCACCCAGGCTCAAGGGATCGAAGAACTTCACACTCTCGTTCAGGCTGAGCTCATCGGCGAGCGCCATCAGCTGGCGTTTGCTGCTTCTGTCGCCATAGATGTGAAATCGGGCGTCAGGCAGCTTGCGCTTCAGGGTCGCAAAGGCGCGGATTGCGATATCCAGCCCCCGGTTCCACTGCAGCCCGCCGTGACAAGGGTATCTCATAACATATCCTTTCCGCGTTAGGACTATGGTGCCCGCAAATAATTCGGATGTCAGTATATCAAACGGTATATTCACAGCTCACGCTCATTGCCGATAATCTTTGTTTTAATAAAAATTTGATCTTTCAACCCCACGCGCGCGCGATGCGGTCAGGAGGCGGTCCAGGCGGGGGCGCGCTTAATGGAAATGGTTCATTCAAAGCGTATGGCCGCTCGTTAAGAAGAGAATTCCTCAAGCGAGGCTGCAACTGGTGAAGTTTACGACGAGTTGATGGCGTGAGGGGGTTGAGTAATTCTCTGGCGAGCGAGCAACGCGGCGACTCAATGTGGTAACTTGCGCACACTGCAGCGCGTGAAAGTCGGGAAGTCGCTGGATTCGAGAAAGCATGTGGTCCCCTGTGGCCCGGCGCACTTACTTGGCAAGGTCTCCGGGGGAACAAAAAAGACGGCGCCCCTTTCCTTTTGCGCCGCCCGAACGGGCAAGGATGGTCCTGTAAAGAAGTGTTGAATTGATGCTCGGGAAAATTCCAAAGCGGATTCTGTTTCGTTCGCGGCTTAACCAGGTCGTCGACATGAAGCCGAATTAAAACCCGATCGAAGTGGTCCTGCCGACGGGGCCACCTCGGAGTAGATAGCGATCGGAGGCAATGGCGCCACAGGCCTCGTTAGAAACTTTGTCTGGTGTCGCGCGTTTGAGATCACACTTTGAGATAAAATGTGGTAAGTTCACTTAGACCAAAGACAATTAAATGCAAGCTCCGTCCGCGACTACGCGACAACTGATCAATGACGCAAAGGCCTGCCGCCTATTTCAGCCCGCGACCGCGATCGCTTGAGTGAAATTGATGACAAGCAAATGACCCAATCGAATAATGGCTCGCGACTCACCGTCCCGGCCTCAAGTGAGGTGCGGAAGCCGCGGATCTGTATGCCCACTTTCAGAAATTTGAATCGTAGCGCCTATCGGTGCAGCCTCTACGAAGCACAGGACCTTCTTGTACAGATAGACGACGTCGACTTGATCTATGTCGAGCCTAGCCGTTGTTTTCGGTTTATGGAGACCTGGCAAAGAAGGCTCATCTATCGGGATGTGTCAAAGCGATTGGCCTATGTGAACCCAGGGCTTAAGCCAGTCACGCTCACGAGAGAGTATGATTTATTCATTGCGGTATGTCAAAATTACTGGGATCTTCTCTACATTAATGCCATTACCAATTGGGAAAGCCACTGCAAGACTAGCGTATGCTGGTTTGACGAGCTATGGGTAGTAGATTTACCGCGCGCCAAGTACTGGCTCGGTGCACTCAAGCGGTTCGATCACATATTCATTGGCTGTAGTGGCACGACCGGACCGTTGTCAGACGCAATTAGCCAGACCTGCCGTTGGCTTCCCGGTGCGGTTGACGCTGTCCTATTCAGCCCTTATCCAAATCCGCCGCGCCGCGCAGTTGACGTCTACAGCATTGGGCGAAGGTGGGATGGTATTCATCGAGAGCTCGTTCGGGAGGCGGCGCATGGAGATATGTTTTACATGTACGACACGTTTGTCGAGATGGCCGAGATGAAGGTGCATGATTTTCAGCAACACCGCAGTATGCTTGCGAACCTGGCAAAGCGAAGCCGGTATTTCTTGGTGGCTCCTGCCAAGATGGACTGTCCGGAAGAAACTCAGGGTCAAGTCGAACTTGGTTATCGCTATTTTGAGGGAGCTGCCGCGGGGGCGGTGATGATCGGCCAAGCACCGAGCTGTGAAGCGTTCCGAGAAATATTCCCGTGGCCCGACGTTGTCACTCCAATACAAACCGATGGGTCTGACATCATCCCGACCCTTGCCGCTCTCGATTCGGATCGGGCGACAGTCGCGGCGATCGGTAGACGAAACGCAGCAGAGGCGCTATTGCGTCACGATTGGGTGTATCGATGGCGGGAAATCTTGCGCGCGGCCGGCATTGAGCCGTCGCCGCGGCTCCTTGCACGGGAACGTTACCTGAAAGACTTGGCTGATCTCGCCTTCGATGCGGCCAAGACCTGATAAATTCACGCAGCGCCGAGAGACTGGCCCAACTTTAGAACTGGAAGCAATGCGTGACGTGTCCTTCCTGAGGATTGGGAAATCGGGAACTATGCGTTTGGTGCGGCAGCGGGACACCCGTTTCTGGATGCGATCATAAAGAACTGTGTCCAAGCCCAGCAACATCCCGAGTGGGTGGAACCGATGCTGAAATCGATTCCCCGAATCTTTCGCAGCGAGTTCTTCGTGTTCGATACGACCGGTCCCGGGCTTGTGTCCCGGACACTGGCAGAGTATCCGGATGATCGCGATCCCGTGAAAGTACTATTCCCGGAGGACGTCTGCGACCCGAACAGCTGGCGCTGCTTCGGGGCTTATGGCGTTCACCTCCAAAGCGGCACGTGGCGCAGCGCAAGGGCTTCGTGCGTAGCCGCCACATAGATTGTGGGAGGCAACGACAAGAAGAGCACAGATGAAAGAAAGCCTCAAGCGCGGCGGAAAAAGATCATTGGAATTCAAGAGATCACCGTCAAGCATTCTCTCAGCAGCGTCCGGCGCGACGACCGCTGGACCTCGGCCATGACCACGTCTATGTCGACCAACAAGAACCCTCGCATTGGTCTTGCACGGCGCACAAGTGACAGCGCCGATCCGGGCCGTTGACGCCGCCCACGAGGCCGCCCACGTGCCTGGCATAGCAGGAATCATCGGCAAGTCAGGCGTCGAGCAAGCAGATGTCGAGAGAATGACGCGATGGATGGTGCACGACCCATCCTACGTCTCAGGCACGTACGCCAACGACGATGTGGGACTTTGCGTCGGCTGGGTCAGTCACAGTGGATCGTTTTCCGGCCGCACGCCGCTCTGGAATGAACGCCGCGATGTTTGTCTCATATTCTCGGGCGAGGACTTCACGGCCACCGACGAAGCACTGCAGTGCGGCGAACGTGAGTTTGGGGCAGAGAGTGCGACGTACCTCACCGCGCTTTACGAGGCACAGGGGCTGAACTTCATTGAGAGGTTGAACGGATGGTTCAGCGGATTGCTGGTCGATCTGCGCAAAAGGTTGGCGGTACTCTTCAACGACCGCTACGGCCTCGGCAGGGTCTACTATCACGAAACTCCGGAGCGATTTTATTTTTCGTCCGAGGCCAAATCGCTTCTTGCAGTTATGCCGACCCTGCGGCGACTTGATCCTCGGGCGATCGCAGAAACCTTTGCCTGCGGCAGTGTCCTTCAGGATAGGACGCTTTTTGCCGGCATCTCGCTGCTCCCGGGGGGATCAAGTTGGTCCTTCGGTTCGAACGGAGACATCTGCAAAAGAACGTACTTCAGTCCGCAAACGTGGGAACGACAGTCGACGATGGGCGAGGCCGAATTCTATGCCCGCCTGAAGGAGACATTTGCTCGAATCCTTCCCAAATACCTCCGCGGAACCAATTCGATTGCCATGTCTCTGACCGGTGGTCTGGACGGTCGTATGATCATGGCCTGGGCCAAACCGGCGCCTGGCGCCCTGCCCTGCTACACCTTCGGCGGTTCCTATCGCGAGTGTGCCGATGTAATGCTGGCGCGTCGGATTGCTATGCTTTGCGGACAGTCTCATCGAACGATTCCTATAGCTTCCGACTTCCTTACCAACTTTCCGAGTTTGGCCGAAAAGGCGGTATTCATTTCCGACGGCACGATGGATGTGACGGGGGCCGTCGAGCTGTATGCAAATCGCATCGCCAGGCAGATCGCTCCCATTCGCCTGACCGGCAATTATGGCTCTGAAATCCTCAGGGGCAATGTTGCGTTCAGGTCGGGGAAGTTGACGGAAGCCCTGCTGGACCCCGGATTCGCGGCGTTGGTACGAACTGCTGATGCGACGTACCAAGCAGAGCGCGGCGGCCACCCCCTGTCATTCATCGCGTTCAAGCAGATGCCCTGGCACCACTATGCGCGGCTCGCGGTCGAGCAATCGCAACTTACGCTTCGTTCACCTTATCTCGACAACGATCTCGTCGCGCTGATGTACCGCGCTCCTTCCAAACTATTTTCGAGCAAGGAGCCCTTCTTGCGGCTGATCCATGAGCGGAATCCCTTTTTAGCCAAGATTCCGACGGATCGCGGTCTGGTTTATCGTGAGGCTCCGATTTTCGGGAAGGCTCGTGAGTTCTGCGCGGAACTCACCGTGAAGGCTGAATACGCCTACGATTACGGGATGCCGCAGCGGCTCGCAGGGCTCGATCACTTGCTAGCGTCGCTCCATCTCGAGAGGCTGTTTTTGGGAAGGCATAAATTCTACCACTTCCGCGTGTGGTATCGCGACCAACTCTCGCATTACCTGAAGGATATATTGCTCGATTTGCGCGCGCGGCATAGACCCTACCTTCAGGGACAAGTTCTAGTACGTATGGTCGACGCCCACACGAAGGGATGGCAAAACTGGACTCGAGAGATTCACCGCGTGTTATCCCTCGAACTGCTCCAAAGGCAATTGATCGAGCGATGGTAGACACAGCGTGCACAATAGATGCAACTCCTATCCCACGCGCTGTCAAGGGCTCTCGAGACGATGATGGAGGTGGGATACGAGACAATTTTCCGTAGTCGCAACAGTAGTGTTTCTGCTGGCGGTCAGCGCTAGCCTCGCGATGGGGTGCGACCGCTACAGAATTGCGGGCAAGGTGTACACGCTAACCTTTTCATGGAGCAAGATTTGCTTGGCGAGCGCTCCGGTACATTCAAGCCGCGGTTCCATTGCAGCGCGAGGCGAGGACTGCAGCCGTGATCAGTTGGTAGAGCAGTCGGTCCGTTTTGACTTCGATAGATAGCTCGAGAGGACCCAGCCCTATGCGGTCTTGTACGAGCTGAGACGCAGGCACTCGATCGGATCTCACATGCCAGGCCTAGCCACTGTCGTCTGTCTGCTGTTCATCGTCTATCTGCTCTGGACCGATCTCAGGCGGCCTGACAGTCCGTCTACAGCGTTATGGGTGCCCGTGGCCTGGATGTTTCTGGCCGGCTCGCGATACGTGTCGTCCTGGCTAAATGTCGCTCCAAGCTTTGAGTCCGCCGACGACTATGCCGAGGGCAGCCCACTCGACCGCGCCGTCTTCTTCGCCCTCATCGTGGCAGGAATTGTGATCCTTGCAAGAAGAAAGATCGACTGGCCAAGATTGTTCCTCAACAATAAGTGGATCGTCCTCTACCTCCTGTACTGCTTGGCCAGCATGGCCTGGAGCGATGAGCCTTTTCTTCTCATGAAACGATGGGTCAAGGATTTGGGGAATCCGATCATGGCGCTCGTGATCCTGACAGAGGGGCGCCCTTATGAGGCGGTCGGGGTCGTCCTTCGGCGTCTCGCCTTCCTGCTGCTACCGTTGTCCGTCCTGTTCATTAAATATTACCCCGAGCTGGGGAGAGGTTATAAACCCGATGGTTCGCCGATGTTCACGGGAGTGGGCCATCAGAAAAATGATCTGGGGTTGATGTGCCTAATGGCCGGGATCTACGTGTTCTGGGAATTGCTGCAGAGGCGTGACAACACGCATCCCACGTTTATTCAGCAACATAAGATCATTGCTGTCGTCGTGATCGGCATGCTGTCTTGGCTTCAGCATATGTCCGACAGTCAGACGTCTTTCGTATGTTTGGTTGCAGCCGTGCTGCTCCTGCTGCTGGGCCGCATAGTGAAGAGGCCCGCCACGATATTTGGCGTGTTGTTATGCGCTGTTGCGGCGTGGCCCCTCGTGCTCAATTTTAAGGAGCTTGCGCTCAGTTTCTTGGGGCGTGATCCCACCTTGACCCATAGAACGGCTATTTGGGAGATGGCCCTAAGCTTCGACATGAATCCATTCGTCGGCGTCGGCTACATGAGCTTCTGGACCGGAGCCCGGCAGGGGGAAGTGGGGAGACTGATGGACCCGGGATTCAATCTGCTCCACCCGTTCGTTGCAGGTGGTCAAGCACACAACGGATACCTCGAGCAATACTTGAACCTTGGGTACATTGGCGTCGCCTTTATCGTGGTGATCCTCCTGTCCGGATTGCTCGGGGTACGCAGGCATCTGAGCGTCGACCCTGCGGCGGGTATCCTGCGTCTTTGCTTCATCGTGACCGCTGTTCTGTACAACTATACGGAAGCATCGTTCTACGGCATGAACAACATGTGGATGCTGCTGTTGCTGGGATGCCTTGAAGTTCCGCGGCAAAGGCAACCGCGAGCTGTCGACATTAGTCCGTTCAAGCAGCAAACGGTGCAAGTCACAGCTGGCGTCAGATACCAGCAGTGGCCACCGCGATTCCGTGCCAAAGGCTACAGAGGGAGAATGTGACAAGCCAGGAGGCTTGAAATGCCGCCCCTCTCCAAACCGACTGCCGTGGTACGGCTTACCAGAGTTCTCCGTCGACCTGAAGCATGCGCGCCGAAACCGATCGCTGCGGGAAGCAGTCTGGTCATCGCACTGCGTGCCAACAAGAACGAAAGCCCGCTTCACGGGTAGCCGAACGACCTTTCCCGATTGCCAAACTGTCGCCAATCAAGCGATCTTATCATCGTAAACACCATCTGGTTGGGACAGCTTTTCGCGAGGGCACGAGCCCGATCCGCTTATATCAATGGGGCGATGCTGGGCATTGCAATCCATGCTTATAGTCAACGCGGACGACCTGGGTAGATCCAAAGCTGAGACCGACGCGGCAATGGTCTGCTATGCCAAGGGCCGGATTACCTCAACGACTGCCATGGTGTTCATGACGGACTCTGAGCGGGCATCGGAGGCAGCTTCAGGCGCCGGGCTCGACGTAGGTCTGCACGTGAATTTTTCCGAAGAGTTCTCTGCTGGATCCGTTCCGAAGGAACTGCGTAAAGCACACGATCAGATTCGCCGTTTTCTAACAGCACACAAATATGCGTTGCTCATTTTCAACCCGCTATTAATCCGACAATTCGAATTCGTGTTCGCGACGCAGTTGGCGGAATTCAATCGGTTGTATGGTCGGTCACCATCACATCTGGACGGACATCAGCATCTGCATCTTGCCACTAACATGTTGGTGCAACGCGTATTGCCGACCGGGGCCAAGGTGCGTCGCAGCTTCTCCTTCCGCCATCGGGAAAAGAGCTTCGTGAATCGGTGGTATCGGAGCGCGGTGGATCGGAGGCTGATGCGCCGACACCGCGTGACCGATCATTTTTTCTCACTTTCTGATTATCTCGCGCCAGACAGGTTCGAACGCGTGATTTGCCTTGCAAGGGAAGCGGACGTAGAACTCATGGTGCACCCGCACCGCCCAGCCGAGTACGCGTTCCTGATGAGCGATGCGTATGTCGAGGCGTTGTCGCGCGTACGGCTGGCTGGTTACGACGCGTTGTGAGGAGTAGCGTTGGATAAGGCAGTGGATAAACGCGTAGCGCACGCGCACCGACCCATGACTACTGGACAGAAAGACATCAGCGTCTGCATTTGTACCTTTCAACGGCCGGGCCTGTTGCGGAAGTTGCTGGAACGCCTGGAGGATCAGCGAACGAACGGCCGATTTACGTTCTCTGTCGTTGTCAGCGATAATGATTCTGGACGAAGCTCGGAGCGGGTGGTCGCCGAGTTCGTGGCAACGAGTCGGATCGCGGTGACGTACACTTGTGAGTCACGACAGAACATTGCCTTGGCGCGTAACGAGGCTCTAAGGCATGCCGCAGGCGATTTTGTCGCATTCATCGACGATGATGAATTTCCGGAAAATGGTTGGCTGGGGGCGATGCTCGAGGCGTGCGAGAAATATCAGGCGGCTGGCGTGCTGGGGCCTGTGCGGCCCCATTTCGAGGAGCCGCCCCCGCGCTGGATTGTGGACGGTCGGTTTTTCGAGCGGCCGGAACATCAAACGGGGCGGGTCATGGAGTGGGAGGAGTGCCGCACCGGCAACCTATTGTTTCGACGTTGGATTCTGGAGGGCGTACAGGAGGTTTTCAAGCCAGAATTTGGAAGCGGCGGTGAGGACAAGGATTTCTTCATGCGCATGACGCGCTTGGGTCATGTTTTCCGCTGGTGCAATGAGGGAGTCGTGTATGAAACCGTCCCGAAGGAGCGTTGGAAGCGCAGTTATCTCGTCAAACGCGCAATGCTGCGTGGACAAAATGTTCTCAAGCATCCAATCGGCCGGGCCGGCTTGGTTGCTCGATCGTTCATTGCTGCGCCGGTCTACGTAATGGTGCTGCCCTTCGCGCTAATACTCGGTCATCATGTTTTCATGAAATATTGCATTAAGTTTGGTGACCACGCCGGTCGAATTCTGGCGCTGCTTGGGCTCAATCCTGTTCGAGAGCGGTGACGCTGCATGGCTTTCCAAGAAACCGACTTGTGGGAACAATAACGCCAATGGTCGTCGTGGCCATCGGATTCGCCGAGGCATTGTCGGCACCGGAGGTGACGTGGAGTCTGGTGGACGCCGGCTTCAAAGTTATCGCATTTTCGAGAAGAGGCCGGCGCGGGGCTCTTCGCCACAGTCATCATGTCGCAATCTTTGAAATTACGGCGCCAGAGAAGGACTGTGCGGCCGCGCTTGAGGAGCTTGCCGCCGTTCTTGATTCGCAGCATGCTGAGCACATGATGCCATCAGTACTGCTGCCGCTCGACGACGCGTCGCTGTGGCTGTGCAGCCGCGTGCAACCCTCTACAAGGTGGATCCTCGCTGGCGCCAGCCGCCACAATGCCGAGCTGGCAATTGACAAGCGAAAGCAGATACAGGCGGCCACGGCGGTCGGGTTCAGAGTTCCGCCGACGTCGTTTGCCGCCACCACGGACGGACTCGTCGATTGCGTGGGCGAGTACCCGGTCATTCTAAGGCCGGCGTACGCGGTCTCGGTGTCCGAAGGGCGATTGCACAAGGGGCGCAACTGGATTTGCTCGGACGAAGCGGAATTGCAACGTGCGCGGTCGGCCTGGAACGGGCGTGAGTTGCTCATGGTGCAGCCTTTTCTAGAGGGAACCGGGGAAGGCGTCTTTGGCTTGGCGACAGACCGCGGTGTGGTGGCATGGAGTGCACACCGCCGCCTGCGGATGATGAACCCGCATGGCTCCGGTTCGAGCGCCTGTATCTCGCAGGAAATACCGAATGACTTGAAAAGGCCGGTTGCAGCTTTCGTGAGATCATGCGACTGGCGAGGCATGTTCATGATTGAGCTGCTTCGGACAGAAGACAAAGGCCCGTGGTTTGTCGAATTTAATGGGCGCGCTTGGGGCAGCATGGCCCTCTCACGGCGACAATCGCTGGAGTATCCTGCTTGGACCGTTAAATTGGCTCTGAATTCGCAATTCGTTCCAGACAACAATCTGGATTTCACGCAAGAAGTCGTCTGTCGGAACCTGGGAAGAGAGCTGATGCACGTGTTGTTCGTTCTGCGTGGTCCCCAGTCACGAGCGATCCGCAAGTGGCCATCTTTCTGGCGTACTTTGATTGAGCTCTTCCTAATTGACCGAAAGAGCTCCTTCTATAACTGGCGCCGGGAAGACTGGCGTGTCTTCTTCAGCGATTGCTGGTACACGATTCGTGAACAGGTATTCAAGTCGCATTGACAGAAGCCATCGCATGGACGGCCTGTCACACTCGCGAAACATCCTGCTTCTTGGATCAAACGACCGCGCCGGCCTGGCGATATGCAGAGCGCTGGGGCAAGCTGGCCATCGGGTTTCGATCCTTCGGCTCGCGGCGCAGCGGACGCCTGCCGACCATTCAAGGTTCTGTTTAGAATCGCTGCATATCGGCGCGCCGGATTCAAGCGTGTCCGAGTACCTTGCCAGGTTTACGGACTTGCTTCGATCTCGCACGTACGACTATCTCGTCCCGGTCGACAACTTGGCTTACGAGCTGATTTATTCCGACTATCTCGCCATCTCGTCATTAACTCGCGTAATCGGGCCAGATCCCGCCTCGTACATGGTGGCGCACAACAAGTTCGATGCCCTGGCCGTCGCAGAATCTATTGGACTGGCTCGACCCGTAACGCAACTTGTGAAGCGGGGCGAGGCGCCGTCGGCGCCACTCTTGCCTTGTTTTGTCAGACCCGTGGTTTCGTGCGCCATCCTCGACGACGAATGGCAGCGATTTACGGTACGAAAAGTCGATACTATCGAGAACCTGGACGCAAAGCTTCGCGACGATCTGCCGCGTGTAGACGTCATGTTGCAGGTTCCGGTTTCGGGTGCGAGTCTCGGCTTGAATTGTTGCTCGATCGACGGCGATGTACTTGGGGCATCGGTGACACTACGCCTTCATGAGTCGTCACGCGGTGGAGGCAGCTCCTATCGGAAAATCGGGAACATGAGCCCGCACCTGCTAGCTATCATTGAAGCCATGGCCCGTCAGCTCTCGTGGACCGGCTTCATGACAATCAATTGCAAGGAAGAGTGCGGGCGGCTGTATTTTATGACGTTGACCGGTCGGCCGTGTGGGGCGATTGCGCTTTCCCTTTTCGCGGGCGTCGATTTTCCTAATCTCATTCTGAACGGCCTTGAAGGGAAGCGCCGCGTCGGGATTTCGTTGCCGACCAAGATCGCCTACATGCGCGATCTTCGTAGGGACGTAGCTTGGCTCGCCTCGGAAGCGACAAAAGGCGACGGACCTAGCGTCATCGCGCCCTGGATCGCGTCGTTCGGGCGCGTCTTGATTGGCTGGGAGCGCTTCGACATCGAGCAGGCCGCGGATCCGTTACCGGCGATTCGCCAATTCGATCGCGGTGTGAGGGCATTGCGGGAAAAGATCGAGTGGCGCCTCTCGCTGGCCTTTCGGCATGCAACAACCGCAATGCCCGCAACAGGGCTGCTGATCAAATCTAGTTCGCTGCTCATCGTCTGCCAGGGCAACATCAATCGCAGCGTGGTGGCAGAGCACCTCTTCCGGGCACGGGGTTTTACCCAGGTACGGTCGGCAGGATTGCTCGCGATGTCGGGCCGGCGCCCAAGCATTCATGCAGAGCGCTTTCTTGCAGAGCGCATGGGAGTCGATATCTCTGCCTTCCGGTCGAAGAGCGTCAGTCGTGCGTTGGC
>Ga0126373_10000695_pt1 | contig 22716 bp, 39 predicted proteins | sample PanSoiMetPlot_11_FD_92545 | JGI IMG/M metagenome (GOLD analysis project Ga0126373, IMG submission 92545) | Tropical forest soil microbial communities from Panama - MetaG Plot_11 | ecosystem: Environmental > Terrestrial > Soil > Tropical forest > Bulk soil | place: Panama | collected 2016-02-17 | reverse complement strand
GATTGTGCCTGGGACGGGCCTAGTATTGCTGCCCCAGCAGTTACGGTATTCTTGATTCTGGTGCCTGCGCACCATGCCCTTTTTGGTGAGGGTTAGCATCTTGCCACAGCGATGGCATTTACCCTTTTGCATGGCTAGTTTTCCCTGTTCTGCTGGTTCGTTTGGAACATGACTATTTCTGCTATATCTTCCTCGTCTATCGGGGCATTGAAGATGGCACAGAGTAGCTTGCACTCTAGTAGTGCCATGTCTGCTGGGAAGTTAAATGCCCAGCAGTTTACGATTAGCAGCCAGTCTGCTTTGCTTACTGGGTCTCTGCCTTGCAGCATGAGGTTTTTAGCTCTAGCTAGTACCTCGTTAGGTGTCTGTAGATATGGCATTTGGGCCTCTCTCCCCTGGCTGAATTTGATCTGATTATATCACAGATTTTATCTTCTGTCTAGTCCTCTTGTGTTTGCATTATAGTCTTGATATTTGCTCGCTATTATTTCTGCTTCTTTGGCTTCTGCTGCTTTCCTGCCTGCTGTCACTGAGATAGCTAGAGGATAGGCCACAGGCCAGAATACGCCTATTACTAGGGCTGCTATTACCCTGTCCTCTGTGGACTCGAAATGACGTGATGCTATGATGCGAGTTATAGCGCATACTGTAGCGAAGTATGCTAGAGGAATTATAATCGCTAGGACGGTACCTACCATTGCCTCTCACCCCTGACTACTCGTGATCTTACTAGCTCTCCATACCATGAAACGTTAGTCTTATCTGCCCGCTTACTACTATGTGTCATTTGCCATCTTTCGTTTGCTGTTTTACCTCCAAAAATGCCATAGGGAATATTCATACCATATTGCAAACATTGATTTATTACAGGACAGGCTCTGCATATGCCTTTAGCCCAGTCTTGAATCTCTTTACTCTGGTGATGGTCAAAGAATGCGTAGTCAGTCTCAGCTATAGAAAACTCTCTGCATTTAGCGTCTATTACCCATTCTGGGTACCAGATCAGGGGAGGAGTATGTACCCCTGGTCTGGTACCTAGAATTGTGTCTCTATGGGTCGCCATGTCCTGTCCATGGCTGCTGGGTGGCTGCTAGTGCCTCAGGCACCATTGCAAGTTCTGCTTTGGCTGTCTCTGCCAGTACCTCTAGACTGCCTGCTATACGTTCTAGGCCATGCTGTATGCCCTCTAGGTAACCTGCTATGTTGTCCTGGGCATCTGCCTGGTCATGCATATACCCCTCTATTGTCTCTAGGTACTGGCAGATATCGTGTAGGTAAACCTTCTTTCTAGGATTAATCGGGGGGTGATGGTCCACCATTTCTACTCCCGTGCTCTGATTCTAGCTGAATACCGATAACTATGTACCCTTCATTTGAGACCAGATAACCTACTGTAAATGCATCACTTGCATTGATCCATTCACCGTAGATTTTGGCCCCATTATGGGTACCTTTGTAGATGAAGCGTAGTCTAACTGTGGCTAGTCTCCTGTTCTCTCTCGCTGTGGCTGTAAGCTTTGCTGACATCGTAACTCCCATGCAGGCGTATAGCAAGGATTTTAACGTCCTGCTTCTTTACCTGCTCTATTTCTTTAGGTTGTTTAGGTAGTTTCCTCCATAGAAGGAATAGAAGCAGTAGCAGCAGTATAAAGAAGGTCTCAGTAAATACCCACCTTACTAGTAGCTCCATCTCTGTTCCTAACCCCCCAGATTGCTTTCCCTGCTATTCTGTCGTGAGTAATAGCCTCACCTTGTCGAAAAATTCCGTACTTGTCGGCGTCCTTTATTTTTCCTTTCTTGCTGTAGGTTGATACTCCCCTTTGTGGATGCTTGCAATGGTATCTCTTTGTCATTAGCCATTCCATGATAGACGCCAGGAATACGGCACACACAGTAACGACATTTGCAGCCATAAATTCCATGACAGCAAGCGTCAAGACACATACAGAAATGCGGAATTTTACCAGAGAAATGAGGGAATCCATTGTCACTATGCAAGAGCTGACCCCCATTGTCTAGCCATAGCTTTAGCTACTCCATTAAATGTCCTCCCTCTAGACTTAGGTGACCGTACATAGTCAGTCCATGATCCTATAATGTCGCCAGGGTGGCACATATTCTCTGGCTGCAATGGTGGCAGATTATTTAGCCAAAGACAGGTCCTCTTAGTAAAAGGATGACCAAAATACCATGGCTCAAATATCTGATCAGGACTACGAATATTACTGTATGCCCCTGGTGGGTTTTCTAGAGCTATCCTCTCGATAGGAGCATTTAGCAGGCCATCTACAAAGTTAATTGCATGCTCCTGGTACGGAGAATCACGCCAAATACGTGCCCCTGTAGTAGTAAGATAGGTACAGGGTGGAAAGGCTATCATTCCTGCCCATCCCATAGTTAGGACTGTTCTAACGTCAGCCCTGATATGGTGGTCTGTGTGAATACCATACCCCTGCTCTACATCACAGGAATAAGCCTCAATACCATGGGCTAGGAATTGGTCTCTTACTTCCCCAGACCATTCACAGGCGATTAGCCATCTACTATAGTGTCTTGCCATTGTCATACACTGTCTCCCATTCATACTGGGCACCTAGATCAATGTCATAGTTAGCAGGCTTACCTCTGATGGCTGCCACCATCTCAAGTAGGGGTGAGGTAGCCTCTCCCTCAAAACCAAAGCCTAGGTCTAGTTGCTCTGGATAGATTGCCTCTTGATAATAAGTAGTCTCCTGCTGGGATGGTGGCAGGTGATGAATATACGTGTCTAGTCTCTGCCTCTCACTATTCCAGACAGGGAACCTACGTTTTAGGTCTGGGTCGCTATCCTGCAATAGCTTTACTTCTTCCTGAGTCTCACAGGCAGTATTCCAGCTACCCTGTTGAATAGCTTGCTTGCATGTTTTCATCCTAAAGGACACAGGTATTAGCATGGCAGGCCATAGACGCTGGGTAGCAAGATAGATAGTCTGACCATCTATTCTCTCATTGATAGGATTGCCTAGGTCTACTCCTGGCAAATCCTCTCCTAGATGCCACCTGGCAAATTGCATTTCTACAGCATCTATATTCTGTGCAAATGCTGCCCTGGGTACTCCCCTGCTCTTAACTTTGACGAGCTTTTCTTTACCCTCTCTATGCCAGTAGACGCCTGGCTTAAAGAGAGCTAGATCGTAGTAGATGGTCTCTGCCCACTCGCCTAGGCGTTTAGAAACAGGTAGGCTAGGGTGAGGACTATCAAAGCAAATACCATCAGTCGCCACCATGAGTACGCTTTCTGCTCCCCCTGGGTGGGTCGCAATAGCCTCAAGAATTTGTGTGCGACAATGGCTAGTGATATATGAAGCATAAAACCAATTATTGAAAGGTGCTCCACCCACTGCTTGTGCGAATTTTCCGTAGAGTGAGTTGTTATTGAGCTTGATTGCCATTCCTTGTGCGGAGTCTTTCCCGACTCTGAGTCGTTTATCATAAAGAGTCCTAACCTCTGTAAATGGTTCATCATGGGTGCAAGGGATAAAGGCTACCCACTCATGGTAGACAGCCTTAGTGATCAGGCCTGCCCGGTAGGATGCGTCTATCTCATGCTGCCAGTACCAGCCTGTTACAATATCAGGCCTGAGTATGCTGCCATCTTTCCGACGGTAGGGCATGGGACCTATGCGGGTAGTCCTCTTTTTGCCACCATAGATGGTAGCTTTAACCAGGACGTAGGGTGAGTCTCCTAGATACTGTCCCTCCCCTTGCTGGTACTGGCAGTCATCACAGATATGAGGTAGCTTTGTCGTGGCATAGGGGTAAGCATTGTTAATGTCATAGTTCCATGATTTACCATAGATAATACCGTGACTGAATATCTCAAACCAGCCACCATAATAACTACGCCTGCATGCTTCTCTAAACCATTCCGGCATGAGGTCAGATTCTAGGTCCTTACGTTTCGGGGCATTGTGTAGCTGTAGCCATTTAGATGCAGTGGCACCAGGACCATACCATTGATCTTTAGCGATCTTAATTCCTACGTCCTTAAAGCCTGATGCTAGCCTGTCCATGCAGACAGCAAGTAGCTTATTTTCCAGTCCATTATAGTAGATCATTTCCTGGTCTACCTGGTGGAATTCACTACGCCTGGCCTTATTAACAGCGATACTCTTATACTCTGCCTCAGTGCAGACAGGTCCACTAGGGTCATCTTTCCACTTCTCTGGATTCAATACGTCAAGAAATGCCATCTGAAAGAATGCCCCAGCATCACATATATGCATCCATGGCTCATACCTGTGGAAGCATTTAATACGCTGAGCATGACAGTTACAGCCTACTGGCCTAGGTCGAATAGAGAGACGCTTAAATCCCATCATGTCTATTTCCCAGCCATCTATCCTGACTGGGTGAAACTCTCTGCGATAAGATTTGACTCTACCATGACGCTTCATCTTACGGGCAGCCCTGCCCTCATTAGTAAGCAGCATGTAGGCAGCAGACAGGGGCAGGTATCGTAGCCAATGGTTAAAGTCATAGGATAGATAAAAGCCGACAAAGGCAGCATTAGGCTTACGCTTATGCTGCTCATAGAGGAAAGTAAATACTTCTGACCAGTGCAGGCCTTTAGCCTGGTCCCTGGCAATATAGTGCTGATCTCCTACACCTAGTAGGACTGCCCTGTGATCGCTGCCCCTGCCGATACCTTCACTGTCTACGCCTATGAACGTAGGCAAGGCATTAGCTCTAGTTGTCCGCATGCGGGCAGCATTCTTTGTCTTACCCTTATCCCCCTGCCTGTCACGGTAGGCTTTTTGCCTGTCAGCATGGGAAAGGACAGGAGCTACAGTAGAGCAAATCCTCACTTCTTGTCCTTATACCAGTAGTCTTTGAATACCAGATATCTAGGATCGCCTTTGTTCCATCTTGCAAGACCTGCTGCCCTACCAAGACTCTTACCCTCTGGACTGTCTTTAGGTGGCCTTTGGCTAGGATTATCTACCATCCTGTCTAGATACTCTGTCCTGCCTGCTCTCGCTGCCCTGGGGGTAGCAGATGGCAGACGAGAAGCATAGGCACCAGTCTGCCTGTACTCTCTGACAGCTCTAGCTGTAGCTCTCTGTGCTGCCCTTCTGTCAGCCATGCTAGCCAACTAGAACAGAGGTACATCCTCCAATGGGGCAGCCTGTGGTGGCTTCTCTATCTCCACCCAATATTCGCACGTCTCGCAATAGGTCACTCCCTTTCTAGGCCTGGCATACTTCATCAAAAGGTGAACTTCCATAGTGGTAACATGTCCGCAAATCAAGGGAATGTAATGTGACCTGCTGCTCTCAATTGCAGCATCGCGGGCAGCATCACGAGGGGTACGCCTAGGTACGTACCCCTCGTGACGCTTGTTTCCGGTAGGACTACTGGCCGGAATTATCCGCATGAATGGCAGCCTTTGCCACGTCTACACGGAATGACCTCATGGGGTCATTCTGATCTACGTCTACATCCTTTGCGTACTGAATTCGCGTGACTGACTGCGGAGCGATTTTCTCTGTGAATTCCGGCTTGACTGCTGAGTCCCTGACCCATTCACGGTAGTTTGTGTGGTCAAGGAATGCCCGGCGTAGGTCAAAGCCGGTATTGATGACCTTTGAACCGCTAGGGTCTGTGAAGTGGAGTTGCACGAACCAGGCATTGGCCTTTTCGGCATTGGGATTCTCTGGGTCTGGGTAGATCAGGTCCCAGCCTACGTAGAGACCGATGTACGTGTCGCCTGGGGACTCGAATAGGATCTGGTCTGGTGCTTCTGTGTGAACAGTCTCCCACTCGAATTGTGACGAGTCGTACCCCACCACCTGAGTAGCAGAGATTGTGTCTAGTTCTGCTGCTACTGCTGGGTCCTGCTTTGCATCTGCCATAGCCCTGGCCTTTCTAGGGTAGTTTTCTGGGCTGTCACAATTGTACTACCAAACGTTAATTCTGAATATGTTTGTTCGCTGTGAGCAAACATTCAACCTACCTTTGTGCAGGTATTATAGTTAGGGCAGGAAATTCAGCTCATATTTATATGATCTGCTGCCATCATGGTGCCCACCCTTAGGACAAACAGACTCGCTAACACGAGGACCATAAAACAGGCCATCACACTTATAGCACCATAGCCAGTCTTTCTGTACCTGCACTGTAGGACTCCCTTTAACTGAGACACGATCTAGCCAGGGGACAGAGAAAATATCTAGATCATAGATACCAGCATTAAGATACTGTCTGCCCACTACAGGATAGGGGTTATTGGCACCAGGAACAGAGTTACCTACCTCTGTCATTGCCTTTGCCCTGCTACCATCCCAGTCTGCTATTACCAGGCCAATTGACTGCTTAGCCAGACCTGCTGAATTACAGGCATTAACTACATCAGTAGGATTATACCCTGCTGGTCCATTACGACTAACATAAACAGCAGGCCATCTCTGCCCAGGTCTAGTAGCAAGCTTGAAAGTATTGATCGCTACTGTAACCCTGCTAGCTACCTGAGTAGCATTATAACAGCCTTTCTCACAGTCAAATATGTCTGCTGTGTCATCACTACCGTTTGCCTGATCTATTCGCAAAGCACCAGGATACGCATTCCACATAGCAGGAGTAGCCTTAATCTCTGGACTGCCAGTAGAGTAAAAGGCAGGCTGCCCAGCAAGAGGTCTATGTGAATAATTAGCAGATGTAATATCGTAGCCATCTGTAGTAGGAACAGCCATTATTCCCCCTAGTACGTCTCTGTAGTAGGTCCACCATTCCGCAGACCTGCTGCCTTTGCATGAGCATAGCTAGCCCACATAATACCTGCTGCCATCCCACCACCTAGCAGAGCAGGCCACCTATCCTTATCCATAGATGCAGCTATAAGCACAAAGACTGCTGCCTGTACTAGCCCAATAATCACCCATTTCATGAGGGTGTCAGACCTAGCCTGAGCATTAATCTCAGTAGTCTGTGGGCTAGAACAGGCAGCAGCAATGATCTCATATACTAGGCCTGCTGCTACCATGAATGTGACAGCATTATCCCCATCACTTAGGGCACTCATGTCAGCCATTTTAGCCTGCCGCGTAATGAGGAATGTTAAGGACCTGTCCAGTCTTTATGCCTGCTCCTGTACCCAATTGCTGCCCTACCTTTAGGTCCCCTGGTACCTCTCCCTTTACATATACATTGCCAGGAGCTTTAGCAATATCTGTTACTGAGACATGGAATTTTTGAGACAAAGACTGCAACGTATCCCCAGGCTGCACTGTGTATTTAGTGTAGGTTACCTTCATAGGTACAGGCTGCCTATTAGGAACAGGGCTAGGGGTAGGTGGATGGTGATTAGGTGGGAATACATGAGGGGTACCAGTAGTAAAATCATTATCCTCAGGTACGGTATTGTTTACTGTCACATTAGGTGCAGGTGGAGGGGTTATGTTTTCATAAGTCTGGTTAATGAACTGTGGTACCAGGCTAGCGTCTACTCCCCCTGGTGCATTACCTGCTGCCTGCTGGGCAGCAGCAGTGCTATTACTAGTAGTCCCCTTAGCTTTACGGTAGTAGGAGTAGAGCAGGGCTAGTACCCCTCCAATTGCCATCCATCCCCACATAGGCAAAGGTCCTACTTTGCGAGTAAAGACATTCCCTCCGCTGCTAGTCCTAGTTACAGTAGTATTTGCCATTACAATACACTCACTTCTGGGGGATTCAATCGCCAGAGATTACCCTCTGGGGCATCCTTAATACAGGCACCCCAGCCTTTATGCATGACAGTAGATAGATTTCCGCCAGGAACAGCAGGATATCTATGCTTGTTATAAACAGGCTGGTTTGCTGGCAAACCTGGGTCTCTGCCTGGGTGCCATCCATGAACTTCCCAGGACATATCAAGAGGGGTACCCGCACTAATGCCAGCATTAGCCTGCACTCCCAGGCCTAGTACATCTTCATCTGTCTGTATATCTGCTGCAAATGGGGCATCCTGATTCTGCTGGTTAGCCATCCATAGCAAGGCTACTACGCCTATACCTGCCAGAGTCCATATAACTATTTCCTCACCTTTCATCCTGCCCTGCCTCTCCACCCATTATTAGCCATGCGAGTGTTATAAGGGGCATTAGTAATAGTAGGTGAGGTCACCTTGTTAGAGCCTGTTTGTCCCTGGCTCTGGACTGTCTGTGAGTAGCTTTGTCCTGCTATTGGAGACTGACTAGGCCTGTCAATACGTGGCCTAGCCATGGGGGTAATATCCATGTACCTGCCTAGAGTCTGACTATAGGTAGGCAGGGTAGGAGAGTGCAGCCCATGCGGAGGACCAGCCCAGACAGTGTGAGGACCATCCCCAGGCATTCCCTGTCCTGTTGGAGAGTGAATGCCAGGAGTAAGTGTCTGTCCCTGTGGTGGACTACTAGGGGAAATACCAGAGTAGCTACCGTACTCTTGCCAGAGTCCTGGCACCCCTCCATAGACCCTAGACCAGCCATCACCCTGGCTGCCAACGTACATACCATCATCATTACGGGTGTAGTTCCTGGCTAGGTCATCGGTCGCAGCAGTAGTGTCCGTACCCTGCTGGTAAGAGAGTGACCTTTGCACCAGCCATAGGCTAGGCCTGGCAGGTCCATCTAGCGGAGGATCAGTATTGCCACTATTGCGGCCGCTATTCTCATAGCCAACCTTGAAGATACCATGCCTGTCTGTGGTGGTGAGCAGGTCATTACTGTAACCTACTGGGGCATTACCAGGGGCACGTACAGCAGTCTCCTGGCCTTGCTGTAGTGGCCTGGGACTACCAAATTGAGGTATAAATGCTGGTCCTGTTACCTCGCTAGGTACTGGTGCCATACCGATATTAGGACCTTTGACCTCTGCATCCCTGGCTATACCTGATGCACCCATTCTGGTAAAGGTGGCACCACCCTGCCCACCACCATAAGGACTCTTAATAGGATAGGGTGATTGTGCTGTAACTACGTCAGGATTACCGCTTGCCCCTTGTACTGGCTGTCCTGGTACACCCTGAGTACCTGCCCCTGGTTCTGTTCCTGCCATTCTCCATGTTTGAGGCCTACCCACAGGCAGCCCAAAAGGAGAGGTAAACGGTACAGGACCAGCAGGGGCATTAGCCAGGTCTGCACCAGCAATACCAGCATATGTGTTTGCTGGTCCTCTAAAGCCTGCCATGGGTTATGATCCTCCCTACTTAGCAGACCAGCCACCACCACCAGTACCGGCATTGATCAGATTAGAAAGACCATCTGCCACATTTGTAATAAGCTTAGGTCCCTGGCTGCTAGGCCTAACTAGCACAAAGATTACTGCCAGATAGATAAGACCTACCAGGAACGTGCCAAAAGCATTACTCATGTAGATGGTCCCTTCTTCATGTGATTTTGGTAGATGTAAAAGAGGGCAAGACCCAGCAGGATACCCACCCAGAAATCTTTACTTCTTAGCATCTGTCTTTACCTCTGTCTTTCCCTTGTCTTTATTCTCTAGGTCATCTATCAAGGTATGCAGGCTGCCTGCTCCCAGGTGGTCTATCAATGCTCGCAGAAATGCGATTAGTTCTGCATCCATTAAATCTTCCTAGCGAGGAATGCAAAGACAAACATTTCAACGATAATGAAAACAAAGAGATAGAGAATAGTGGGTGTCCATGCTGCCCCTGCTCCCCCTGTTTGTGTTCCCTGCCCAGAGGAAAACACGTCACTTCCTGCCATGTTTACTCCTTGCTGCGATCCTTCATTACCGTAGAGAGGGTTACCACGGTAATAGCCAAATGAGGAAGTAGGATAAGAGAAGTATGACACTTCATTATCCTCTCCTTAGATGTCTACCAGTGATGGGTCTACGTTACCCACTGGGTAGACTTCATCTACGATCAATTCATACTGGTTAGCAGCAGCATTGGCGACTGTCTCCCAGGCAAGTTTCGTAGAGTTAGCAGTGTAAAGCCACCCTTGACCATACAACTCACCTGGAAGAATAAAGCGTGGGAATACGGCAACTCCTACGTCATTAGAAGGGGCACCAGTGTAGGCACCAGTCTGGACAGGCAGGGCATCAGTAGCGTTATTGGCATTCTGATAGTTGCCAGAGTTAGCAGCATTTGAGAAGCCATACATGTTATAAGTGTCGTACTGATCTTGTGCCCATTGCCGCACAATGTCTGGGTTAAGCCTACCTAGTGACCTGTTGTCAAGGTACCAGTAAAGGGGGTCAGCAAAACCATCAACCCTGACAGAGTTAGATGCAGTGTTTCTAGCTACCAGGACTGCTGCCCTAATAGCATTACCTGTCAATGTTGAGAGGATTGTGTTGTCTGCACCAGCGTTAATTACAAAGATTTGGTGACGTCTTTTAACCTGCAAGTTGACACCAGGGGGGACAGGTTGATTTGCTGTTCCCTGTAGGTCATTTGCGTCAGGTTGTGCCCATGCATCCATATAAGGAGTAACGTTAAAGGTAGGGTGAACTGTATACCCTGCATCTGCTGAAAGGGTGTAGTCAAATCTGTACTGTGATCTTGTGTCAGTGTTTGCCAATACCCCTGCTGTCCACCTAATCTCTGGCTGCAAAAAGAGTGTAAAAGATCCACCATTAGTGACACTAGGAGGGTTATAATCGTAGCTTTGCACCCAGTCTTTAAGCCAGGGCTTAGCATACTTCTGCATAACGTAGTGTGAGTAGGCGGGCATGTTGTAAAGAATCTCAGAGCCATCTACGTTCACTAGGTCAGCATTGGCTATAAGGTCCATCGCACCATCACCAGTAGCAAAGGACCTGCCATTGAAGCCAGTACCAGTAGTGGCAGCGTTAGTGCCGCGTACCATAAGCCTGAGGCCACGCAGGAATTGACCAGCGTTAATTGACCCACCAAATTGCTGCTGTGATCCTGAAGAAGCCACAGCAGACAGCAGGCCTTGTAGATTCTTTTCAGCGTAAAGATTAGTACAGATTTGGAAAGGGTTTTGCCCTACTCCTGGGTTACCTGCTGCCCCTGCTCCTGCTGGTGCCCCACCTGCTGCTGCTTGTGCCATTTCTCTCCCTTAGTACTGTAGTGCCATTGCCCTACCGGCATGCTGCACTGTGGTATTAGATGAAGCAATGAAGTGGTATTGGAGCAGTCGCCAGAGGGTACCCATAATAAGGACGGATACCCAAATGTGTACTCCTAGCCTCACATATTCCATGCAATTACTCCCTATAAAAACGGGATGGACCCTATATACCCTACGCACGCGGGGGAGGCGTAGGGTATAGGGTCCATCCCTAGGCTGAGAGGCCTATCTATATGATACTTCGCTTGAATCCTGGTGGCAAGTTATTCACATCATGAATTGAATTAACAAAGTATTGTTTATGTCTTTCCGTACAGAATACATAAGTAATTGTTAGCAAAGGCTGTCCAGGTCTGCTGATCCTTTCAACACACTTATTAGTCTCATATCCGTGTCTCTCGCAAGTGTCCCAGGCACAGAGTACAAACGTCCCTCCCCTATCGTGATTAATTACCTTCTTCTCTACTATCGCGTGATTCCATGCTGTTGTCCCTCTTACGGGCATGTTCCCACCTGCTTAGCTCCTGCCGAAATTTCTCAATCGTTAGCCTGTCTGTCAGACTTTCTCCTGTTACTGCCAGGTCTACCGTTAGCCTGTTTCGCAGTGCTGTCAGGTACATTTCCTGCTTCCATTCCGGTAGCTGGGTCCACCAGTACAACAGCAGGAAAAGCAGAGTTGTCAGCAGAGTTATCAGTACCTCTGTTTTTACTCTCTCTGAGTCCATTTGCTTTAAACTCCCAGGTCTCTATGATTAGCTTTAGCCTGGCAGATTCTTCTAGTATTGCCTGCTTAATCTGAAAATCTACCAGCATAATTGCTACCGACACTACCAGGCAGACCATAAGCAAGACTGCCCAGAATTCTGTTTGCTTCTTATTCAATTCCATAGTCTATTACCTCTGCATGTCTTTGCCTGATATGAGCTACTGTCAAAGCTAGCGTCTCCTGGTGAGTATAAGTGTACTTATTTCCCTGACTATCGCTATGCATATAGATACTCTGTCCGCATGCATCGCAGCGAACACATCTACCACTGACATACTTAGCCCAGACTGTAGCAATGTGTTGCCAGGTCTCTAGCTGCTGCAAGGCAATCGGGTGTATCTCGCCTGGCTTGCCATCATTGGGTGACTGTAGAAATAGTCTCACTACTGACCCCCTGTCAGGAACGTAGCATTAGCTATGAATGCCTGTATGTCTTGCACTGTCCCATTGCTGGGAACTACTGCACCTATTACGGTAGCTATCTGGGTTGCATCTGTACCGTTTAGGTTAAAAGGCTCACCCTGTAGGAACGTTGCGCCACCCATGGTATTGAGGTACTGTGCATCCTCTAGCAAGTCGTTTATAGCAGTCCTCATGGCTACTACGTGGCTGCCCAGGTTTGCTAGGTAAGTAGTGGGATTAGGTACGTTGACAGCCATTAGTATTCCTCTATTTTGGCGTAGCACTGATTAATTACAAAGCTATCCCCTGCTGTATTCTCAGCAGCAGTGATCAGCAATTGCCCACCAGTATTGACATTGAAATAAATATCCCATTCATACAGCCAATTAGTAGTGTTAGCTGCAAACAAGGGTCCTGTCACTGCACCCAATGCACCATTATTGTTATGAATAATGGGAGCAACTCCACCACCACTAAAACGCTGGAATCCATTTTGCTGAGTACTTAGTATCAAGCCACCAGAGGGACCAAAGGAGAAGATAGGTGCCCCTGCTGCCTGGTTACCTATATATAGAGCTTGTCCTACCATATGGTAACCTTTTGCTGCTAGCAGGTTAGTAGATGTCAGTATGGTAGCAAAGCTAGTACTACTAATGGTCTGAGGTACTCCATTATTTCTGACTGCTACATGACCTATATGGTAGGTAACTCCATCGCCGGTAGTCTCTGTGACTACTGGTGATCCTGTACTAGTTACCTGGTAGTCTGCCAGGTTACCATTTACGTTAAATTGTATGTCTCCTGCTTGCAAGACAATTTGCCCACCAGCAACAGCAGATTGAACCTGTGAGTATGCTTGTATGAATGCTGCTATATCTGGTCCTGTGGCTGCTCCGCTGGTCATGAATGCCAGGGCATTGTTTGTGTTATTGGCTTCTGCAAAGAATCCAGGGACCTGGCTAGGCCTGTTGTTAATGTCCTGTACTGACAGTCCTGCAAATCCTGCTCCGCTAGGCAGGTTTAGGGAGACTGCAAAGATGGTACCAGACTCGTTTATGTAGGCATTCAAACCAGCCAGGAAGGGATTACCAAAAGGATCAGTACCAGCAGTAGGAGTAGCAGACACGATTAGGGTTTGAAATGCTGGGGCACCCTGATAAATAAACAGGCCTGTTTGTGGTGCATTGCCCTCAATAATAATTGTCGTAAAGTACTGGTTTGTCCATCCCATTATGATGCTGCCCTGTTTGCTGGTATGTCAATGTCGTATCTTAGCCATATAACTAGCGAGGGAGGATTGCCACTAGCTACGGTATTAGACCAGTAGAAATAAAGCCATTGCCCTGGTCGCAATGGCAGTGGTACTGAGGGGTCCCAGGAGTTTAGAAAACCATTCTGGTTAGCGTCCCACTGGATAGAATCAATATAGACACTAAAGCTAGAGCCTGCCTGCCCGTTAACTACTATGTGGGCTACCTCAAAATATGGTACATTAACATTTAGATCGTTAGGGCTAAAAGCTACAGTCCAATTACCAGGATTAAAGCCTGTCTTATCTTGTGCAACTTGACCAGTATTTTTACTGCCAACTCTAGACCCTAGCGTAACATATGTACTCACCGTTTCAATTCTGCCATTACCGACATAGCCTCTCGCATAAATTGCGGAAAGCTCATGGTACCCTCAGACATAGCCTTAGACAGCCTGATCATGCCTGCTGGCAGGTCCATATGATCCTCTTTTTCTGCACCATCCCTAAGATAGACAAGGTGCATACCACCATCAGATCTCTCATATAGACGGTAGATGCCCTGGTGGATTACCTTAGGTTCGGTAGAGACAATCTCTGTGTCTGTCATGAGATAATTTTCCCCTTCATCTCTGCTGGCACTCTAATTGCTTCACCTTCTAGAATGTACTGATTACCTATCGTTGCACCTATTACCTGAGCATAAATCTGCTCCCCAGGCTGTAGCCATACAGACCTGTTAGAAGGGTAGTAGCCTATTCCACAGGCCTGGCCTGCTGCTGCTGCTGCAAACCCTTCTAGCAGACTTCTGCCTGTATAGGCATTAGCAGTGTCAGAAGGTGTACTACCTCTAAAGAGGATGTATTTAGCTGTGTCTGTCAATAGAAATGCTTTGACGTTTACTCGCCTGAGTAGCCATACGTCTCCTTGCTCTGGTCCACAGGGAGTTTGATCGTTTTGCGTATAGATTGCCTGGGTTGCAGCAGTAGCAGTGACTACTACTACAGGGAATCTTTGTATTTCTATTCCCCTGAGTCTTTCCCTGATGTCTGCATCTAGGTTTTTATGCAGGGAGTCTTCTAGCTCTGTCCTGGTAAGTATGTCTATTTGGGCTAGGTTTGGGTGTAGTCTCTGATTAGTCATTTAGCAGCCTGCCAGGTTTTAGTTTGACTATTGTAGGTCTCTCCTGCTGATCCTCTGATAAGGTCTGACAGGGAATTGAAGATGTTTGTTACCAGGACTGGTCCCTGACTGCCAGGTCTAACCAGTGCGTAGATAAAGCCGATATACAGGATGGCACCTATAAGCCAGAAGATAGTGTCCCTGTTCACTTGATTAGTCCTAGACCAAAGGTATTCATAAGCTGATTTAGTCTCTCTATTGCTCCCTCTGCTGCCTGCAATGGTCCACCACCACTACCAGTACTGCTGGCTGGTGGGCTAGTACTGCTGCTGCCTACGTCTGTGCCATGTTCCCCTGTACCTACCCAGTCTTGTTTGAGGAATTTATCAAAATTTCCTACCATAGCTGTAACAGGAGAGGTAAGCAGGATCGCTACAAATACTAGGCCACCTATAGCCTTTGCAATCTTATTAGCGTTAGGTCCTATCCCAGACACAAGAGCCAGAATAAAGAATAGTATAGATATCAATGTCCCCCGTTTGAGAGTGGACATTATCTTGTCACCATAACTCTTGCTAGTGTCAGCAAATAGCAGGAGTACTAGCAGGAACAGACAGCCTATAAACTCTGCTTCTAGCAAGGCTACTCCTCCTGCTTTATCACCAGCTCTGGTAGGACTAAACGATTTAATAGACCTACCCTGTCTAGGGTCTGAGGCAGGCGTATCCTCCTGTGTGACCTCAAATTGACTGCCCCCAGTAGAGATGGGTGTACGCCTCTCTACTCGCCTGCTGGTGCCCCTGCTGGTAGTACTGACTGTCTCTATCTGTGTCCCTCCATCTGGACTGTCGATAGGTGTACGCCTGGTTACTCGCCTGCTTCTCTGAGGCTGCCTGCTTCTACGTGTCTTAGGCATCAGACTACCTGCACTCCCTGAGGCGTAGCTGACCCAGCGTCACTATTGGAGGTATAGCCAGGGTAGTTCGCAGCATTAGTACTGGTTACATCTGCTGTTGCTACTACCTTTCCTCCCCCACCTGCTCCGCTAGTGCTACCAGCAGCAGTGCTACTATTGCCACCTGCTAGCTTACCGAATTCATCTACCAGGAATTTAAGCATCTGTCCTGGGTTTGAGACATTTGCTCCATTCAATGATACTCCCCCAGGATGGAATGCAAAGAAGAAAAAGACCAGGGCTATCCAGAATACTAGGATGGCAATTGCGAGTCTGGTACCGTCTCCCATAGCTTCTCCCTCCTATTCTTTCGTAGCTTCCTCATTTCTGCTGCTTTCCATGCCTTGCATAGCAGGCATCTGCACTTCTTACGCCTATAGGCGTATTGTGATCCATGTATCATACTGGTACCGGCATAACTTGAGGAGTATTAAAAATAGGCTGGTCACTTCCTATTCTCATAAAAGCATAGACAGCAAATAGGATCAGCAATAGTCCTATTACAAAACTGCCTATTCTTAGCCATGAGGCAGGATTAACCAGCCAGAGTGTTGCATCTACGAAAGTCTTAGCATCTGAGAAAAAGCCTACTATATCCCCAGGCCAGGATATACTAGGGATGCCAGGAATAGTAAAGCCTGTATCAGTAGCAGTAGTAGGAGAGTTAGTCTCTCCTGGTATCCTGCCATAACCTACGATATTTTTACCCCATGAGGACAGGGACGATACACCTATTCCTGCCTGGGGGTCCTGAGCTGAATATACCTGATCATTTCCTATGTATATTCCTACGTGCCCTGGTGGTGCATTATCACCAGGAAACTGTGCAAATACTAGGTCGCCTGGCTGCAATTGACTACGTGATACATGTTGAGTATAGGCATACTGTTGCTCACTAGTTCTAGGAGGATTTTTCACTCCTAGATGTAGCAGAGCATCATAAATTAGTCCAGAGCAGTCAAATCCTGTCTGGGGAGTAATACCACCATAGAAGTATTTATTCCCTGCTTGCTTAGCTAGAGATTCTACTTCATTTATTAGGCTGGTATTACTGATAGTTGCCATAGGTCTCCCCTACACTGGTATAGGTACAGGGACAGTAGATGGCATAGAAATAATGGGTTTGTCAGAGCTAACCCTGGTGAATATGTAGACAGCTATCAGAATAAGTAGAATACCAATTACAAAGCTACCTATCCTCAGCCATGAGGCAGGATTAACTAGCCAAAGACCAGCATCCACAAAGGTTTTAGCATCTGAGAAAAAGCCTACGATATCCCCAGGCCAGGTGAGACCACCAAATGCACTGTCAGCAGTAGCAGGACTGGCAGTAGGGGCACCAGCAGAAGCAGGAACATTACCTTTCAAGAATTGAAGATATGCCCCACTCTTATAAGTAACCCATGGATTAAAGTTAGTGCCGTTATTAGATATCTGGACTGCTGCTTTAGCATTAGCATTAACATCATAGGTAGAGAGTGATCCATGCGAGCTATTTATCTGCCATAGTCCCCTGTCAGTACTACCGTCACTGTTAACGTTAGTAGCCTGAGAGTTACCACCACTCTCTGCCATGGCAATGGCAGCAGCAATAGGGGCAAATAGCTTATTGCCCCCATTACTTTCCCATATGCCCTCCAATTGGGCATACGTATATCTGGTCATGACCCCCTGACAAAGTACTTCCGAGCTACAGAACTTGTCCCAGCAGGCTTAGCCTTATTTGGTCCATGTCCCTTTGTGTCACCTTTCCCCTTGTCGCCATCATTGCCGCTATTGCCATCGTCTGTGGGTGTATCCAAGTCAATTCCAAGGGATTGGAGGAAAGGTTTTGCATGGCTACGCCTGGTGCGTATCCCTCTACCTTTTTCATCCCAGATTTCAACTTCAAAGTCTTCTTCTGCCTTTTCGGCATCCTCTTTATCTTTCTTTGCCGCTAGAAATTCCTCAAATTCTTTAAACAGATCAGACTTATCATCAGCCATTATTAGGTCCTAAATCGTAGGGTACATTGTGTGAGGGTAAGCATCCATATACCATAGTAGTACGATAGTCAAGGAGGATCAATGCCTAGAACACTCCCTAAGCATGGAACAGAGCAGGGCTATAAGGCTGAATTGGCAGTAGGCAAACCATGCGACCGATGCACCAAAGCTCACAGAGTTTACAATTGGCAATTTACTAAGAGGTACAAAGAGCAGGGTATTAAGTACAAGACTACTCAGACCCTTGACCATCTGGCAGACCAGAGGAATGCAGAAACGTTTAGGGCAGACATAGGCAGCACTAGGGTTAGTCAGGGGCAAGACAGCACCAGGACTGTAGGGGAACCAATAAGAGACTCTACAAGACTAGAATCAGACTCCCCAGAAGTTAGTTCTAGTGAATCACTACGCGAAAGACTGACCAGTGCTATTCATACCCTGCATGTCCCAGAGCAGCAAAATCCCTACGTAGAAGCTGACGAAATACCAGAGTATTTGTCTGATGCTGCCAGGGACGTTCCTAAAGATGCAGAGCCAGATGGTGACTGGTCTAGAGTCACTCCTGAGGATGAAATCTTTGTCATTACTGGTAAGGACATGGCACTCATAGAGGAAAATATGGGTACCTACATGTCAGTGCTAGGTATGACCCTTGAAATTGTAGATCCTTATTGTGGTCCTATCTTTGGCGATAGCCTAGAGAATATGGTGAAACGCTGGTCAAAGGTGGTAGCCAGATATCCTAAAGCTGCTAACCTGTTCCTGGCTAAAGGTGGTGGCACTATTATGGACTGGATAGCTGCATTGCAATCTACCTGGCCTGTCCTGTTTGCTGTGTATGAGCATCACCTAGCAGGAACAGTTAAAACTGATGGTAGGACTGTCTACAGAGTTAGTCCTACTAATAATGGACATAGACCAGACTTTGACGCTACTACTCCTCCTGGTCCTGACTACTCTGAATACCCTGCAAGATGACAGAAGTAGACACAAAGCCACCAGGGGAGGCTGCAAATAACCAGCCTGAGAGAGTAGCTATAGAGAAGCTTCCTTGGTCAGAGTTGGCAGCGGAATTTGCAGAGACCTGGGGTAGAGCTGACCCCAGCGATCCACAGCCAGAGCATGTAGAGGTAATAGGCATTAATGGGTCTGGTAAAACACTCTGGGTTTGCAAGGCTGTGCAGGAGAGAATGATCGTTAGGCATACTCCTTGTGTGATTCTGCAATCTAAGCCAGCAGATGACACAGTTATGCGCCTAGGATGGCCCATCATTACTGATGGTAATGTCCAGAAGGTGACTAAAGAGAGATGGTCTATTTACTGGCCTCAGACAAACGCTACTGGACAGGCTAGGAAACTCTACCAGGCTGACCAATTCCGTAAGCTATTGGACTATCTCTGGCGTCCCAACAGTAACATTATCGTTGTCTATGATGACCTAGGCTACATTCAAGGTCTTACCTCTAGTGATGGTCAGAGACTCGATAGCATCATAGAAATGTATCTCAGAGAGGGACGTAGCAGCGGGATAACTAATGTACTCATTAAACAACGTCCCCAGGGTGCCAGAAGAGAGATGCACTCAGAAACACAATGGACGGTAGCTTTTGCTCCTAAGGACGATGACGATAAGGAACGTTTCGCGCAATTGTTTGGTAATAGGAAAGCTTACATGCCGGTATTTGACCAGATGGATTCTGCTAGACATGAGTTTTTGATTAAACATTTTAAGACAGGAGCTACCTTTATCTCCTGGGTGGATACAGCTTTGAAGCCTATTAAGCGTCCTAATAGGGATGCTAAAGCTAGACCCTAGTGACTCTCTGTAGACAAAAAAGTTACAGAAAGTAGTCAAAAATTCCTGGGTGCAAACCTGCCTGCCTGTGGTACCCTGGGGGTAGTTAGATCGTTGCGCTAGTCCATCGGGGGCAGCGCAAAACCAGCGGAAAGGCAAGACAATGGCACTCGCAGACTCTGACCTGATGGGACTCACCAGCGAAGTAGAGGTCATCCCCAGCAAGACATCAGGCGTCTCTGTCTCCACCATCCCCTCTGCCCTGGTCTCCCTGCTTGAGAAGCAAACCCCAGAGGTACTGGATAAGAAGGACAAGGAAATCATCCTCAGGCTTGCTCCTGCTGCCACTGACCCAGCGTCAATTACTGCCCCTGAGGCAGTCGCAGAGGATGCAGACAAGGCCACAAAGGCAGCCTATGACCAGGCTGTCAAGGAGCATGCCCAGACTGTCAAGGAAGCCTCAGAAGCCTGGGAAAAGGCAGTCAAGGAAGCTACCGACAAGGTGAAGCAGCTTTGCCTCTACGCTGCTGCCTGGGGCAAGGGGCAAGAGCCTAAGCTCTACATTCACAAGGTCATGAATCGCAAGGACATGCCTGCCTACCATGCTCGTCTGGCAGTCCAGACCTGGGACAAGGTACCTGCTGAGAATAGGCCTGGCAGGCGAGAGGGGTAATGCCCCGAAAGTCTGACCCAATAACCCCTGCCATTCTGGCAGGGGTTATTGGTATTTCTGGGGACAATGGACCTGTCCATTTGTCTCTGCTTTGCAAGATTCAATTCCAGACAGGGCTAGTACACAAGCCTTGTCACTCTCAAACCTGCGATGGTCATGGATCAGGGGTACCCTGTGGGCTGCCTTGTGAGTGCCCCTGTCACAGAAGAAAGGTACAGCAATGAAAGGCATCACAGAGAGGCTTATAGGTGGCCTGGGATGGCTGCTAGTCATCCTGGGTGGTATCACCATTAGCTCCTGGTCTCTCTACAGCCTAGCGAGAAATGGGCATGTCCCTATCGCTATCGCCTGTCTGACAGGCGTTACCTATGATGGCCTGGCCTTTGTCAGCTCAGTACAGGCAATGGCATGGAACAGGCTACCCAATGCTTACGGAATAGGCTCTAGGCTTGCCATGCTGGCAGCAGCAGGCCTGTCCGCATACCTCAATTATGAGCATGGCAGGCTTATGGGGGTAGGAGTCCCTGTATCCCTCATGCTGGCTGCTGCACCCCTGGCAGGCCTGTGGGCACTAGAGAATCATGTCCGGTACCTGCACCGTAGCAATACCAGGAGGATACCTCTGCCAAAGCCTGAGGCGATCGTATGGCTACTGTTCCCCCTAAAGGCCTGGCTGCTGCTTAGAAGTGCAGTAGAGCTTAGGCTACAGGACGTAAAGGTAGTCCAGATACCTCAGGTCAGTAATGAAGCTATCAGACTGTGGCTACGTGAGAATGGCTACCAGCCTGCCTATTCAGGACCTATCACCCAGGAGCATAAAGAGATTTATCTTAAAGCTATGAAAGCTCTAAACAATGGTGGTGGGTCATGAATGCTCTAATACCAGTCGCAGCGATCATAGGAGCAGTACTCCTACTGGCACCAGTAATAATGCTAGCAGATGTACTCAGGTCTATTAGTCGTAGGGGTATCTTTACGGTACTCCTGGGGGTGTATATTGGTCGGCATCATTCCGGTCATCACCATACAACAGCCACTTTTTGGAGGGACTCTGATACGACAATTCAGGGTAACCCTAGTCATCATATTGTACGACGACATCACAGGGCAGGGTGGAAGAATCTCTGTAGGTCCCTTCTATATACGCTACTAGTCATGCTCACAGGCTATGGCCTGATAGTACAGCCAATAATCACCATCGTACTTTTCACAACTAGTGCAACGTGCCTGGTGGCTTTGTGGCTAATTAGTACCATCCGAAAAGCACGTAGATGGTACGTTAACAAGGCTCTTATTTCTCCCCTGGCTACTGGCCTTGCTCCTATCCTGCAACTAGCACCATCGGACATGGAAAAGGCTATCACAATGTCTCCAGGGTGGCACGAAAAGAAGGTAGGTGAACTAGGAAGAATTCTTATTCCTGACACCTACATAGGAGAAGATGACCCCCTAATCGAGAGGTATATAGAACGTAGGTTCCCTGTACCTGTAGAAGTGACATGGCACCAAAAGCATCCCATTACCGTCATTATCAAGGCTGACCAGCCATTCCCCACAGTCATCCGATTTGAGGACAGGATAACTGACATAGAAGCATGCAAACCAGGAGAGTACATAGCAGGCTACGACAAGAAAGGTGAGCCTGTTGTACTCTCTCACAATGGGGACATGCCCATGAAGGGATATTGCATGAACACAGGGACAGGCAAGACTGTTAGAGTCCTGTCTACTGCTGCTCAGGTCCTGCACAATGACTCTACCTGTGAGCTAGTAGGGTTTGACGTAAAGCAAGTCTCACTAGCTCCACTAAAGGGAATCCCAGGCGTCACTATCTACGATAACCCATTTGAAATGGGTGAAATGTGGGAAGGATGGTATGCCATAAAAGCAGACATGGATCAGCGTTATGCCCTCAAGAAAAGTGGACAACAAACCCAATTTCCGGTAAAATGGATATTCCTAGAAGAAGGAAACACGTTCGCTATCCTTATCAAAAGCTATTACATGACTGAGAGGCGAGAAAAAGGGGAACCAGCAAACGCGCCTATATGGAGTGAGGCAATAGCACCTATTCTGTATCAAGGCAGGGAAGTAGGTATATACGTAAATGCGCTACTACAGAACTTCATGGAAAAGTACTTTGGGAACATGAGCCTAAGGCCTGCCTTTAACACAATAGGCATGGCAGGTTTCAAACCCAGCCAGTACAAAGCCATCGTAGGGGAGACGCCGGTACCTGCTTGTCAGAGAGGACAGGGTAGATTGCTCATATGCGAACCAGATAGGCAAGTGTGGGTACAAGGTCTCTACGGTGAGCATGATTACCTTATGCGCTTTGCAGCGCATAATCGCGGTACGATTCCCAGTCAGGAGTAAGAAAGATGCCCCTGGGTAGTGTAGAGGAAAGTACCGTGATTCCCGCTAGGGAATTGGGTGGTGAGAATGCCGCTGTGACAGATCCAATGCCCTCGGAAGTTGCCTATGCACTAGAGCTAATCTACGCCGATGGATGGCGTATCAGGGGAGCAGCAAGAGCAGCAGGAACTACCGTAGAAGAAGTCCACAAATGGATGCACACTGAGGGAGAAAGTGTAGAAAATGGCAACGCGCAAAGTACCACAGACCTCATTCCGAGTCGCAGAAATGGCAGCAGTCAAGAGGACAGCAGCCAGGAAGAAGAAGGTACAAGCGACGCCGGTAATAGT
>Ga0126373_10000694_pt1 | contig 22730 bp, 26 predicted proteins | sample PanSoiMetPlot_11_FD_92545 | JGI IMG/M metagenome (GOLD analysis project Ga0126373, IMG submission 92545) | Tropical forest soil microbial communities from Panama - MetaG Plot_11 | ecosystem: Environmental > Terrestrial > Soil > Tropical forest > Bulk soil | place: Panama | collected 2016-02-17 | reverse complement strand
GCGTCCTGCCTCAGCCGAGCGCCCACCGTGCTTGCTATCTGCTACGGCCCTGTCCGTCTTGACGCCGTCCGCCGCGGCGCTGTCCGCCTTGACGCTAGCCGCCGGGACGCTAGCCGCCGGGACGCTAGCCGCCGGGGCGCTAGCCGCCGGGGCGCTGGCCGGCGAGCTGGGTGCGGGCAGCGGTCCGGCATTGGTGACGAGCTCGAGCGGCGCGCCGCTGCCCCGCGACAGCCAACCGGCAATGAACGGCCGACGGTTCCGGGCCGCGTTCAGGACGGCAGGAAGCACCGAAGCGTAGTCGCTATCAGAGGTGGCGCCCGCGAGGCGCGGCCTGACAGCCTGCACGCGGTACCAGAGCCCGGCTGCACCGCCGCTGATGCCTGGCTCCGGTCCCATGCCTGCGTGCTTACCAGGCCGGCTGGCAGCGTGCTACCGGATTGGGGTGAATTGTGACGCTCGACCTAGAGGTCTACCGTGCCGGAGATGCATGTGACGGCGCCGCCGCCAACCCACACCTGGCCTTCGGCGTCAGTAGTTATCCGTACGAGGCCGTTGCGGCCTAGGAGAGTCCCCTGCCTGGCAACGTACGGCGCTTCGGCGCGGCCGCTAGCCAGCAGCCACTGAGCTAGCGAAGCGTTGAGGCTGCCAGTAACCGGGTCCTCGTCGGTCATCCCGTTCTTCGGTACGAACGCCCGCACTTCAAATGCCGCGGGCCCGCCAGTCGGATAGGGCCCGGCAATTCCGAGATCCAGGTCGGTTGGCCCTGGCCTGATGGCGAGCACCGCCTCGGCATTGGCTAGGAGCACGGCGATCCAGCCGGGCCCGTTGTCAGCCCACTGCAGGTCGACGATCTCGTCACGGCTGATCCCGAGTATCTCGCCGATGTGCAGCGCGAGGTTGTCATCCACCGGGCCGGAACGGACCAGCGGCGGCGCGTCAAACTTCAGGCCGTCCTCGTCGGCCCTGACCGTCACCAGCCCCACTCCGCACTCCTGGATCATGGTCCCCCGCATGCGCGGCGAACCGCCAGCCTCCAGCCATGCGTGGCACGTGCCGAGCGTCGGATGGCCGGCGAATGGCAGCTCCTGGCTGGGCGTGAAAATTCGCACCCGGTAGTCGGCCTGGGCGGCATCTGGCTCAAGCACGAATGTCGTCTCCGACAGGTTGGTCCAGTTAGCAAACCGCTGCATCTCATCGGTGGTCAGGCCGTCAGCCCCGAGCACGACCGCCAGCGGATTGCCCTGGTACGGCACGTCGGTAAAGACGTCTACCTGGCGGAACTGTCTCAGCATGAACTCCATCCTTACAGACGAGGTTGGCGCGCTCACGGGGGCCAGACCGCGATGGACGAACCAGGTTCGCGATATTCGGCACCGGGATGGCGCTCGCCGACGGCACGCTGCGGCCAGGTAGCTAGTGTCGCCGTCGGCAGCCCCATGATGGCGGGGTTGGCGTCGGCAAGCAGTACCTGACGACGGCCGGGTGTTGGGTAGCTCAGTAATACGGCGCTCTGCGGAAGCTGTTGAAGCTCATGCTGCTCGACCAGAGATTCGCGGCTGCGCTGCATGGTCAGGGCCGCCGACTCCGTGCCGCCGAGCGCTCGAGACGTGCTCCAGCCCCAGGATGTCCCAGTGCTGATGCCAGCGGTGATTGACCGCGAGTCGCAGACAGCGGCGGACGAGCTGAGATCCCGGCTGGCTGACCCGGCGAAGTCAGCCATCGGCATCGCCGCGTTGACACCTGCCCGGCTGTGGCTGCGACTGCGGCCAGTGGTTTGCGTGACCGAGCCCGATCCAGTCACCGAGTCGGCGGTGCCGACGGTGCTGGTGTAGGAGCTGCCGATCGTGTCCGCGACGGACGCGCCGACCGTGTCGGTGAGCTGGCTCACCACGAACCGGTGCTCGGTGCCAATGTGCTCCGCCGCGAGGCGGGCGTCATCGGCGTTGCCAAGTCGCATGAATCCCACGGCGGCATCGCCGCGGCCGAGCCGTTCTCGCACGTGCGCCGGGATCGATCGGTAGCAGAGCACGAGCCCTGCGCCGACGGTCTCAGCGGCGTCGCACAGCCGGTCAAGGACGCCACCGGGCACCCGCTCGGCGCCCAGCAGGAATATCGTCTGCTGCCACCGCCTGCCAGGACATGCCTGCCGCAGCGCCGCTGTCAGCGCGATCACCAGGTACGCGGCGACCACTCCATTGCTCAGGGCGGCTGCCCGCCGATCGAGCCAGGCCACCTTTAACCGGCTGGGCGGCACGCTGCCGGCCGAGGTCGCCAGCGTCCCGAGCACGCGCAGCCGAGCTTCGATAGTCGAGGCACGGTGCGTGACGAACTGCCCAGCGGTACGGCCCGCGATGTTGCTCAGGCTAGCCACCTGGGCGTGCGTGAGGCCGCGAGCGCCAAGATGCTCCGCCGGGCCACCGGTTTGGCCGACTGCCCGCAAGCCAGCGATGAGCTGCGGCATCGTGGCTTGACCGCCGAATGCCTGGAAGACACCCCCAATCAGGGCTGCGTCAGCCGCGGGATCGGCCGACTGCCCGGTTGCACCGGGCCCGGGAGGCCCGGCGGCCGCGCTGACGGTCTGGGCAAGAACGTCAGCGAGCACGTCAGGCGGCAGCTGCGTGCCGAGTTCTAGCCGCGGCAGATCGGCAGGGAGCACCCAGACCAGCGGAACGACCCCGGCCTCGCGAGCAACCGCGATGAGGTCAGTCGCGACGCCGCCCTCGGTCAGGTCGAGCACCGTCGCTTCTCCCCCGGCCGCAAGCCGGGCTGCCGCGATCATCGTCACGAGCGCGGACCACCCCGCGAGGGTGCCGCCTGCTATGTCGACGCGATGCACCGTCGTCGGCAGTGTTACCGGATACCAGTGCGGCCGACGCCGCAACGCACTGCTTCGCCGCTGCCAGGCACGGACTTCGTGGGCACGTTGCGACGCACGGGCCGCCGCCTGGCTGCGCTGCGCGTGAGCGAATGCGGACACGCGCAGTTCCTCGGCACGCAATTGCTGGCTGAGGACCGTGCGTGCGCGCCAGCCAGCACCCACACACCATGCAACCGGACATGCGGCCGCCGCGGTGGCGAGCAGCGTCACACGGCCGGGCAGCACGCCCGCAGCCCAGATCGCCACGATTCCGGCGACAACTGTCATGCTCGCGGCGACGCCCAGCCTGCTCGGCCGCGACAGCCTGCGGTACTCGCGGCGCTGCGCCGCAACCCATTCTGCACTGACGGTGTCGGGCGCTGCGGACACGCGCAGCCGGGGCGGCGGGCCAGTTTCGGTTGCTGACGGGATCGGCCGCCAGCCGAGGTAGATCACATCGGCCCTGACCCGGCCGCGCGGCGCTGCCCAGGCCGTTCCAGGGCCCACGGACTCCGGTCCGCGAACGCCTGTCACTGCAGGTGATCCACCGCGATCGGCACAGCGCGGCAGTTGGGCACGGCCCGAAGTGAGTGATCGCGGCCAGGGCCGAAAGCGATCACCAGAACCTGGCCCAGGTGTAGCTGAGCAACACGTGCGAAATCGCCCCCAATGACGGCGCCCACGCCGCTCGTGCGGTGAGCGCGAGCAGCGAGCGCCTGCCCGAGCTCGACGCCCATCGGGTAGCCAGCTGCGACTATCGCGACGACTGACGCGAGATGTGCCGCGTGACTTGGACTTCCCGTGCTCAGGACGATGCCCGTGCCGGTGAGCGGGCCGAGCGCCAATAACTCGGCAAGGCACGTGCTGTCTACCAGCTCAGCGCCGTTGATCCAGGCCAGGCAGTCGGCCCGCAGACCGAGATCGCGGAGTCGGTGGAGCACCGCCGCCAGGTCAGCTGCCGCCTGGCCGACGGCGTCAGCTGACATGGTCGCGATCAGGACGGTCTCCCGGCACCGAATCGCCCGACCGATGGCCCTGGCCACCGATGCGACGCCAGCACCTTCCGCGGCATTGGCGCCGACAGCTACGACGGGCACGCCCAGCGACCCGGCGAGCTTTCCTACTCGCGCGGTCACCGCGGCGTGTCGGCCGCGTTCGCCACCACCTCGGGCTCGCCCAGCGCATTCGACGATGACCACGGTCTTGCGGCGCCTGAGCGCTGCGCTGGTCATCGTGACGCCAAGGACATCCGTGTCCGGACCGGTCAGGAGCACGCCGTGCGCGGCCTGGGCCCAGCTGAACCCCGCCAACTTTCCGGTATCTGTCGCCACGCCGACAGCGCAGCCGGCGGTTGTGACGCTGCGGCCTGCCGCGAGCGTCGCCGCGGCTAATCGGCGGCGGACGACAGCGACCAGGCCAGGTCGCCATAGCCACCCGGACTGGGACCGCGCGCCCCGCCGCCACCAGCCGAGCCAGAGCACCAGCCATGCCTCGCCACAGGCAAGCAGCAGTGCTAAGGGTAGTTCCCTCGGCAGCCACGTCCCGGCCCCGACAGTCACCGGCCCAGGATGGGCGAGCAATCGCGGATGAATCGCCGCCGCCAGCAGGAATGCGGCCAGCCGCCCCGACCCGACGACGAACCAGGCTCCAGCCTCAGCCGGATCGGTAGCGGATAACCAGACGACGCTGATGGCCGATGGCACCGCGAGCCAGTGCGGGCGCCACCGTGACGCGCGGCCGACGGCTATCAAGACCGCCGCGCTCAGGACCGTGACCTGGGCAAACAGAAGCTGACTGGCCACCGCGGCAGTTGCCAGCGCGGCGGCTAGCTCACCGCGGGGTAAGCGGGCGCGCGGATCGCGCCAATCATCGCGGCACCCGCGCAGCGGTCGACGACCGACCATCGCGACAGTTGTGGTGCGCATTTCGGGGTCAAGGTTCCCAGCCCTCGACTGCATGCGTCCATGAATCTGGCAGATTGCCTGCATCTCGATCGGGGCGCGGCCGGAACGGGGTCTGAAGCACAAGGCGGAACATCTCCGGCCGGAGGACGGCGATGGTCAGCGCTACAGGCCGGTCTGCAGCAACGTCGTCAAACCGGATGGTGACGATCATGGCAGGCTGACCCGCGCCGAGGCGTAGGCTTCGCGCGACCGACGGCGACGGCGCCTGCAGCTCAATATGGAGCGCCGTCGCCTCGCCACCACGCGACGAGCCCGCCGGCGACGAGCCCGCCGGCGAGAAGCTGATCGGCGCTGCGTCTATCAGCGCCGGGCTATCCGGATCGTCGGGGGCGAAGTCGGCCGGAGCGCCACCTGGCCCGCCAGCCGGCTGCAACAGGTTCAGGACACTCGGCGAGTCCGTCGCCAAGCCGGCTTCCGTACGAGACGCGATATCACCGGGGACGTAGGTGGTAAGGAGCGCCGCCGGCACGCCGTCGGCCGTCCAGAGGTATCTCACGACGCAGACTTGCTGATCGGCCGGCATGTGCAGCGCCCAGCTGATGTCCTCCGGCGGCAGCCGCCAGCTCAGCTGCCGGTTTCGGCAGGCGAACTCGGCGCCCATCGCATCCAGGCGGGTAGCCAGGCCCGAAATGCCTTCTAGGTCGATGATGTACTCGGCCGGGCTTGCGCGATACACCTGACCATCGGCCAGCCGCCTGACCAGGTGCCTGTTCACGAGTTCCTCGACGGCCGCGTCGATTTCGGCCGCACTGACGTTGTAACGGCGTGCCAGCGCTGAGTGCCGGGGCAGTCGCCAGCCTGGCTCGTGGTGCACGAGCGAGGCTGCTAGCCGGTCGGCCAGTACGCTCACGGCTGACTTCGCGGACTTCACTGGCTCGTCACCCGGCCGACCGGGCCGCCTTCCGCGCTGGCGGTGTTCGCGGCGCGCGGTGCTAATGGCGGCTCGGGCAGGCGAGGCTCCGTCGGCCAACGCTGGGTCGCCCCGGCCTGGCGACCGTCGGGCCGGCTCGCCATCATCCGCAGCCAATGGCATGCCGACGTTCGCGGTGCCCATGACGCTTTACTCCGCGATGGGCCGTGCGGTAAAGGCCTCACACAGCACGCTGCCTCGCCCCTGACTGTTGGTGACCATAACCGCTCGAATCGTTGGCGGCCGACGAGGTCATTTGTAAGCGGGCCAGGTGAACGGTAGTTGAACCAGCAGGGACTAGAAACTAGACGGGCCGGTGGCAAATAGGGGAACAGCAGGCGCCCGCGTCCGCACGCCGGGTACAGCAGGCCAGCCGATACATCCCAGCCCCCAGACAGCCCAAACAGCCGACGGCTGCCCGGCGGTTCACCGGGCAGCCGTTGCCTGTCCACCGTCTCTTGAGCGCACTAAGCTCCCGAGACGCTTAGAGCGCTACTTCCAGCTCCCGGATCTCTCCGATAGCGGCGCTGACACCGCGGTCAGCCCTGACGCCACCGGGTGCCAGCACGCGCAGCGTCCAGTCACCTGGCGCCGCGAAGAACCGGAATCCGCCGTCCGCACCAAGCGGTACCTCGGCCACGAAGTCGCCACCGGAGTTGAGCAGCCGCACATAACCCACGCGGACTGGCGCGCCGTCCTTGGTGACCGTCCCCTGGACGATGGCTTGGTTGCCGGCGTCCTTAATGGCGACGCCACCGGCGGGCGCGCCGCAGCCCTCGGCAGCAGCCTGGGCAGCCTCGCTCACGACTCATCACCCAGCTTGATCGGAACGCCAACCAGTGAGCCGTACTCGGTCCACGAGCCGTCGTAGTTCTTCACGTTCGGCTGCCCGAGGAGCTCGTGCATCACGAACCACGTGTGCGCCGACCGCTCACCGATGCGGCAGTAAGCGATGGTGTCGACACCGAAGTCGACGCCAGCGTCGCCGTAGAGCGCACGCAGCGCGTCATCGGACTTGAACGTGCCGTCGTCGTCGGCCGCCTTGGACCACGGGACGTTCTTTGCCGTCGGCACGTGTCCGCCGCGCTGCGCCTGCTCCTGTGGCAAGTGCGCCGGGGCCAGCAGCCGGCCGGCGAACTCGTCTGGGGACCGCACGTCGATCAGGTTCTTGTTTCCTATGGCGTCGACCACCTCGTCGCGGAACGCTCGGATCGAGGCGTCCTGCTCCCGCGCCTGGTAGCTGGTGGCCGGCCGCGAAGGCACGTCGGTCACAAGCTCGCGCGAGTCCAGCTCCCACTTCTTCCGGCCGCCGTCCAGCAGCTTGACCTTGTCGTGGCCGTACAGCTTGAAGTACCAGTACGCGTACGCGGCGAACCAGTTGTTGTTGCCGCCATACAGAATCACCGTGTCGTCGTTCGAGATGCCGCGCTCCGAAAGCAGCGCTTCGAAGCCAGCCCGGTCGACAAAGTCGCGGCGAACGGGGTCTTGGAGGTCCTTCTTCCAGTCGACCTTCACGGCCCCGCGGATGTGGCCCTTGTCGTAGGCGCTGGTGTCTTCGTCCACTTCGACCAGGACGACACCAGGGTCGTCGCTGTGCGCCTCGACCCAATCAGCTTCCACTAGGACGTCGGAACGGCTCATGCTCAATTTCTCCTTTGTTGGCGGTTGAATGTCAGCTTCGGCCGGCGCCCGCCTGGACAGGCCAGTAGCGCCGGATGATCAGGTACAGCTCGCAGCCCAGGCAGATCCCGAACACTCCGTTCAGTACGGCTGCCACGAGCCCGAGTGCCGCCGCCGTAAAGCCCAGCGGCCGCAGCCCCACCGCAAAGCCGATGACGCCGATGATCGAAATGACCAGGCCTACCGCCTGTGCGAATCGGGGCGGCGCGGCGTCTTCGAGCTCAGCAGGCGGCCCGAGTCGGGGTCTGACCAGCCACTTATAGATGAATCCGTAAGGCGAGCGGCCAACGCCGAAGATCGCGCCTATGGCAAAAACGGCCGCCTGCGCGGCCAGCAGCCAGACACTGCCGGTGATCAGCACGGCGGCGAACACCACCATCGTGACCAGAGCACCAAAACGGGGGCCGCGCGGGTCAATCTGCATCGGTGTCTGATCCTTTTCGATCTTCGTCTTTGGGGGAAAGGTGCGGTTCCCATGCGGGGGGTTGTCCCCTAGCTACCGTTTGGCGACGCGATTGAGACGGGGAACGGGGCCGCGAGCGCACAACGACGCTATGCGTACGCGCCGGCCGGTCCGAGCTGGAACCTCGGCAGGCCCGCGGCAGCTAGCTCGCCGGACAGATCGCTGTAGTAACGCGGCAGAAGTCCACGGCGCGACGCTTGGTCAGGAGGAAGCCAGGGCGACGCGCCCCGCTAACGCTGGACTTCTGTGCGAGCACGCTGCTGATGGTATGCGGGACCGGTTCCGCTGTCACGTAAATCCCGACCTTATGCATAGGAATCAGGCCTCGGCTCGGCTGGCGCAGCCGGACTCACAGAGTCGGCCGCGACGCCAATAGCCGCGATGACATCCGGCTTGCGTGGCTGCCCGCTGGCGCGGCGCACGATGCGCCCATCACCCGCGAGTACGAGCACTGTCGGTGTCCGCAGGACGTTCAGGTCGCGAACGAGGTCCATGCGCGACTCGGCGTCTATCTCGATATGAGCGACACCGTCGATCATGCCGGCTACGTCGGAGAGGACACGGCGAGTGGCCCGGCATGGCGCACAGAAGGCAGAAGAGAACTGAACAAGGGTCGCCCTTGCTCCCAGCGCATGCCCGATCTGCCCGCTCGTCAGCACATCTCTCGCAGGCCCCTCGTCCGTCAGCCTGACATTGTGCCGGTGATCGACACCAAGGCGAGCCGCACCGAGTCCGCGCATTCGTCCGTTTGAGCGCCGCCAGGCGAACCCGCCAATCAGCGCAATCGCCAGCGCGGCGGCTAGCACGACGAGTCCGGATGTCATGGCTGCTAACAGCGCGCCGGTAGCCCCAGACATTCCCGGCTTAGGTCACGGGAATGGTCACAAGCACGTTGCCCCCGCTCTTGATCTGGAAGCTATGCACCGAGGTCTCCGACAGACGTGACGATGCCTGGTACCAGGCCGTCTGCCCGTAAGGCACGCGCACCGTCCAGGACGTGACATAGGAGGGGTGGCCGTGCTGCGCGACGACATAGAACTTGCAGAGGGTGCCCGGCTTGATCCCGCTCACCTGCACCCGCATTTCCATACCGCCCCACGGGGCCGGCGCGTAGTCGACGACAGCGGCCACATGCGTTTGGGCGTTGATTCCGCTCGCCACTTCGTGGACCAGCGGCTGCTGCGGCTTGGTCAGTTCGGTCGCCACCGTAGCCGCCCCCGCGGCGATGGCCGCCGACGCGGCGACAGCGACAGCACCGCGCCACAGCCGGGTCCTGCGCTTGGCCGCGACCTTGCGCAGCAGAGAGTTCAGCAGCTCTGCGGGCGGCTCGGTCATCTCCGGCAGTCCACTCGGCTCGACGCTGAGCCGCTCGACGTCGGCTGCGGGTACCCGGCTCAGCATGGCCGGCAGGCCAGCCAGGCCCGCCAGCTCGTCACGACACTGCGGGCACTCTCCCAGATGCTCATCGACCAGCGCGCGCTCCGCCGGGTCGATTGCACCGACCACGTAGACGCCAAGCAACTGCCGTATCTCCCGGCAAGCGGGGCCGCTGTATTCGCTGATCGTCATGGCGCGAGCCCCCTTTCCTCCAACGCCAGCCGGAGCGCCCGAAGCGCGTAGAACGTGCGCGACTTGACAGTTCCGGCGGGCACGCCTAGTGACGCGGCCGCCTCGGCGACCGATTTGCCCTGATAGTAGGTCTCTAGCAGCACACGCTTATGTTCCGGTCGCAGCGACCTCAACGCGTCGGCTACCGCCCACGATTCCAGCGCTCGCTCGGCATTGTCGGGTGCCGGCAATACCTCGAGCGCGCTTTCGCCGACCTCATTCGGCCGTGCCTTGCGTGCCCGATAAGAGTCGATTGCCAGGTTGCGTGCGACTGCGAACAGCCATGGTCTGGCCGGACGCCCAGCAATGGCCTCAGGATGCTGCCAGGCCCGCAACAGCGTCTCCTGCACGATGTCCTCGGCCCGCTGCCGGTCGCCACTCATCAGGTGCACCGCGTACCTCAGCAGTGGGGCGGCATGCTCGGCATAGAGCGCGCGGACGAGCTCCTCGTCGGATGACATCCGCCGGGAGTTACGGGCGCTGGCTCCGCCTTGCCCTGCCATACCCCCTACAACGCGAGCGGATGATTGCTGGTTCAAGCGCGGCCCGTGGTCGGCCGATCGGCCCGGCCGCTCACCCTCGGGCGGCGGACGCGCAGGTAAGAATCGGGGCCCGGCCAGCTCAGCCTCCCGCGAACGGTGGCAATACCTCGATGACATTTCCGTCGCGAAGCGCCACGGATTCGGCCGCTCGCCGACCGACGGGGTCGCCGTCGATGAGGAACGAAGACCTTGCGAGTACGGCGCGCAACTGGCCAGCACGGTCGGCATCGGCTGCCTGGATGAGGGCGGCCGCCAGGGTCTCGGCATCAAAACGCTGCTCCGCGACCCCTGCCGCGTCCCTGGCTGCTGCCCAGTAGCGCATGGTCACTGTGGCCATGTCAGCTATCCTCGCTCATAAGCGGCACCGGACGATGACGACCTGGGTGTAAACGCAGGAGGCTTGGGGTTCTCTTCCGGCAGGTTGCGCCGGGGGCCGGAGGTGGCGGCGATTGAGCAATGTCCTGCTGCTGACCAGCGGGCGCGAATCGCCTGCCGACATCCTGCCGTCCCTGAGCTTGCTCCCGCATGCGGTTCGAGTTGCCCCGGCGGCAGCCGACAGCGTCGCCGGTGGTCCTACCCCTGACGCGGTCCTCGTTGACGCGCGGCGCGACCTCGTGCTTGCCCGGCGGGTGCTGATGACGCTGCGCGCAACCGCCAGTCCGGTGCCTGTGATCGCCATCGTTACCGATGGCGGCTGGGCAGCGGTGTCGGCCGACTGGGGCGCGGATGATCTCCTTCTGCACACGGCCGGACCGGCCGAGGTTGAGGCTCGGCTACGACTCGCGATCGGGCGCCGTACCCAGGCGGCCGCGCAGCTACCGGACGAAATCCGCTCGAGCGGGCTGGTCGTCAACGAAGCCACGTACTCGGCTCGCATTAACGGCCGGTCGTTGGATCTGACGTTCAAGGAGTTCGAGTTGCTGAAGTTTCTGGCGCAGCATCCAGGCCGGGTGTTCAGCAGAGCCCAGTTGCTCCAAGAGGTCTGGGGCTACGACTACTTCGGCGGTACCCGAACTGTCGACGTCCATGTCCGGCGGCTTCGCGCCAAGCTCGGCGCGGAGAACGAAGCGCTGATCGGCACCGTCCGCAACGTGGGCTACCGGTTCGTCCCCCTCAAGAGCAGCGGTCCCGGACCGGGAAACGCCGAGGCCGGGCCGGTCACCGTTGACCCGACCCACGACCGCACCCAGGACGGCCACGAAAACAGCCAGGCAGCAGGTCCGGAGTCGCGCGGCTTGCCAGCGATTGCGCATGCCGACCGGTAGCCCGGGCGCGGGGTCGCCTGATCAGGTGCAGGTCACCGCCAGCGGGCCGCTGCCAGCCGATGAGGCCGCGCAGGTGCTCGATCTCATCCGTCGCGCCGCAGAGGAGGACGGCGTGAGTCCGCTGTCCGAGCACGTGATGCTCCACCTGCGGTACGGCGGCGACCCGAGGGCGCGCAACGTCCTGCTCTGGCGGAACGGCGCCCTCGCCGGGTACGGGCACCTGGACCCGACCGATCCGGTCGCGGGCCCGGCGGCCGAGATGGTGGTGGATCCGGCGGCTAGGCGGCGCGGACTCGGACTTGTGCTCGGCCGCGCGCTTGAGACTGAGGCCGGCCCGGCCGGGCTGCGCCTATGGGCCCACGGCGACCTTCCGGCTGCTGGCCGGCTGGCCGCCGCAGCCGGCTTCCAGCGCTCGCGGGCGCTCTGGCAGATGCGGCGGTCCCTGCAGACGCACATCGGTAGGCCACAATTCGCCGTCGGTATCTTGGTGCGCACATTCCGGATTGGCGAAGACGAGGACGCGTGGGTTGCGCTCAATCGCCGCGCTTTCGCGCGCCACCCGGAACAGGGCGCTTGGACCAGGGAAGACCTGAACATGCGCGAGCGAGAACCCTGGTTCGATCCCGACGGGTTTTTCCTCGCCGAGCGCGACGGGCACCTGGTCGGTTTCCACTGGACCAAGATTCACGGAGGCGCCGACAAGCCCGCTGGTAACGGCGGGCACGGGCATGAGCCAATCGGCGAGGTCTACGTGGTTGGCGTTGATCCGGCCGAGCGGGGCACCGGCCTGGGCCGGGCGCTGACCCTCACTGGCCTGCGTTATCTGCGCTCCCGCGGCCTAGCTCAGGTCATGCTCTACGTCGACGAGACCAACACCGCTGCGATCGGCTTGTACGAGTCGCTCGGCTTCGCCCACTGGGACACCGACGTCATGTTCTCGAGCCAGGCCATGGTGGACCGCGAGGCGACCGCGCAAAGCCAGTGATGGTTCTCAGTAAGAGGGGGCCTCGGCGCCGGCCCGCTTGCGCAGCCCGAGCACTTCGTCGATCTCGTCGATCGTCAGCGACCGGTCGGCGGCTGCGACGGCGCCGAGCACCTCGGCGTACAGTTCGATCTCCTCGAGAGCCACCCGGTCGTGGAACCTGAGGTCGACGTCGTCGTGCACGGGGCGCCCACCTCCTGTACTCACTGTTAGCGGCCACTCATCGGTTCGGAGTAACTTCGCGGTAACCAAGGCTAATGGCGGGAAAGCCGCCCGCGCATGACCCATCAGAGCCATTTCCGGGACCACCCGCCTGGCCCGGCCCTCGCTCGGTCGTTCCTACTGGTCGGTCCAAGCCGCGCCGCGATGGCTGCCAGCGCGCTCGACGTAGTGCGCTGACGTCTCAGCGAATGACAGCCGATCGCCGTCGGTCAATTCGCGCACGACGCGCCCTGGAACCCCGGCCAACAGCACGCCCGCGGGCACGCTTACGCCCGGGAGCACGACGGTGCCGGCAGCCACCAGGGTTCCGGCGCCGATGTGCGCGCGGCCTAGGACGACCGCGCCGATACCGATCAGCGCGTCAGTCTCGACATAGGCGCCGTGCACGACGGCTCGGTGCCCGACGCTGACCCGATCCTCCAGAACCGCCGGCTCCCCCGCGTCGACGTGCAGGCAGCACAGGTCCTGGATGTTGCATTCGGCGCCCACAACGATCTCGTCGTCATCGGCACGCAGCACCGACCCGTACCAGACCGAGGCGGCCCGCCCGAGCGTGACCCGGCCGACAACGACCGCGCCGGGGGCGACCCAGGCCTCCGGATGGATGACTGGGCGGTCGTCGCCCAGCGATCCGATCAGCTTGTGCGCGGACACGAGTCACCCTCTCTGCCAGCACGGGTAGCCGTCTCGTCGAGCTTGCTCGTGACGGCGGCCCTGCGACCCGATTCTCGCAGGTGCGGGCCGCGGTCGGGCATCGGCCTCGACGCGAGGATTGGTACGGCAAAACAGATAAATTCGTACAAACCATCGTTTCGGTTGCGGCGCGGCAGGCCAGGGGACAGAGTCAACCCCAGCGTCGCAGATTCGTCGTGCGCGCCTGGTGGCCGTTCAGTTCCCGCGAGTTGCCTGGCGGGCCGGCAAAGCCGTAATTACTAGCAGTCCCAAGACCGCCGCGCCAGCCGCACCCTGGGTCCGGCGACTGCATGAGGATCCCGATAGGTGAAACGATGAGCGAGCAGGGCCACCTCTCTGCCGATTTGGGGCATGAAGACCAGTTCGAGCGCGAGATGCGCGGCTACAGTCGCAGGGCCGTCGACGAGTACGTCGCCGGGCTCCGGATCGACTTGCGCTCGCTCGAAGAAGGCAAGCGCGACCTTGAGGACCGGCTCTCTCAGGCACTCGACGACATAGAGCGGCTCAAGCTCGAGCTATCGGCCGCGCGCTCGCACGGCAAGCCGGCGCACGAGGAGATCAGCGAGCGCATCGGCCAGATCCTCAAGCTCGCCGACGATGAGGCGAAGTCGCTGCGCACCAAGGCCGACGAGGAGATCGCCAAGCAACGTGGTGAGGCACAGGCCGAGACCACCAAGCTGCGCTCCGAAGCCAAGGCCGAGACGGACCGCACCCGCACGGAGGCGCACGAGCAGGCCGAGCGCATGCTGAGCGCGGCGCAAGAGCAAGCTGATACCACGGTCGGGAACGCAAAGGCTGAAGCGGAAGCCGCGCGCAAGGCGGCCACGACCGAAGCGCAGCAGGTCGTCGCCGAGGCGACACGGCAGGCCGAGACCGCCGTCGCCACCGCCAAGAGCCAGGCCAAGCAGCAACTCGATGAGGCGACAGCGCGCGCCACCGCGATTCACGACGGCGCCGAGCGGCGGTTGAACTTGCTGATGTCGCGGCACACCGAGGCAGTGCGGCGGCTCACTGAGATCCGCGACGTCGTCACCTCACTCGTCGCTGGTGAGGCAGACCGCGGCTCCCTGGAGGACGAAGTAGCTCGGATCGTCACCGGCGCTGCGACTGCGGATGGGCAGCCTAGCCGCCCAGGGAACGGTCGTTCCCTTCCTCCGGCCGAGGGTCGCCACGCAGGCGGGAACGGACAGCCGGATGGCACGCCGGCGCTGTCGACCGCCCAGCGGCCAGGCCATCCGGCGAGTAGCAGCCAGCCGGGTCCGCAGCCTATTGGCCGCTCAGGCCAGCTGCCAGCCGGCCCAGGCCATCAAGCGAGCCCGAATAAGGGACTGCACGTTGGTCCGACCGGCGCGCGCATAGCGAGCGCGGCGGGCGGCGCGCCAGATAGCGACGACCGCACCGACGGAATCAACGTCGTCAAGGACTAATCCGCTCGTAGCTACACCGCGGGCCCCGGGGGTTACACGCTCCGGGGCTTTCGTGCTTTGCGCACGGCGGCCCAACCTCAGGACGGCAGGAGGTCGAGCTGCCGCAGGATGACGCCTTCACGCAGGGCCCAAGGGCAGACCTCGAGCACCGGGAGGCCGAGCAGATCCATCGCCGCGTCCGCGACGATGGCGCCGGCGGCCATCTGGTGCGCGCGCCCCACAGACACGCCGGGAAGCTCTTCTCGCTCCTCTCTCGTCAGCTGCGGCAGCCGCTCGGCCAGCGCGATGACGTCGGTGTGCTTCAGCACGCGCTTGACGTACTGGCCTTCGCCGGATGGCGCGGCACCGGCGACACGAGCGAGCTGACGGAATGTCTTCGAGGTGGCCACCGCGTGGTTAGGGGACCCATTCCGCAGCAGTGGTCCGGCCATAGTCGCGATCTCGGCGCGAACGTGCCTGCGGAGCATGCGAACCTCGGCTGCGGATGGCGGGTTGCCGGGCAGCCAATCCCGCGTCAGCCGCCCGGCCCCGAGCGGAAGCGAGACGGCGGTCTCGGGTTCCTCGTCGAGCCCCGTGGCGATCTCAAGCGAGCCTCCGCCGATATCGAGCAGCAGTAGCCGCCCGGACGACCAGCCGAACCAGCGTCTGGCTGCCAGGAACGTAAGGCGCGCTTCGTCCGGGCCGGGCAGAACCTTGATCGCGACATTGGTCTCGGCTTCGATCTCAGCCAGCAACTCGTCGCCGTTGGCAGCGTCACGGACAGCCGACGTCGCGAAGGCCACCATTTCGTGCACGCCCTTGTCTTCGGCGATCTGCAGCGCATCATGGACAAATTCCCGGAGCCGCTGGGCACAGCTGTCGGTGAGCCGGTTGGACTCGTCGAGGTTCTCCCCCAGGCGCAGCTCGGCCTTGTGCGAGAAGGCGGGCAGCGGCCTGCCGCCCTGGTGCGCATCAACTACAAGCAGGTGCACGGTGTTCGAACCCACATCCAGAACGCCAAGTCGCATGGATCAGACGCTACCCGCAGCCGATCCGCAAAGACATCGGCGCCGCCGGCCGGGAACATCTGCGCCCCCACCCGGCGCTGTCTCAAGCACTGATGCCAGCTCTGGCGGCTCTGGAGGAAGCATGACCGCAGCACACGACATCCGGGTAGAGCACAGCCGCAAGCGAGTGCGGATCTTGCTGGCTGGGGAGCTGGTCGCGGACACAACCAGTCCGCTGCTGGTCTGGGAGGTGCCCTACTACCCGACGTACTACATCCCAGCCGCTGATGTGCTCGCCAAGCTCATCCCCGCAGGCGCTGACGCAAGCCAGCTTCTCGGCGAGGCCGAGGTGCTGACCGTTGAGGTACCGGGCGGGGCCACCGCTGAGCGCGCAGCTCGCCGTTATCCGGCCAGCCCGGCCAGGCAGCTCCACGACGCTGTCCGCTTTGACTGGAACGCGATGAGCGAATGGCTTGAGGAAGACGAGCCCGTCTACACGCATGCCCGGGACCCGCACACGCGGATCGACATCCTCGCCAGCTCCCGCCACGTGCGCGTGGAGATCGACGGCGTGACGGTCGCGGATTCTCACAGCCCGCGCATCTTGTTCGAGACAGGCCTGCCACCCCGGTACTACCTCCCGCTCACCGACATCCGAACCGACTTGCTGCGTGCCTCAGGCAGCCAGAGCCATTGCCCGTACAAGGGGACGGCCAGCTACTGGTCGGTCGATTCGGGCACGAACGTCCACAAGGACATCGTCTGGATCTACCGGGCGCCGCTCCCGGAGAGCCAGAAGATCGCCGGGCTGGCTGCCTTCTACGACGAGAAGGTCGATGTCTTCGTCGACGGCGTGCAGCAACGGCGGCCCCACACGAAGTTCAGCTGAGGACCTGACTCAGGGACGCCGGAAACGGCGGTACGGGCAGTCAGCTCTCGCCATCCAGGTCCGTCATGGTGGCCGCGGACGGCGCTCGCCTGGTCTGGAGAAGTTGAGCCGCGGTCTCGGCGTCCCGCATGACACGCAAGATGTTGCCGCCCGCCAGCCTGCCGCAATCCGACTCCGACCAGCGGCGGGCAAGCAACGCCTCGATGAGGGCGGGGTAATAGGACACGTCCTCGAGGCCGACCGGAAGCTCGTCGACCCCGTCATAATCACCGCCAAGACCGATGTGATCGGCCCCGGCGACCTTGCGGGCGTGCTCCAGGTGGGCCACCACATCGGCAATCGTGGCCTTCGGCCGTGGGTGCTCAGCGATCCAGCTGCCCTTGAACTGCTTGCGGTGGGCGAGGTCGCGATAGTCGAGGCCCTGGCGGTCCATCTCCGCAGCCAGTTCTAGCTCCCAGTCCCGGCAGCGCTGGGCGACAAACGCAGGCACGAAGGTGATCATGCACAAGCCGCCGTTGCCCGCCAGCCTGGCCAGGATTGCGTCGGGCACGTTTCGCGGATGATCACAGACGGCATAGGCCGACGAATGGGAGAAGATGACTGGCGCCTCGGCGGTGTCCAGCGCGTCACTCATCGTCGTGGGCGCCACGTGCGAGAGATCGACGAGCATCCCAAGCCGCTGCATTTCCCTGACGACCTCCCGGCCAAACGTGCTCAGGCCGCCAGCTTGAGGCTCGTCGGTCGCCGAGTCCGCCCAGGGCAGGCTCAGGTTGTGCGTGAGCGTCAGGTAGCGGACGCCGAGCAGGTGGAAGGCCCGCAGGACGCCTAGCGACGCACCGATAGAGTGCCCGCCTTCGGCCCCGAGCAAAGAGGCCACCCGGCCTGAATCCATGATTCGCTGCACGTCCGCGGCCGTGTACGCCAGCTTCAGGGCGCCGGGATACTGAGCGGCAAGCTGATGTACAAGGTCGATCTGCTCCAGCGTGGTGGTCACAGCCGCCTCGCCGGCCAGCTGGGCGGGCACGTAGACCGACCAGAACTGTCCACCGACGCGGCCCTTCGCGAGCCGCGGCAGGTCGGTCTGCGTGAAGTCAACGGGGAGCGAGATATCCGTCCTGGCCAGGTCGCGAAAGCCAGCCTCGCGCAGCGCCCAGGCGAGGTCGTTGTGGCCGTCGATGATGGGAAACTGGCCGAGGAGGGCGTGTGCGGGCGTGTCGGAGGTCACGTGCCCAGGGTAGGCAGCCGAGGTGGCTCCAGGCTCGCGGTGATGTCAGGATGTGACCGTGCAGCCGCAGCGACTGACCCCGTGGATCATCGGCACCGCCTTGTTCTGCGCGGCGCTGGGGGCCTGGTTCGGCCACTACGTCGGCGACGGGCGAGCCGGGTACGTCGCGCTGATCAGCGCCGCCTGCGCCGTGATCGGGTCCTTCTTCCCCGGAGCCGTGCTGTGGCTCCGCACCCGGCTGCGTCAACACGGCAAGCCCCACCGCGGCGCCGCCTGACGCGCGGCCCGGCCGCCGCACTGACGCGCAAGAATCAACGCATGACCGTCGCGCGCTCCATCGGGCTGTTCATCGCTGCCGGACTCGCCGAGATCGGCGGCGGATACCTTATCTGGCGCTGGCTGCGCGAGGGCGCTCCCATCGTCGTCGGCGTTATCGGCGCGATCATCATGGTCGGCTACGGAGTCATCCCGACGCTGCAGCGCAGCCACGACTTCGGCCGCATCTACGCCGCCTACGGTGGCGTCTTCGTCGTGGCGTCTCTGCTGTGGGGCTGGGGTTTCGATGGCATGCGGCCCGACCGATGGGACATCGCCGGAGCCGCGGTCGTGCTGGCCGGAGTCGGAGTCATCTACTTCGCGCCGCGCGGCTGAACTCGGCGGCAATCGCAACGGGCGCCAAGATGAACGAGAGCGGATCACGATTGCATGGTCGGTCGGCCTGTGTTCAGGCTTGGTACATGACGACGGCGTCGCAGCGGTCCGTGCAGATCATCGCGGAGCTGTTTGCGAGCGAGGGCGCGACTGACTACCTGGACGAGGCGGTCACCCAGGCGGCGCACATGCTCCAGGCGGCTCTGCTCGCCGAGCGCTCAGGCGCCTCTCCGTCGCTGATCGCCGCCGCGTTGCTGCACGACGTCGGCCACTTCACCGGCTCTGTCAGTGGCCCTCAGCTCATGCGGGGCACTGACAACCGACACAGCGAGCAAGGCGCGAACTGGCTAGCCCACTGGTTCGGGCCCGAGGTCACAGAGCCAGTGCGGCTGCACGTCGACGCCAAGCGCTACCTGTGTGCGGTCGAGCCCGCCTATCTCAACCGGCTGTCGGCTGCGTCGGTCTACACACTGAGGGTGCAGGGCGGGCCTATGGGTCTGCAGGAAGCGGCCGAGTTCGCCGCCAAGCCATTCGCCGCAGACGCCTGTCGCCTGCGGCGGTGGGATGACGAGGCCAAGGTGCCGGACGCACCGACGCCGGTGTTCGAGCACTTCGTACCCGTGCTAGCAGGTCTGGTTCGGTCAGGCAGGACCAGCTTGGAGAACTCCGACGATGGCCAGTAGCTTGGCGTCATGGCCGAGAACCGGCAGGAATTCCAGCGTGACCTCGAGACGATTGAAGGCAAGGTCATCGAGCTGTTCGCGATGGTTGCCGAAGACCTGCCTGGCGCCACGCAGGCGCTGCTAACCGGCAACAACGACGTTCTCCAGGTGCTGACCGAGCGCGAGCGCGCCATCGACGCGCTGTACCTGGAAATTGAGAATCTTGCCAATCGCGAGATAGTCCTGCAGGCCCCGGTCGCCTCGGACCTGCGGTTCCTACTCTCCGTGCTGCGGATCGTGCCCGAACTCGAGCGCACCCACGACCTGGTCATGCAGGTCGCCTCGCGCGCCAACCACATTCTCGGCGCGGACCTCTCGCCGCGCTGCCAGGGGTTGGTCGCGCGGATGGGCGACCTCGCCTCGGAGATGTGGCGGCAGGCCGCGGATTCCTGGTACAAGCGTGATCGGTCCGCGGCCGCCGCGCTGGAAGAGCGCGACGACGAGATGGACGACCTGCACGCCAGCCTGATAGCTGAGCTCGCGTCGGGGGGGATGGCGCTAGCGGTGACGATGGAAATGACGCTGGTCGCGCACTTCTACGAGCGCATCGGTGATCACGCCGTGAACATCGCCCGGCGGGTGATCTACCTGGCGGGGACCCACAATCTGGGCTGATGGATGCGCCGGCGCAGCCCGACTCAGCCCATCCGGCCGGTCACGTACGCCTGCGTCCGCGGATCCGTCGGGTCCTGGAAGATCTGCTCGGTCGAGCCGTACTCCACCAGCAGGCCAGTGCGCGTGTCGTTATCGCCCCCGGTCAGCACGGAGAAGAACGCGGTGCGGTCGCTGACGCGGGTGGCCTGCTGCATGTTGTGCGTCACGATGACGATCGTGTACCGCGACTTCAGCTCCCGCATGAGTTCTTCGATGGCACCAGTCGCGATCGGATCAAGAGCAGACGCGGGCTCGTCCATGAGCACCACGTCAGGCTCGACAGCGATCGTGCGAGCGATGCACAGCCGCTGAGCCTGCCCGCCGGAAAGGCTCAGGCCCGACGTCTTGAGTCGGTTCTTCACTTCGTCCCACAGTGCGGCCCGGCGCAGCGAGCGCTCGACGATCTCGTCCAGCTTCCCCTTGTTGCGCTCGCCGTTAATGCGCGGACCGTAGGCGACGTTGTCGTAGATCGACTTCGGAAAAGGGTTCGGCTTCTGGAAGACCATGCCAATCCGGCGTCGCACGGCTGCGGGCGAGACGTCGCTGGCGTAAAGCGGCTGCCCGCGATAGTCCATCTCGCCTTCGACACGAGCGCCCGCTATCAGGTCGTTCATGCGGTTGAACGACCGCAGCACGGTCGTCTTGCCGCTCCCGGATGAGCCGATGAACGCCGTGATCTCGTTCTCGTGGATGGCCATGGAGACGTCCGTGACGGCCTTGAAGGCTCCGTACCAGATCGAGACGTTCCTGACGTCAAAGATCGTCTCGCCCAGCGGTCCATCGAGGTGCCGTGTCGGCGGTTGGACTGGCGACGCGGGCCGTGGGAGGTCGGTGACGGTCAGCTCAGGCTCTTCCATGACGTTCCTAGCGACTGTATCTGCTGAATCGTGCGGTGACGATGCGGGCGGCGATCATGAGGATAAATGCGATCGTGATGAGGGTCAGCGCTGCGCCCCAGCCGCGGTCCTGGGCGCCGGGGTACGGCTGTGAGGCGTTCGAGAAGATCTCCAAGGGCAGCGCGATGTTGGCGCCGCTGAACATGTTGAGGTTGGCCGCACTCAGGCCGCCGAGAATGGTGAAAAGCAGCGGCGCCGTTTCGCCGGCGGCTCGGGCCACGGCCAGCAGCGCGCCACTGACGATTCCGCCGAGTGCGGCCGGCAACACGACGGTCATGGTCACACGGGCCTTGCTCGCCCCGAGCGCGTACGCCCCTTCGCGCAGTGCGTTCGGCACGAGCCTCAGCATCTCGTACGTAGAGCGGATCACCACGGGCAGCATCAGGCACCCGAGGGCGAAGGCCCCGGCCAGCCCAGAGTAGCCGAAGTGCAGCACCCAGATCGAGAAGATGAAAAGCCCCATGATGATGGACGGGACGCCGGTCATCACGTCCGACATGAACCCGATGAATCGGCCCAACAGCCCTTTGCCGCCGTATTCGTTCAGGTAGATCGCACCCAGGATACCGAGAGGTACCGCTATGACCGTAGCTAGCGCTGTGATGAGGAGCGTGCCGAGCACGGCCGGCCCGATGCCGCCATAGCTCGCCGGCAGCACAAACGGCGGTATGTCGCTAGTCAGGAAGTGCCAACTGATAATCGAAGCGCCCTTGGCGATGACCGTGAAGAGGACGAAGCCGAGCGGGATGATTACGACGACGAGCGACAGGACCATCAAGGCGGTGGCTATGCGGTTCTTCGTCCGCCGCCAGCCGGCCGGCTCGCGCAGGTCGGCCTTCGCCTGCTGGGTGGTGTCCGCAGCCATCAGGTCCCCCTCCCCCGGCGAGCGGAACGCCCCACCACTCCTCGGGCGATGATGTTGATGATGATCGTGAGGATGAAGAGAAGCACACCGATTCCCATCAGCGCCGAGCGCTGCAGGCCGGATGCTTCGCTAAACTGATTCGCGATCACCGCTGGCATGTTGTAACCAGGCGCGAACAGGTGCGACGTGATCTGCGCCGAAGACCCGATCACGAGCGCCACCGCGATGGTTTCGCCCGTTGCGCGGCCCAGCCCGAGCAAGACGGCGCCTACGATGCCGCCCTGGCTGTGGGGCAGGACGACGCCGCGGATCATCTCGAGCCGGGTGGCGCCGAGAGCGTAGGCGCCCTCCCGGTCCACTGTCGGAACCGTCGCAATCACTTCACGCGACAGCGAGGTGATGATCGGAGTAATCATGAACGCCAGGATGATGCCGGCGGTGAAGAACGACGTCCCCTGTACAGTGCCCTGCGCAGGCGGCCCGAACAAGTTGCCCAGCACGGGGACGCCGTTGAGGAAGTTCCCGATAGAGGTGTAGATGCCCATGAGCCACGGCGCGAAGACCAGCACCCCCCACAGGCCCCAGACCACGGACGGTACTACCGCCAGGAGGTCGACCACGTAGACGATCGGGCGCGCCCACCGGCGTGGCACCACCTCGGTCAGCAGCAGGGCGATGCCAAGGCTCACTGGTACCGACAGAATGAGGGCGATGAGTGCCGTGACAGCCGTGCCGTAGATAAACGACAGCGCGCCAAAGTGACTGGTGTTGATATCCCAGGTCTTGGAGAAGATCCCGCTGAAGCCCTCTTTGGTGAACCACGACGTCGCCTGATCGGTCGTCGTGGCCGCGATCAGGACGAGGATCACGAGGACCAGCAGGCCCGCGGCCAGCGCGATGATCTGGAAGCTGCGGTCGCCAAGAGGCCGCTTCGCTGACAGAGCGCCAGCGGACTCAGCCCGCAGGGGCTGGTCCGCTGGCGCCGCAGCCGTCACGACGGCGAGCCGATCTGATCTGCGTACATGTGACCTCTCACCAGGAGGATCCGATCCGATCTGGCTCCTTTGCCATGCTCGTCCAGGTTAGCCGGTGATCTTGCTGAGTTGCGCTACTGCCATCGAGTCGATATTCGAGGGAAGCGGAGCGTAGTTCAGCGACGTGAGCAGCTTCTGGCCGTCGCCGAGCAGGTAGCCGAGGTACGCCTTGAGCAGCTTGGCGTCGTTGGCGTT
>Ga0126373_10000693_pt1 | contig 22746 bp, 21 predicted proteins | sample PanSoiMetPlot_11_FD_92545 | JGI IMG/M metagenome (GOLD analysis project Ga0126373, IMG submission 92545) | Tropical forest soil microbial communities from Panama - MetaG Plot_11 | ecosystem: Environmental > Terrestrial > Soil > Tropical forest > Bulk soil | place: Panama | collected 2016-02-17 | reverse complement strand
GCTCCCGCGCCCGCCTGCGAGCACATAGGCCATGGCGACGCGCGCGAGGGGGGCATTGGGCACTGGTCTCGGTACCATGGGGCTTTCCCCTTAAGGTGGTTCTTACCTTGCTGTCACCGGGTCGCATTCTTCGTGAATCCTGGGGACTTGCCGTGCAACCTCTGCTGCCCGTGCTTATCAACGTCGAATGCCCCTACACAGGATCGCGGGCGGCGGTCCGGAGATCGCCCGCCGCAAATCCGTGCCAGCGCCGAAGCTTTCGGTGCAGCAGGTGATCGGGCCACGAAGGGTAGATATAGCAAGCTCAATGCGACAGTTATTATGCGACTCCGCCCGGTGACATAGACCGACTGTCCCGTCTCGACGGCGATTCCAGCGAAACCGGCGATCGCGGTCGCGCGGGCAGGTACGATGCAGATTACGGACGAATCTTTAGGCTGGCGCTGGTCATCCTCCCTCTCGTCGCAATTCGATCTCGTGCGTCTGTCCGAACGTCTGGCCAGACACGCCGGATAACGCGTGATAAAGCCCTCGCGTCGGCGAGTTCCGCGGCACGCTCGCGGAATCGGGCCCAGAATTGAGCCAGCGGCAGCGCGAAGCGCCTACCGATCGAGGGCTAGCTTATGGGGTTTCCAGCGCCGTACACGGATCAAGCAGCGTTCTATTTAAGATAGAGGCCGAAGGTCCTCGCGTGCGCCGACTGTGTCATGCCGACCGGTCCAAAGGGCGCCAGCGTGACCCGGTTCTTGGCCGACCGCGCATGCAAATGCAAAGGCCATCCCGCCGCTCGCTCGTAAAGAAGGCGTCCCGAACGCCGTCCGATCGGACTTATTGAGTCTGGCGAATTGCCAGGTCATCAAGGTATCGCGCGCGCTGGGCGTTCCGACGCCTGGGGGCCGGTGGTTCTGGCGCGTGAAATCAGCGGCGCCCGGGGCCGGCAATCTGCCGAAGGCGGGGGCCTCGATCCGAACGAACGTCGGGATTTATCGGAACCGGCTTCTTTCTGGCCTCAGGAGCCGATCGCCGCCACCCAATGCGGCGACCGTCGTCTGGACGAGGGCGCCCCCTGCGCCGGACATTAGACAGCGGTCGTGCTCAAAACCACCAGCCGAGCCGAAAGCAGAATCTGTGATCCGGCCCGCCATTCGACGCAGATGCGAGCACCGCCTCCCACGTGCCGGCCGCGATGCCAGCGCTTTAGGACTGTGCTGGCTGTCTCGCAGAACGCGGCGTCAGAGCATGATGTCTACGCTTTGGAGAACGTTATCGCCCCGAACGGCTGGATCAGTTTCGGGGGGAACGATGAGTTGTACAATGCCGCGAATTTCCGTGGCGCACGAGCAACGCGGATGGCGCCGGGGGCCCGAGAAAAGCGCCTTGTCGGTGGCGAACTGTCGACCTGCGGGATCCGAAAGGGCTGTCAACCGCGGAAACTGCCGAAATCTCGGGGATCAAGACCGTTTCATTCTTGCCCAAACGGTTCCTGCGGCAGCGGCGTCGAAAAAAGCCACCAACTCAATGGCTTGCGAGGATCTTGACCAAGTAACGGCGTGCCCGCGACCAGGTTTGAAGACAGCGCTGAGCGAGGTGTCGGGGCTGTTGCCGCGTAGCCAACGTGGGGTGGGGGCGTCTTGCTCGCCGGGATTGCGCCGCGCGGCTCGTGTCGGTCCCTATGTTGCCGGCGAGCTGTGTTCTTTTCCGCCACACCCGGACCTCGATCAACCATCGGAGGCGGCGGATGATAGATATAATCGCCGGAAGTTGGCGACCCGAGCCCAAACATCACTGCTAGAAGCCAGTCCATAATCTTACCTCCGCGCGCGAGGTCTGATTACGAACAAATCAGCTTGTGCATCTGATAGTTCCGACTCCTGCCGAACAAGTGACGGCATGATTTTTGCTGCCGCGGGGTCACTATTTTACCTTGCTGCACGGCCACGGCGTGACAGTCGCCTGGTTCCAGGTTGGAGCGATCTTCAACCATACAAAACAGCAGTCGGCGGCAGAAGCGACAGTCTTGTTTTCAACCGATCCGGGGATCTCATCTCGATCTGAGCCCACGGGCTGTGTTCTTAGTCAGCTTTCCCGGGGCGGCGCTCGTGACGCCGGAACGACTGGGGCTCGAATCGCTGCCTGCGAGCAAAGTCGCTGCGAGAGGTAACGGTGCTTCTCCTGATCATCAGGAGTTCGTCGCGCCGAGCACGTCGCCGCGCAACGCCAGGACGCGAAATCCAGCCATTCGTCGTCCACTTCATTCCAATGTCCCAATGGCACGAGGCCAGTTCAAATCGCCCCGTCGACAAGATCAGGACGATCGCTCTCCTCCTGACGACAGCCAGGATCGTGATTTGTCAGACAAGCAGTCGGCATGCCCTTGGACAGCAAGGCGAGCACCATCAACTTGAATCCGCACACACGACTCGTGAACGCTTAATACATTATGCGTTGTAACACCGTGCTGTCACAAAAGAGCCACCAAAGACTGGTGAGCTTTTGTCGTACTTGCTCCGGCCTCGCGCGACTGAAGGTGCCCCGAATTTGAATTGGCCACCCCTTCCGATCTGGAGCACGCGCGATTGGTGACAGAGAAAGGAACTAACTCGCAGCTTGAGTGGTTCAGAACGAAGAAAGATGTTACTATTCGGACTTCGAGACACCGGGACCGCGACGGAGCCTCTTTCGGTAAGATGTCAACGTGCACAGCCAAAGCTCCTCTTGATGTACCTCCCGGCTCGCTGATCAAACGGCTGGAAGCAAGAGACTGCATTAACGGCGGCAATGACGGCACCATTCCGGGCGCCACGCCGCGTTCATTGAGGAGAAGAAAAGATGGACAGCGTGACGAATACAAAACACACTCCAAGCTCCCCAAGCCCGAATACCCCAACCTCTGAGCCGAAGCTCGACAGCGGGCAATTCGAACGGCAGATAAAACTTCTTAGCGAAAGAAAGGATGCCATCAAAAAGGAATTGACCGTCTTGGACCGACAGGAGAGATCAGGCGACCGCTCGAAGCCTTGTTCGCAGAACCACGCCAGCGGCCAAAGCGACTGCCGATCGCCGAGCCAGAAAAAGAAAATTCTCAATGAGGAAATTGGCGTTCTCAATAAGGAAATGAAAGTTCTCAACGAAGAACTGAAATTGGTCAACCACTCGAAGCCCGGTGACCGCGGGCAATCGTTCCACGAGAAAATGAAAATTCTCAACGAGGAAACACGTGTTCTCAACAAGGAAATGAAAGTTCTCAACGAAGAACTGAAATTAGTCGACCACTCGAAGCCCCACGACCGCGGACGATCGTTCCACGAGAAAATGAAAATTCTCAATGAAGAAATGCGGGTTCTCAACAACGAAATGAAAGTTCTGAATGAGGAACTTAAATTAATTACCAACTCGAAGCCCCACGATCGCGGGAAGCCGTTTCGCGAGAAAATGAAAATTCTCAATGAGCAAATGCAAGTTCTAAACAAGGAGATGCGGATTCTAAACAAAGAATTGAAACTGGTCGATCACTCGAGCCCTCGCCAACCAAACCGCAGCGACAGTCACAACGGCCAATCGTCAAATGAGAAAATGAAGATTCTCAACCAAGAAATACACGCCCTTAACGAAGAACTGAATGCTCTCAATAAAGAACTCGAAGCTCTCAACAGGAGGCGCATCAGCTGATCTCTGGAGGTTTCACGACAGACGTATCGTGCGGAGGTAGCGCCGCAAAGAAGTTGCCGCCCAACAAGGCTCAACAACGACGTCGCCGCGGCCAAGAGATACTCGAACATCGAATTGATGAAAGACCCAGCCGATGGGAGGTGTCTTTATGGCCCGAGACTCCTCCATCGGAGCAACTGGCGGCAGTGCCGCGAACGCTCCGTGATCGACCCAATCGGTCAGGCAAATGCCGCGCGGCGCCGTGACCGGCGCCACACGACACTGACGCTAGCTGGTCAAGCGACCGTCATGGCTTCAGGCGCCCGAGACGGACGGCGCTTCGCACCAGCCCAGCGATGCTCGCCGCCCCCATCTTCTCCATGATTGGCACCCGATAGCTCTCGACCGTCCGGGGGCTAATCTTCAGTAGATTGGCGATCGACGCGCTGGTGTGCCCCTCGACAACGAGGTCGAAGACCTGCACCTCACGCGGGGTTAGCCGGTCAAACCGGGCGCGGAGATCCTGTATCGTCTCTTGTCGTTGCTGCTGCTCGAACCGGCGCGCGAGTCCCCGGTTAATGGCGGCGACGAGCTTGTTGTCGTCGATGGGCTTCTCGATGAAATCCTCGGCACCGGCCTTAATGGCCGCAACCGCCATGGCGATGTCGGCATGCCCGGAAATGACCACCACGGGATTGTCTACCTGCCGACGAGAGAGCTCATGGACCAACTCGATGCCGTCCATTTCCGGCATGCGAACGTCAGCGACGATGCAGCCGACTTGGCGCGGATCGAGGGATTGAAGCAGCCCTTCTGCGCTTGGATACGCTTCAACGTGGTAACCGAAGACACTGAGCATCTCCGTGAGCGCTTGACGCACCGATGTCTCATCGTCGACGACAAAAACGGTCGCTGTGTCTCTGGTCACGCCGGCCTCCTTGATTTAAACGGCACCGTCAACCGGAACTCGGTGGCGTCGGCTCCGGTCGCCTCGAGCCAGATTCGACCACCATGAGCCGCGGCAATTGTCTCGCAGATGGACAAGCCAAGACCCAACCCATCGCGTTTCGAGGTGGTGAGCGGCTCGAACAAGCGCCCGGCAATGTCGACGGATATCCCGGGGCCATTGTCGCGGACGCTGATCAAGACATCGGATGGCCGACCAGAACGTTGCGCCGTGAGGCGAATGTGTCCGGCGCGCATCCGCGCTCCCATAATCGCGTCAATCGAATTGCGAACCAAGTTGAGCAGGACCTGCTCGAGTTGGCCACGATCCGCACGAAGCGCTGGAAGGTCGTCCTCGACCACGACTTCAATGCGGACGTCCGCCGACGCGGCCTCCTGCTCCACGAGTACGAGAACATCCTCCAATAGACCGCGAACGTCAACGTCGCCCATCAGCGGTCCGCGCTGCAGAAACTCGCGTATGCGTCGCACGATGTTGCCCGCGGCATCGATCTCGCTGACGAGCGTCGTGAGATTGTGGTCAGCCCGCGACAGGTCTGGGGGAGCGCCGCGCAGGAGGTGCTGAACCGACCGGGCGAGAGCGCGAGCCGCCGTGACCGGTTGGTTGATTTCATGAGCGAGCGTCGATGCCATGGCGCTCACGAGACTGAATCGTCCGGCCCGGATGGCGTCTGCCTCCTTGCGTTTGAGCCGTTCTTCGGCGTCCTGGAACGCGAGTCGCGCCTGCTCACGTTCGCTGACAATGGCTCCGACCGAGAGCGCCGTCGCGGTCAGGGCGAACATGAGTGTCTGAAACTCGGTAAAGGTCGCGGCGTCGAAACTGTGGCGTTGAAGCAGGAGCACCAAGCCGATCTGTGTCACAAGCAGACTGATGCATGCCCCGTCAAAGCCCTGTCTGACCGCAGCCATGATGACCGGGAGAAACAACAGGTAGAAGAAATCCGAACCGTGCTGGCTGCTGGTCTGAAAGATTACCCACAGGCTCGCCGCTATCAGTACGGCATAGAGGATTGCCTCCGGCAGAACCGACATGATCCGCGCTGGCGTCAATTGGCGCCGCAGGTACCAGAGGCGCAGGGTCAGCGGCGAAACCACCGCGATGCCGATCGCATCGCCGACGAAGCCGCGCAGCAGCGAGGGTAAGAAATCGTCCATGCTGAATCGACCATCGGCGATCAGCAGCAACGGCAGAAGAACGGCGACGACAAGCGCGCCGCTCATTCCGGTCAGGATAAGGATCACGATATCGCGAAGCCGCGCGAGCTCGACATCGACCGAAAACCGATAGCGGGCCAACATCGCCGCTGTCGTGTAGGTGCTTGCTATGATGGCCGCACTCGCGAGTGTCACTGGCACTCCGAGCTGGGCGCCGCGGACGATGAATTCGGCGCATACGACCCCAGCGAACAGAGTTAGGCCGTGAAAAATGCCACCCCGAACGATGATGGCAAATAGAAGGCCGACACCCGGGTCCCAAGGAGTGATTAAGGACCCTTTGTAGCTGTGGGTGGAACTAAGCCAGTCAAGCAGGACCCAGGTTAGCAGCAGGCCGCCCGCGGTCGCCACAGCCGAGACGGCCTGCACGGAACGGACCGGGAGTATGGATCGGACCGAGCCGATCGAATTCCGACTTTCCGCTGGCTCATGGCCATGCATCATCGTTCGTCGCGCGTCTGTCTGTTCAACCATTCGGGTAACGCCAATTGGTATCGCTCAGCGAGGGCAAATTCGCGACGACAATATCAATATTACTGGGAGAGAACTATAAGCGACCCCAGAACTGGGGGCAATCGAGGATGACGTGCCGTGTTGCATACGACGTCGCGGTATTCCCGCCATCGGGGGAACGGGGGCCTGAGAGCCCTTGTTGCCTTCAGCGGGGCCAACCTGCGTCGGTTTCTCGGCCCGAAAGACCTCCGTGTTCCCATTTCTGCCGTTCACATCGGTCGCCATGCGAGCCAAGCCGTGGCGGGGCGTGATTGCGAGGGATGGACGTGATTGCCGAAGGTGAACACGGGAGACCGACCGCTCGTCCGGCTTACCAGCCATGATGCGGGGAGACGTTTGACAGTCAACAAAACCGCGGGGGCCTTGAGTATGCTGCATGCCTTGTCGTTGGGACAAAGCCACATGCCCGGAAAGCGCCTGGCCTTCGGACATCGCAAATTGGCACGTCGCCATAAATGCCCTTTTAAGCTCGTTGGAACCACTAACGACGCTGGCTCCAGGCCTCGGTCGGGTGGAATCGCGTCCAGCCAGGCAAAGTGGCAGTGAGATTCACTTCCCGCCATTTGGGATGATGCGGCGCGGTTTGGAATTCCGGAAGGTGCGAGAATAGGGTTTGAGCGAACAGTTCCAGACGGCGAAAGGGTTCGGTTTTCAAGGGCCAGTTATAAGATATCAGCGCTGAGAGAACCGCGATGGTATCGACTCTCTCGTTTGCGTGCACGAGATGCGGATAGTCCTTGTGCGTGAAGACCGATGGAAGAAAATCTTGCGTCAAATTTGGCAAAGATGGAATTGCGAGGAAATGGAAACCCTCAGCCCGCCTCGAGCTCGCGAGCGCTCTCACCGGTTTCCCAGAAACCAGGAATAAGGCCGAGATCTCTCCCTTGCGCATTCCGTCGACCGCCGCGCGAAGATCGGCGTGCGTTTCTCTGATGTGGATGCCGAGATCGGCACATATTTCGCGACCGAGAATCGCGGCAGCGCTGCCATCTTCGCCGATGCTCACGACCTTTCCGTCAAGGTCACGAATGCCGGATATCTCGGCGCGAGCGACAACGTGCAGCTCCTCAGGAAACAGCGGAGCGATATAGATCAATTTATTTCGGATATCGACCGACCGTGTGGCGTCTCGAAATCGATCCGCCAGACTCACGGGCACGATGGCCATATCGGCATCCGGGAGCGTCAACACGTCGGTAATGGCTTGAATTCCCCCGTCCCCAGGCATCGGCACGACTTGCAAAGCCGTGTCGCCACCGCGGGCGAGGGCAGTGACGATTTCGCGCGCGATTGCGAACTCCGTGCTCCGCGGGTCACCCGCAACGATGCCCGCCGTAGTGCGGTTTTCACCAACCCCTGTTTGCTTTGCTGGCGTGGTTTCCTTTTCAACGGCCGGTGCCCCATGTGCGGCAACGGTGGCGGGCCTGGAATGCCATCGCTCGGGCTTCAACACGTCCGGAGGTAATGGAACGGCCCCCGCCCTGTGCTTCTGCTCGGTGTGCAGCCCCGTCCGCATGACCCAGTGTGCGTCCCCGTGATAGGGCTCGACAGAGACAGGCTTGGGCGAGCCGCCCAAGGAAGGTCGCAATACCGTTTGCGGCAACGCCAGCAGCAGCTTAGCGTCCTTGGAGGCTGGGACCGGCGTTCGAAGACACGCCCATATAGTCGCGCGGGCGCAAGCTTCGCGCGCCCGCAAGGAGGAAATTCCAGGTACCAGCACCAACGCGAGCGCCACCAACGCCACAAGGATGAGGGCCGCAGCAATAACGACGTGCAGCTGAAACATGCCTCGAAAACGGCTTCGCATGGCCGGTGCCTCTCGTCTGCTGCCTGCGGCCCACCTTGGGCTTCCCGAACGGGTCCACCGCTCAGGACCTGGGACCGGGCGCCCGTTTTAGAACGCGGCGCACCCGGTCCCGATCCTGTGGGCTTGCGGGCGCAGTCGAATGTAACGGGCGCCGCACAATTCGGTTACGTCGGCTTGGCTGCGACGATCGTGCCGCTCGCATTTAACGTGCACATGAGCGCCGCTTGTCGCACCTCGATGCCGTCCTTGCTTCGGTAAAAAATGCGGAAGAACACCTGTTGCCGTCTGACGTTATGGGCCAAGAACTTTTGCGGACCGGCAGCGGCAGCCTCCACTGAGTAGGCGCCAATGCGAGCGGCCTGTGGCTGAATCACATCGCGGCAAGGCCGCACGACCTCGTGTGCACCCGGATAGGGAACCATCGGCTTCGAGATATTGGCGAGAGCGATCCGGGTACCCCGAACTCGGCCAAACTTGCGCACGTACCTCACGGTCGTTCGTTCTCCTTGCGCCTCCGAGGCCGTCGAAGCCGGCGTCAGTTGCCAAGGTATCTCGGTGGTCATTGCCGCGTGGTAGGATCACCATTGGGAATTGGCGGTGCATCAGGCCAAAGCGAAACCACAAAGAATGAGACCGGCGGCATAACTTTCTTCTCCCTCGGTGACTCCGGGGAACGCCTGCAAGCGCTTCCGGCTTTCAGGTCGTTCCCGGGCTCACCGTAGCGCCGGCGACCAGACAACACGCTCGTCTTTTCCAAGATGTTGAATGTGCGTTGTCGCTGACTTGATCGTGCAACCCGTCATGCGCCGATCCCCCCGCATAGCCCGCGCGGGCTAGAAAATCCGAGGCCTCGCAAGGTTCATATCCTACGACCAAAAAGCGAAACGACCCGCGCGCCATAATTGCTGACTGCGATCGACCTGATTCATGGCGTATCGATGATGGCATCGCCGGGGATTCGCCCTCCCATCGCCAGTCGCCTTCCCCGCTTGCAGGTCCGGTCGATTCCGACTCGACCTCAGCGAGCAACCGCCGAGCTTTGTCAACATCGTCAAGCAATTCATGTCAGCCCAACGCCGGTCATCGCCGCGAACCGTCGTCAAACCGCGCGCCTTTCGCCTATCCATCGTAACAAGCCTGCTGCCGGCCTTGATCATCTGCATGTTTGATCCATTCGGGATCGAAGCGATAATCAACACACATACAACCCTAATTTCCAAAACTCGACACGACAGTGAACATCCGATCCAAGTAATAAAATAAGACAGAGCAAATGGCAACAAAACGCTGGCGATCTAAGATAGAGACCTAACAATTATCAGGCAGTCAGCTATAGTATTTGGTGGCGAAGATATGATGCTGCCCACAATTGAGATCGGCGACTCTAAAATCGCATATTTTCGGCGCAAATCATCAGACGCCCGCGCTCTTGGGCAAGCGACGCGTCTACGCTTCGCGCCCTCGGGCCCCGCTGATCATTGCATCTCTTATCACCGAGCGGCGCTGAAAATTAACTGTCTTATCGCAAATTTGTTTGCAGGTTTAATGCTGCACCACGAAGTTTGGTGTCGAAATGACCGTGAGGCGAGTTGCATTGGCAGGGGATTGCTTCGCAGAGTTTCGCTGCCGATACGGACGATCGGCGGTCCGCTTGGCGCTTGGCGCTTGGCGCTTGGCGCTTCAACGCGACGGATTCGCCGTGAACTTGGCAGCCGCAATCCGGTGATGGCCTTGATCTCAAGCGGCCATTGATTTCCCACGACTTAGGACGGACAGCCGCCTAAAGCAGAAGTCAACGACCGATCGGTGAAGACAACGCGTGCGAACCGACGACTACGGCAAGTGCGGCAAGAAACAATAGTAGGTTGCGCACCCAGTGGAAGCTGCACCACAAGTTTGTTGACCTTACGTTAATCGCGACGAGGCTAGTCCGCTAACGGGCTCGACCAAAAGAGATGGCGTGAGGAAATACGGACTGCGTTTCTTGTATTTTCCTGTTTTGATGTCTAAAAGCGGAGTCCCCTTTCGAAGGATGGCACGCCTTCGTCGGGTGCGCGTTTTGTAAGAATGGCGCGGGCTAATTCTCAGGCGATCACGTGAAATTCTGGGAATTTCACGATCGCTGGACTTCGCCTTTTCGGGCACGATCACGGGGTGATCAACTGCGCGGCCAACACTTGATCGCGAGTCGACGTTGCGGTTTGATTTGACGGACGCTCGCCGCCATGCATGCGCAGTCATTTACGATTGCATCTGCGGATGGCGAGCCAGCATCGAACCGGAGTGCCATGAAAACCGTCTATGACATGCTCGGTGTTGCTCCGGACGCCGATGACCAGGCGATTGGAACGGCGTTCCGCAATTGCGCCAAAGTGTACCATCCAGACATCCGTGCCGGTGATTTAGCCGCGGAGGAGCAGTTCAAACTGATCACGGCCGCCCACGCGCTCGTCAAGAGTCCGGAACGGCGTGCCGCGTACGATCGGCAGTTGCGCCTCAGACGTCAGCAGCTGCGGCGGCAGTGGAAAATCACGGTTGTCGGTTGCGCCATCTCGGCCGTTATAAGCGCCGGCCTGGTTGGGATTACGGTCCCACGCTTCGCCAAATTCCCGCCAGGACGATCAAGCGTTGATCACTCGCCTCCGACCAAATCGCCCACCTATCAAATTGCACCAACTGTTGGAATCGCCGCAGCGGGGCCGCGTCGCGATGCCTGGGCGTCTACTCTGATGGCGACAGACACGGCCGTAAATGCGCTGAGCATCGCCGGTCGGGCTTCCGCGCGTGCGGACTTCGTCGGAACACCGTCGATCGAAACGAGATCGGCCATATCGTCCGAGCCCGGGCACATCGCCGTTCAAGCCCCCCGGGCTGCGACGACCGCCCGTGGCGCCGCAGCTGCGCCCGCTCGAACCGTGCCCGGCGCAACCTCCGCGCTTGTGGCGGCGGCCGGTCCTGAGGAGACCTCCGCATTCCCGAGTGACTTGTCGAGCTGTCTGGCGGCACGCCCAGCCGAGCGTCGGCTGCCAACGGCGGAACTCGCCAACCTCCGAAGGAGGGGGAAGGAATTCATAGCGAACGGCGTCTTCGCTGCAGCAAGGTTGGTCTTTCAACGAGCCGCGGAGGCTTGCGATACAGAGGCTGCGTTCGCTCTGGGTGCCACCTACGATCCCATCATGTTGCAAAAGCTCGGCACGCGCACCTTGGCGCCGGACATCGCGACGGCTCGCGCCTGGTACGAGAAAGCAAAAAAGCTCGGCTCCGTCGAGGCGTCGGCTCAACTCGAGTTGTTGGCGAAGGCAAACGATTGAAGTCGTTTTTGCTCTGGAGGGGACGTCTCGTCTCAGACGACGCAGCGCGTCGAGCGGAGATGCAATCGTTGTGCTTGCTTGCAGATCTTCGATGCGACGTTATGACGTTATTGAGCAAGGAGCTTCTTGCATAGCAGCATTGCAAAATGAGGTTACTCATGTAAGATAGCAAGAAAAGGGACGTGAGACACACGCCCGAACGGTGAACGCAAAGGGGAGATTCGTCCGTCCCGAGTACTCTCACAACCAACTATAACGTGGGTTGCGACACGCTCCCTCGGCGCGGGCGTGGAATGTAAGAGGATTGGGATAAGCAAGCAGGCGTCAGTTGTCCGCGAGGTCTGAGGTGTTCAGCCGCAGTCTAAAATCTGGGCGCGACACTCGACCCGCAACGAACAGCTCGTCCCGGTTCGCGTCGCTGTACGCGAGGAGCGTGGCTCAGTTTTTGAACAGCGACCAAGAGGTTGAGCTCCATCATGGCGAACGTCGTCCTCGACGCGCTGCCATCGGTGACCATTTAGATCGCTTCTGCCGCTACGTGAGGGGCGGCATCAAGCGCCGAATAGGACTGGGGGTCGCCGTCCGTGCATGACACATGTCGGTTAGCAGCACGCCGAAAGAGGATTTGCCATGGCAGTCGCCGAAGCCTTGTTGAGCCCTCTACCTGAATCGGTCCATCGCACTCAGTTACGTCGGGCCGTGATCGCCAGCACGGTCGGTACGACGATCGAATGGTACGATTTTCTCCTCTACAGTGTCGTCACCGGGTTGGTGTTCGGCAAACTGTTCTTTCCCAAATCCGATCCGCTGGTGGGCGTGCTCGAGGCCTTCGCCATCTACACCGTTGGTTTCATCGCTCGCCCGATCGGGGCTGCCATCTTTGGGCACTACGGCGACCGTATCGGCCGCAAGGCCGCCCTGATCGCAACATTGTTGATCACCGGCATCGCCACTTTTGCCGTAGGCCTCGTTCCTACTTAGTTCCTACTTATGAGTCGATCGGCATCTGGGGCGCCGTCGTTCTGACGGGGATCCGCTTCATTCAAGGGATTGGGGTCGGCGGCGAATGGGGTGGATCGGTATTGCTGTCGATGGAATGGGCCCGCACCAATGCCCATCGCGGCTTCATCGCGTCTTGGCCGCAATTCGGCGCGCCTGCTGGATTGCTGCTCGCCAACCTGGCCGTCTTGACCTTCAGTGCGATATCCGGCGACCAGTTCCTGGTCTGGGGTTGGCGCATCCCGTTCCTGCTCAGTATCGTCATGGTCGCCGTTGGGCTTTACATACGCCTCGGCATTCTCGAAACGCCGGCCTTCCAGCGATTAGTCGCAGAAAAACGGATCGAACAGGCGCCGGTCCTCGAGGTGATCAAGCGGCAACCCAAGGAGATCATCCTCTCCGCTCTGGCACGGACCGCGGAGCAGGCGCCGGCGTACATCTATCTGGCGTTCGTGTTCGCCTACACGGGCCAGGTGCTGCATGTCGATCGCAACTTCGTATTGACGGCGCTGATCACCGCGGGGCTACTGTCGTTTATTACGGTTCCGCTCTCCGGATATATGTCGGACCGGATTGGTCGCAAGCGCATGTACCTGATCGGTGCGGTCGCCACCGGAGTGGTCGGCTTCGTTTATTTCGCCATGTTGAACTCGCTGGTACCCGCGTGGATCTTCCTCGGGATCGTAATTTCCTTTGTACCGCACGACATACTCTATGGGCCGCAGGCGGCCTTGATCGCAGAGTGCTTCACGCCGCGGTTGCGCTACAGTGGCTGCTCGATAGGCTATCAGCTCGCTTCGGTCACGGCCGGCGGTCCCGCGCCGCTGATTGCCGCGGCGCTGCTCGCGTGGACGGGGTCAGGCTATGCGATTGCCGTCTACATTGCCGCCTGTGCGGTCGTCAGCATCATCGCGACGTTGCTGATGCCCGATTACACCAACCGCGACATCTCGCAAGAGCACGCGTGACCGACCGCGTGCTTTTTGCTTGGGGCACTTGGTGCTCGATGGGCGCAAACTCGCGCCCATCTGGCGGATACACCAACGGCTTCGCTGACTCCATCTCGCGTCCTGGCCAGCTGGGCGAAACAGGGCCGCCCGCGTACACTCGAGGCCGTCAATCCTCTCAACAGCACGAGCTGATCCGGAAGCCGGCGGCAAAAGGCGGCCGAAGCTGCGGACGCGCTGCACACCCCGGATCGCCGTCGACACTGAGCATGATCTGCCGAATGAGCCGACCACGGGGAACCGGTCGGTCGCAGCTTGCCCCACTGGGCGTCAGCAAAGGCGGCACTAGCAAGCCGCAACCCCGCCACCGCAGCAGACCTCGGGGCTCTTTTCTCACATGAACGTGAGGCGCAGACTACGGCGACAGCAACGGTAGCGTCCGGATGCCGGCACGCTTGGGGTACCGCACCGCTGGCGTTTCACGCAGGCGTCAGAACAAACACATCTTCGTCGCCCCTGTTGACTTGCGTGTGAACGATGCCGATGCCCCAAGGCCCCCTGTCTTTGCGGGGCTCGCGGGCAGGGTGCCTCGTCCGGCGCGCCGTCCCGGGGGAACGCCTCAAAAGCCTTTCTGCCCCAGTGCCCTCCTGGCAAGCACCACCGTGCGGCCTTGGCTTTGCGGGCACAGCCCCTGCGGTGCGGCGGGGATGTGACCTACGTCACCGCGACGACGCAGTCCGCGGTGCTACGACTTGATCGTCGGTCTTCCTCGGGCGTTTCCTACCCGCACTTGGACCACAGAAAACGTTAAGCCTTGCGGGTGAGCAGTGATGTCAGCAAACGTCGAGAACGCTGTTGCGAGCGTGGTAACGGCAGGCACAGCGTCGGTGGGAGCTTCGGCGAGGCTGGGTGGCCAACGCATCCTGATCGTCGAGGACAATCAGTTCGTAGCCCGCCAATGTCAGAGAGCCCTGACGGACGCTGGTTGCGAGGTGGTGGATATTGTGACTTCGGCAGACGACGCGGTCAGAGTGGCGTTCGAACGGCGGCCGCAGCTCGTTCTAATGGACATCTACTTGCCTGGAAAGCGCGACGGTGTCGATGCGGCGATCGAGATTTTCGAACGTTGTGGCATCCGTAGCATCTTCGCCTCGGCACCTGCGGACTCGGCCATCAAGGCCCGCGCCGAAGTCGCACGGCCCTTAGCGTGGTTGCCCAAGCCATTCAGTGATAAGAAGCTCCTCGCCACGGTTGAATCGGCCATCGTGAATGCGGAAGCCTCTGCGTCGCTGCTGCTAAAGTCAGTGGCGCGCGAGGCGAAAAACGCAATCAGCATCGATTCAAAACGTGCCACACGCGTCGACTTAAAGGAAGAATACCCGGAAGTTCCGGCTGAAGTCGCGGATTTGAGGAATCCACCGCCTACCCTCGCGGCGCTCGCTTCGGCGATTGATCTCTGCCCCGCTCTACGAAAAATGGCTCGTGGTTGGGTCGCCCATTGACTCGTGTCGCCGACGAAGATGTCATTGACATCGGCGTCGGCCTGACACGCGGACAATGTGGGCAAGGTGGCCATTCAGCCGATCGACGCCGACCGCGGCGTCACGGCGATTGACCTGCTTTTCAAACGGACGACCGGCACTGCAGGGCACAGACGGTCCCTGGCCGCTGCCCGCGTCTCGACCGCTCACGTTGGGCATCCAGCCGCACCCGCCGCGTTAGGCCTTCCCGGGTTACGTGGGCCTCCTGCAACTTTGCGTTTAGCGCGCACGCGAACGGCGACTTGACAATCGCGATCCCTTGTTCTCTTTTTGTCCGACCTCTCAGGCGCACGGCCAGATGGAAACGACAGCCACCATCCTGCATGCGGACCTCGATGCCTTTTACGCCTCGGTCGAGCAGTTGCTCAACCCGTCCCTGCGCGGCAAGCCGATCGCCGTTGGCGGCGGGGTCGTGCTTGCCGCTTCTTACGAGGCCCGGGCTTTCGGAATCCGCGGCGGGATGCCCGGACGGCGGGCGCGCGAACTCTGTCCGCAACTGATCTTTGTCGGTGGCCATTTCGAGGAGTACCAGCGGCTGGGCGATGCGGCCATTAAGGTTCTCAGTGATTTCACGCCTCTCGTGGAACGAATTTCCATCGACGAGGCCTTTGCGGACGTGGCGGGGTGCACCCATCTCTTCGGTTCGCCAGCCGAAATGGCGCGCGCGATCCGCGGGCGCGTGCGTTCAGAGCTTGGGCTTCCGATCTCGATCGGCGTCGCCCGCACCAAACACCTGGCGAAAATTGCCTCGCAAGTGGCCAAGCCCGACGGGCTGGTGATTGTCAATCCTGACACCGAATTGGACTTCCTTCATGCGCTGCCCGTCGAGCTGATGTGGGGCGTGGGCCCGGTCAGCAGGGCGCGGCTGGCCGAGATCGGTGTGCGCACCATCGGGGAGCTGGCAACGACACCGGGATGGTCACTCGAGCGGTTGCTCGGCCCTGCGGCTTCAGACAAGCTCGCCGCATTGGCGCGGAATTGCGACCCTCGCCCAATCAAGACGCATCGGCGGGCGAGTTCGGCCGGAGCACAGTCGGCGCTCGGCAGGAAGCCCGCGGAAGAGCGGGTTTTCGTACCCGCACTGCGTCATCTAGCGGACAGAGTTGCCAGCCGGCTGAGGGCCAAATCCCGACCGGGTCGGACCGTGACGGTCCGTGTCCGTTTCGCCGACCTTCGCGCAGTCACCCGCTCGATAACGCTCGATGCGCCGGTTTCAACGACTGCCATTCTTGCCGAAATCGCCGAGGAGCTGGTGCGCAGTGTGCTGGCACATCATCCTGATGAGAAGACGATTTCGCTGCTGGCGATTTCCGTATCGCACCTTGAGAAATACCCAGACGTGCAGCTGGAATTCCCGTTTGGGCTTGAAGGTGAGGAGCGCCGGCCCGGCACCAAAAGAGGGATGGCGCGCTGGATGGCTGACCGCGCTGTCGACATGATCCGCGATCGTTTCGGATGGGAGGCCGTGGGCTACGGGTCGGTCGCGTTGGGGCTTTCCCGTTCGGTTCCTGACGCGTTTCGCGAGCTGGCCGAAAAGGATCTTTAGCGGGGACATCATTGTTTTGTGCGGTGGCGTCAACGCCGCAGCTCGCCTTTGTCGCTTTGCGAATGATGCTGCTAGCCGACGCGCGTGGCATGCGCTCGGGCCACAGGCGGCCCTGGTCGTCGGCCGATCGAAGCTCGGGAAGCTTCAGAAGCCGCCAGCTGGTGAAGCGCGAGCACGGCGGCAGCGTGATGCGTGTAAGCCTCTAAACGGTCGCAGGCCCGATCAGAACCAAGCTTGACTCGATAGGCGACCGCCTGCACCATTATGGACGGCTGCTCGCGCCGAAAATTCATGGCGGTATAAGAAACTCTTAGATGGGTTTTTAGCGGGATCATGTTTGGTCGAAACACCACTCCCGTCAGGACTCGTTAGCTCCTTGTGCCGGCCCGCGGCGCGTCGCGAGCCTTTGTTTTTTCTTAATAATCGCGGCCCTGTTGGCGACCGTGAGGGTGGGCTGTTGGGTCGGATTTCGGCCGCCGGACGCGATGGCATAAGCCGACTCCGGTTCAGATAAGACAGCGGCAGCGGTTCCCTGGAAATGATCGGCCGTGGCTTGCGGCAGCTTTGGTGCCTGGTAGTCTTTGGGCTGGCATCCCGTAGAGATGCGCGAGGGAGGAAAGAGCCATGACCCGCGAACAGACGGGAGCGATCGCGGCGCCAGCGGCCTGGGCGGAAGACCTGGCGCCCATCAGTGATGCCGATTGGAGCTACGCCCGCGCCCGGCATCTGCTTGACCGTGCCGGTTTCGGCGGCACCCCGGATGAGATCGCGCGGTTGGCACACCTCTCGCCCGCCGCCGCTGTGCGCGCCTTGGTCGACTATCGATCGCTCGACAACAGTCGGCTGCCCCCGTTCGAGCATTCCGGCGTCTACGACCCCACCCTCACTCCGTTTCCGGCGACGCGACCGGCCGCCACGACCCTGGCCGCTGAGACCGGCATGGCGATGGGTATCATGGTAAAGCCGTCTGGGACGCGTAAACTGCAGCCGGTCGCCAACCGTTTCTTCTACTGGCTGCGCGCAAGCACCTTGGAGACGCGCCGAGTCGCCAACTGGTGGGCTGACCGCATGGTGACAACCGAGCGGCCGCTTGAGGAGAAGATGGCGCTGTTTTGGCATGGCCATTTCGCTTGCGGCGGCGACAAGGTTCGCGACTACCGCAAGATGCTCGGCCAGGTCATGCTGTTCCAGCAGCATGCCACCGGCAGTTTCCGCACGCTTCTGCATGCCGTGGCACGGGACCCGGCAATGCTGGTCTTCCTCGATGCCGGCCAGAATGTGAGGGGAGCGCCCAACGAAAATTTCGGCCGCGAAGTCATGGAGTTGTTCACCATGGGCGTGGGCAACTACAGCGAACGGGACATTCGCGAGGGGGCCCGTGCGTTCACCGGATGGCGCGACGACGACCTGACATTCCGTGTGGACGCTGCCAAGCACGACGACGGCGAAAAGAGCTTTCTCGGCCGCACGGGCCGGTTCGACGGTGTGGAGATTCTGGACATTATCCTGGAGCAGAAAGTCACGGCGAACTATATCGCCGGCAAGCTCTACCGGTTCCTGGTGCGCGAGGGCCTATCCCCGGCGTTCCAGGACCGCCTTGGCGGGCTACTGCGCGACAACGACTACGAGATTGCGCCATTCCTGCAGACCATCTTCCTCTCTCGCGACTTCTACAGCCAGTCCTCGGTCGGGACGCACATCAAGGGACCGGTAGAACTGATCGTGTCGACTTACCGTCGGCTGGGCCTTAAGGCGCTGCCCGGCGTGCCGGATTTCAACACGGCGAGCAGCAAACTCGGACAGGTATTGCTCAACCCACCAACCGTGGCCGGATGGGCTCAAGGGCGTGCATGGATTACCCCTGGCACCTTGTTGGCGCGCGGCAATTTTGCTCGCGACGTTGTGCTGCCAGACATGATCGACTTTGTCGACCCCAACCTGATCCCGGACCCGCAAGTGCGCAGAGTGAACACACGCATCCTGAGCGGCATGGATATTACTGCTGCCACCAGCGAGCGAGACTCCGGTGGAAAGACGGAAGCGAGCATGGACAAAAGCATGTCCGGCACGAGAGCCATGGCCAACCTCCTAAGCGATCAGGAGGAGTTCAACACACACTATGCCAGCCTGAAGGGCTGGGAAGAGGCGGTGCGCAAAATCAAGCCGATTTTGCGCGCTCCCGCACAATTTAGTCTGACCGAGCTCGTGTTCGTGGAGCAGGCGAAGTCCACAGCCGACGCGGTCGATGCGCTATCACGCCGATTTCTTTCCGTGCCGATTGACGATGAGGCGCGTGCCGCGACAATCGCGTTCCTGAACGAACAAATCGGCACCGACGACCTTGTGCGCGCCCGCAGCTACCTCGAAGAGCCGTTGCGGCTGGTCGCGCATCTGATCATGAGCGCGCCGGAATATCAGCTCGCCTAACCGAAGGAGGACCTCATGCCGACACCCTCATCAGTAAAGCTGGGTGGTCTGGCGCGCCGGGACGTGCTGCGCGCCGGCGTGTACGGACTAGGTCTCGGCGTGCTCGGTTGGGGCACCACACCTCTGCTCGGCTCGCGGGCGCAAGCGGCCGACGACGGGCGAATCCTGGTCGTGGTGGAGCTGTCAGGCGCGAATGACGGGCTAAACACGGTCGTGCCCTATGCCGATGACGCCTATTACCGCGCGCGGCCGAGGCTCGGCATCCGCGCAGAAAAACTGCGCAAGCTAGACGATCGCTTCGGCCTGCAATCGACCATGGTCGGATTCGAACGGCTGTACAAAGACGGGCATCTCGCAATCGTGCACGGCGTCGGTTACGACCATCCAAGCTTTTCCCACTTCTCATCGATGGCATATTGGCACACCGGGGCGCCCAACAGCGGCGACGCTTTCGGTTGGCTCGGACGTCTTGCAGATGGCATGGACCCACAAGGCAACGCCAACTTCCTCGTTAACGTCGAAGACCATGAATCGCTCGCCGTGCGGGCGCGCAATCATGTTCCGCTGGTGTTCGACAATCCGGAAGAATTCGCGCGCGGCGGGCTGTTCGAGGAGCAAAGTGCGCTGACCAAGCTAGCAGCCGCAAGAAGCGCGTACAATCCGACTGAGGCCTTCCTGTTTGACGTAGCAGCGAGCGCGCAACATGCCGAACTACATGTGCGCGAGGCGTGCGCGGCTTATCGCACACCGGTGGACTATGGTTTATATCGATTCGGTTTGGAGCGAGTGGCAGCGCTGATCGCCGCCGGTTTTCCCACACGAATCTATTACGTCGCCTATCCCCACAACGCCTTCGACACGCATGTGACACAAGCGGACATCCATACGCGGATTCTGACATACACGTCTGACCACATCGCGGCCTTCGTACAGGATATGGCGCGGATCGGCCGCGGCGATGACGTGGCAGTGATGGTCTTCAGCGAATTCGGGCGCCGTGTCGCGGAAAATGCCAATCTCGGCACCGATCACGGCACCGCAGGACTCGCCTTCGTCGTTGGCCGGAAGGTGCGAGGCGGCCATTACGGCGCGATGCCGAGCCTGACCGATCTCGACGATGGTAACATGCGCTACACAACGGATTTCCGCCGCGTTTACGCGACCATGATCCGTTCGTGGATGGGCTATCCCGACGTGCGCGCGGTGCTCAAGGAGGAGTTCGCTCCACTCGATATATTTCCTGCGTAACTGACTTGCTGCGGCCTATTCGTGCAGATCCGCGATGACTCGATCGACCCACCCTCGCGTCTGGAGACTTAAGCGGTTCTTGCGGGACTTTGGATCCTAATGGATCAACGCGACGCTCCGCCTTTGCCTTCCGCGAATTCAACCCGTGCCGACCCAAAGAGAAGGCCGCCCAATCGGGGGCGGCCAGTCACTCACTGCAGATGAGGCTTACTTTTACTTCTCCTCACCCTTATTTAAGACGTTTCGGGCACGGTCCTTATGTTGCCCGCCATATATCTGCGCCACTTTCGTCTTGTCTCCTCGAGCTTGCGCCGGCAACTTTCTGTCGTCTGTGACCTTACCAGCGGGTCTTTGGCGGCATCCTTCACTTCCTCAGTAGCTCCCTTCACGGGTTCGCGACCCATGGCATCCTTTGTCAAACCATTTTGAAAGCGATAACGCGCGATCCTCGGCTTGGTTCACAGTGACTTTTGCTAGGGCAAACAGACAGTTAGCGCCGCCACCATGTGGAAACGAGGTAGTCAGCCCGAATGCGTCCGCTTCAGGCGCTGCATTTGATCGCGTCGCCCGGCTCTCAATTCTTAATAAAAAAATTCCTAATGAGAAAATTTCTGGTGAAAAGGAAGAGGCTCGCCCCGTCCCATCTATCGGAGCCTCTCATAGTTTGGCCCAAGTCTTCGGAGCATCGGGCACCGAAGATAGGGCGCGCCGTATAGGCGGCATTCATGGCCAGATAATGGCAACGTTTGCAGCAAAAGACGAATCACTACAGGAAGGGTTATCTTTTTGAAAAGCTGACATCGGCAGTCATCGGGAGTCTAGGGTGGTTTAACAGAGGTCCGCTGGATGTCGCTCATGGATTTGCATCATGCTCACGGCCTTGATCGTGACAGGCTCGGCCGCGTTGGCGCTGTTGTTGCCGGCGACCCTGTTGGTGTCGTCGCCTATTCCGCGGCGCTCCGCGAAGGCAGGGGCGGACGCCACGATGCGGCCAACTGCTTGGCATAAAGCTCCTGCCACGGGCTCTGGTCGTCGCTGACGAAGTACCCGCTGCGCGCCGCGCGGAACACTTCAGGGTCCTCGACACCAGGCGGCAATGCGCCCCGATCACGCAGCGCGCGGGCTGCCATCAACAGGCGTCGACGCGTGCGCGTAATCATCTGATCTGACGGCGCGAGATGCTCGAGCCTATGGTCAACGATCGGACCCATGCTCTCGGTGATCGCTTGATCCTGCAGGTGGATGCCGTTTATGCCGCTGTAGATTGCGTTGCTGCGCTGGGCGGCACGATCGATTCCCCAGTCGTTGCTCGCGTTCGCTGCGAGCCGCCAACGGCCGAGCCATTCCGTCGTATTGGGAAGGAACGTGTTGCCGCGCCCCGCCCCGCCGATCGGTGTGCCATCCTTGAAAACCGGCTGTGGCAGCGTGATCGACGAGACGCCGCGCTTCCACCACAGATAACAGAACATCGTGTGACTGTCGTCGAGCGGGACCCAGGCGCGCGCGTGGACGTGACTGCCAAACTCACCATTGGGCGCTTGGGTCCAGAAGGGAAACAAGAAGTTCGCGAAGCGCCAATACGTGAGACCGGGGGCTGCCGCCCGGTAGGCACCGTACTGCGTGCCCCAGGCCGTGTCGACGACGTGGTACTCGGGGGCGCGGATCGTGACGGTATGACGGAGCGGCTCTGCGTCCGACACGTCGTCCGGATCCACGTGACCGGCGTGCAAAAAGCCGAAATGCGAGGTATCGATCTCGCCCTCGAGTGCCTGCAGGTAGTTGCAGTCGCGCTGAATGAGGCTCACATTGATTTCCTCATCAGGCACATGGAGTATTTCGAGCGCCGGGAGTTGTGGGACGCGCGGGCGCGAGCCCATGTAAACCCAGACGAGCCCGGCGCGCTCGACCGCCTGATACGCCCTCGCCTTCACCTTGTGCTTGAAATCTTGGTCCGGCGGTACGCTGGGCATGTCGACGCAGTTGCCCGCGACGTCGAATTTCCAACCGTGATAGACGCAGCGGATCCCTCCTTCCTCGTTGCGGCCAAGGAACAGCGAGGCGCAGCGGTGCGGGCAACGATGGTCCATCACCCCGATCCGGCCGGCGCTGTCACGAAATGCGATCAGCTTTTCACCGAGAAGCATCAGACGAACCGGTGCGGCGTCGCGCTGGAGTTCCGAGGACAGCGCCGCGGGAATCCAGTATTGCCGCATCAACTCTCCCATCACTGTCCCCGGGCCGAGTTGTGTCAGTTCCCGACTTTCGATCTCCGTCGTCATTCGTGTCCTCCCACACGGGTCGTGGGCACCGCAAGATGGCGGATATGTTAGCACGGATTTCATTCCCCTGATTCGCGAAAGGTGAGCTCTGGTGCAAAAATGCTGAGCATCGCCAGGCGCCTCCGCTCCGAGGTCAGCACAGACAGCGGCCATGAGGTGACGCCGCGGCGAGGCGAACGGTTGGAGCCCGACCGCCCGCAACCCTCAAAATCAATACTGGGCCTGGTAGGACTTGAACCTGCAACCAGGCTGTTCTGAGAAAACGCTGGTTGAGGGCGGCTTGGCGCCGCCGGTCGGGC